>WOYI011334915.1_pt1 | contig 19443 bp, 18 predicted proteins | sample 6423411 | NCBI WGS metagenome assembly WOYI01 (sample SAMN13441803, study PRJNA592873) | oil field metagenome | biome: oil field; feature: oil-well bore; material: oil-contaminated soil; isolation source: oil-contaminated soil from oil-well borehole | place: Germany: Wietze | collected 2016-10-18 ... | reverse complement strand
CGGGGTAGCTCAGTTGGTGAGAGCGCACGACTCATAATCGTGAGGTCGCGGGTTCAAGCCCCGCTCCCGCTACGAACGACAATGCCCCCCTGGTGCGGCCTTTTCGTTCGTATGCCGGCGGTGGGGGACAAGCCCGCTCCTCTGCCACCCACCACGGTGCGCTGCGCACGCAGATGACGTTGCCCGGAACGACCTCGTCCGCGACCTCCGCTCGGGGGCGCTGGCGCGCGGTCGTCCGCCCGCTGACGCGCACTCGGCGATCTCTCAGAAGCCGGTGAGCGGTTTCCACTAAAGTCGCAAGAGCAAGGGGAGTACTCCCACACGGTCGGCCCGTCATTACGGATGCGCATCGCATCCCGGGTCACCGGTCCTCGATCTCGGGGATGGAGAAGACCTTGGCGTCGTCAGTCCACGCCGAAGTCTGGAGTCCTCATGAACGTCACCCTTCTCGTCTGGATCGTCACCATCGCGGTGACGATCGCCTTCTTCGTGTACGAGTTCTATGCGCACGTGCGCAAGCCTCATGAACCGTCGATCGGCGAAGCGGCCCGCTGGTCGGCCTTCTACATCGGCCTCGCCCTCCTGTTCGGGGTCGGCATCGGCGTCGTGTCAGGGTGGACCTACGGCGGTGAGTACTACGCCGGCTACCTGACCGAGAAGGCGCTGTCGATCGACAACCTGTTCGTGTTCCTGATCGTGATGACCGGGTTCGCGGTGCCCAAGATCTATCAGCAGAAGGTGCTGATGATCGGCATCGTCATCGCCCTGGTCATGCGCGGGGCCTTCATCGCCGTCGGGGCCGCGCTGATCGAGAACTTCTCGTGGATCTTCTACCTTTTCGGCGCGCTGCTGCTGTTCCTGGCCTACCGGCAGGCGTTCGCGCACGGCGAGTCCGACCCAGCGAACGGCCGCTTCATGCGACTGGTCCGGCGCTTCCTGCCGGTGAGCGACGAGTACGACGCCGACAAGCTGACCGTCGTCCGGAACGGTCGCCGGTTGTTCACCCCGATGTTCCTGGTGATCGTCGCGATCGGTTTCGTCGACCTCATCTTCGCGGTGGACTCGATCCCCGCGATCTACGGCCTGACCGAGGAGGCGTACATCGTCTTCACGGCCAATGCCTTCGCCCTGATGGGCCTGCGGCAGCTGTACTTCCTCATCGGCGGCCTGCTCGAGCGCCTGGTCTACCTCGCGCAGGGCCTCGCGGTCATCCTCGCCTTCATCGGCGTGAAGCTGCTCGTCCACGCCCTGCACAAGAACGAACTGCCCTTCGTCAACGGCGGCGAGCCGATCACCGTGATCCCCGAGATCCCGATCTGGCTGTCGCTGCTGTTCATCGCCGCGACGGTCACGGTCGCCACCGTGGCGAGCCTGCTCAAGACCCGCCGACAGGAACCCGCGATCAAGAGCGGTTCGGATGCCGGCGCCTCTCGCTGATCCGCTGTGGGGGGTTCTCGGAGCCCGGCGTGCGAAACCGCCCCGCAAGGGAAGAATCCGGCAGGCCGGGCCGGCGACCCATTCAGAGCCGGGTACATCTAGCTGCCCGATCGGGGCGCCGCGCCTGACACGTCGTGCAGCCGAGCCAGGGTCGCCACGACATCGCTGTGCCAGCGCCGTGCGGCGGGCAGCACACCGGTGAAGATCGCGGTGTCATGGGTCACGCCCAGGTATTGCACCGCGCTCGCCGCCACTCCGGCCGCGCGCAGCTTCGCCGCGTACGCGATACCGTCGCCGCGCAGCGGGTCGTATTCCGCGATCAGGATCACCGCCTCGGGAAGCCCGGCGTGCGAACCCGCCCGCAGGGGGGAGGCCAGCGGGTTCTTCGCGTCGGACGCGCGCGCAAGGTAGGTCCGTGCCACCGATCTCAGCTCGCGCAGCGCGATGACGCTCGGGATGCCGAGAGCCCGCGTCGCCCGCAGATCGAGGTGGCGGCCCGTGAGGTCGGCCACGGGCACCTCGAGCAGCACCAGGCGGATGGGCACCTGGGTGCGGTCGCGGTTGGCGATCGTCAGGGCGGCGGCGATCGACGCGCCCGCCGAGGTGCCGGCGACCCCGAGGCGCTCGGGGTCGATCCCGAGTTGCGCGGCGTTGTCGTGTAGCCAGATGAGCGCCGCGTGGGCCTGCTCGATCTGGGTCGGAAAGCGGTGCTCCGGCGCGAGCGCGTAGTCGACCGCGACCATCGCGACACCGGCGTCGACAGCGCGACGCCGGTTGGCGGCATCCGTCGTCGGATAGTCGATGCCGCCGATTCGGAACGCGCCGCCGAAGAACGTCAGCCACGCCGGAACCGGCCCCGCCGGCTCAGGGTCGGGATGATAGATGCGCACGCGGACGGACGGGTAGCCCTCGACGGGCACGTCGTGCTCGGTGATGCGGACGTCGGGCCCTGCCGTTCCGACGGTCTTCAGCTCGTTGCGGTCCCAGGCCAGAGCGGCGCGACGATGCTTCGCGCGTGCCCGACTGTGCGCGGACCCGGCCGGTTGCGGAAGCCGAGGTTCCGAGGTGACCGTCACCTCTGCTGCGGCGGAGCGCGACCACCCCAGGGGCGATCCCCCGGTCGTCATACGCCTGCGGAACGCATCGATGCGCTGGCGGATCAGGTAGCGCCGGTGCACCCGCAGTCGTTCGGCGAAGAACGGGTCGAGCGGCATTGCGAGCTCCTCGGGGATGGGGCTTCCATCGTAGGCGAGCAGTTCAGCAGGCCCGGCGAGAGACCGCCTGCACCACCGCGCTGTGGAGCGCAACCCCCTGACTCCGCGGGCACGGTGCTGTTGAATGAAAGGATGAGCAACTCGTCGTCACGGCCGAGCGCGTGAATCATCTTCCCGGTCCGTCGTTGACCGTGCGGGTGAGCGTCGTCGTCCCGGTCTTCCAGCCGGGCGCGGGCTTCGATGAACTGATCGCATCGCTCGATCGCCAGAGCCTCGACCCGTCGCAGTTCGAGGTCATCCTGTGCGATGACGGCTCCGGCTCAGCCACGCTCGAACGGCTGGAGCGGGTCGCCGCCGTCCGCCCGAACGTACGCGTGCTGCCGCTCCCGCACACCGGCTGGCCGGGCACTCCGCGCAACCACGGCATCGATGCGGCATCCGGAACCTACGTCTTCTTCGCCGACCAGGACGACCGCCTGTTCGAGTCCGCGCTCGAGCAGCTCTGCGACTACGCAGACCAGAACTCGTCGGACGTGGTGGTCGGCAAGGTCGTCGGCGTCGGCCGCGCGATTCCGAAAGCGATATTCCGGCGGGACGTGTCGGCGGCAGCGCTCGGCACGGATCCGCTGCTGGAACTCCTGACACCGCACAAGCTGTTCCGCACCGCGTTCCTGCGGCGCAATGACATCCGGTTCCCCGACGGCCGCGTGCGGCTCGAAGACCACCTCTTCGTGATGAAGGCCTACTTCGCCGCTCGCACGATTTCGATCCTCGCAAGTGTGCCCTGCTACGCGTGGATCAAGAACGAGGGCAGTGCGAGCTCATCCCGGATCGACCCCGAGGCGTACTTCCCGCATCTGGAGAGCGTGCTCGATCTGGTCGAGGAGAACACCGAACCGGGGCCCTTTCGCGACGAGCTGCTGCGTCATTGGTATCGCGGGAAGATCCTCAAGCGCATCGGCGGGCGAAGGATGCTCCGCTACCCCGCGGACTACCGCGAGCGGTTCTTGGACGTCGTCACGCCGATCGTGCGGGCGAGATTCTCCCCGGCTGTGGAGCAGGGTCTGACGTTCCCGCTGCGGATCCGCTCCGCTCTGCTGCGCGAAGGGCGTCGCGACGAGCTGCTGCGCCTCGCCGGGTTCGAAGCCGAACTGCGCTGCGAGGCCGAGTGCATGACTGCGAGATGGACGCGTCTGGGGAAACTCGACCTGTCGGTGCGATTCCGGTTCCTGAGGGAAGGACGGGACGCCCTCGTCTTCGAAGACGCTGTCGGCACGACGATGGATGCCGCGCGCTCGGGCGACGCGCACGCCGCTGTGTGGCGACCCCCAGCAAGCCTGGCCGCCGTTCTCGACCGCGAAGCCCTCGACGCGCGCCGGGATCTGCGCCATGACCGCGCCGACCTGTTCGTCCGCGACGGTTCCGGGGCCGGGCGTCGTGTTCGCGGCCGGCTGTCACGCGGCGGGACGGCCGCGACATTCACCATCGATCCCGTGCGAATGTTCGGACGCGCGGATCGCTCGCCCGGCGGACCGGTCCTGGTTCAGGTGCGGCACGCCGGCTGGAACTTCGAGACACCGCTGACCGCCCAAGCCGGAGTGGTAGCCGACCTCGGACGCGCGCCGCTGCTCGCGGGGCGTTCGGTCGAACTGCGCAGGGCGCCGGACGGCACGATCCGGCTGCGTCGGCACTGGCCTCGAGGTCGGGCGAAGGATGCGGTCGCCCGCGCGGCGCGATTCGCCTGGGCGGTCGCGCGCAGAGCGTCACGGCCCCTGCGGAAAGCGAACGTCCCCCGTACCCTCCGCGATGAGGGCACGGGGGACGTCGGCGCCGGTTAGGCCAGTGCCTTCGCCTTGAGACCGTCGAACTCGGCCTGGGTGATGGCGCCGGAGTCGAGGAGCTTCTTCGCGGACTCGATCTCGGCCGTCGGTGAAGACCCGGCGACCTCGCGGATGTAGCTGTTCTGGGCAGCCTGTGCGTCCTTCATTTCGGCGACGCGACGCTCATTCATGCTGCGTCCGCGGGCGATCAGATAGATGAAGGCGGCGAGGAACGGCAAGAACACCAGGAACAGCACCCACAGAGCCTTGGCCCCGCCGTTCAGACCCGGGTCGCGGAAGACGTCGGTGATGATCGTGATGAAGATCCAGATGCACGCGATGAAGATGTAGACCCAGAAGATCCAGATCAGGAATTCCCAAATGTTCACTTGACTGCCTTTTCTTTCGGTGGCGGCGAGGTCGCAGCCGATGATGAGGCCAACCTATCGAGCCGCCGTGAGGAGCGGCATCATGCGGATGGGGTGACTTTCCGCATGTCCACGCGAGGAGTCGACCGCGCCCAGGTCGTCAGTTCACCGCCGAGGTGAGCCGGGCCAGACCGTCGAAGAAGGTCGCCCTCAGCGGCTCCTTCCGCCATTGCGCGAGCGTGAGCTCGCGACCGGCGTCGCGGTAGCCCTGCTCGACTTCGCGCATTGCGTGCACGAACGACTCGCCCCGCACGAGCAGCGAGGATTCGGCGTTGAGGCTGAACGAGCGGATGTCCATGTTGCTCGAGCCGATGAAGGCGATGTCCTCGTCGATCGACATGTGCTTGGCGTGCAGGATGTAGGGCGCCGGGTACATGAAGATGCGCACGCCTGCCTCGAGCAGGTCGCTGTAGTAGGAGCGCTGCGCGTGCCCGACCAGCCACTGGTCGGCCTGCTCGGACACGAACAGCTGCACGTCGAGGCCGCGTTGGCATGCCGTCGTGATCGCATAGACCATCGCCTCGTCGGGCACGAAATAGGGGCTGGTGATGATGACCTTCTCGGTCGCGCCGTAGATGAGGGACAGGAACATGCGCAGGTTGTTCTCGGTCTCGTAACCCGGGCCACTGGGCACGACCTGGCACAGCAGGGCATCCGCTGCGGTCGAGCGCGCGATCTCCGGTGCCGGCACGTGGTCGGTGAGGCGCTCGCCGGTCTCGATGAACCAGTCCGAGAGAAAGACGGTGTTCACGCCTGCGACGACCGGCCCCGTGATCCTCGTCATCAGCTCCTGCCACTGCAGACCGCGCTTGATGTTCTTGGGGGAGTCGTAGCTGCGCGCGATGAGGTTCTGCGACCCCATGAACCCGACGCGCCCGTCGACCACGACGAGCTTGCGGTGGTTGCGCAGATCGGGCCGCTGGTATTTGCCCTTGAAGATCTGGACGGGGAGCATCCACGACCACTTCACGCCGATCCGATCCAGCTCGGCGAAGGTCTCCTTGCTGCCGGGGATCTTCGCCGAGGACAGGTGGTCGGCGAGGAGGCGAACCGTCACCCCCCGGGCGACCGCTCGCTCCATGGCGGCGAAGAAGCCGCGGGTGGTCTCATCCCACGCGACGATGAAGAACTCGACGTGCACGAAAGTCGTCGCGGTGTCGATCTCGGCGGTCATCGCGTCGATCGAACCCTGATAGTCGCCGAGGAGTGTCGCGTGGTTGCCGAACGATGCGGGGATGCCGGTGAGCTTCTCGTTCTGCAGCACGACCCGCTGGAACCACCGCGGCCACGAGTCGTCCATCGTCGCGAGGCCGGCGTCGCGGACGGTCTCGCGGATGACCTGATCGATGCGCGCCTGCTCGTCCCGGCGCTTCTTCGGGAGCTTGAAGGTGCCGATCAGCAGGTACAGGATGATGCCGACATAGGGGATGAGGAAGATCGCGAGCAGCCATGCCATCGCCGCCGTCGGCTTGCGGCGCCTCGGGATGACGATGAGCGCCGCGACCTTGATCGCGAAGTCCGCCAGCGCCGCGATGGTCCAGACGAGGTTGGTTCCTGAGTTGTCCATTTGCGGGTCACGCTATCGCTTCGCGCGAAGCGATGCCTCATCCGATGAGGACGAAACGCCCGGACGGCGCTCGGATAGGCTCTGACTGCGACCGGCGACCCCCGAGGCGGCGGCGCGAGAGGGACGAGCGCATGGCCACGACACCGCCCGGCTGGTATGACGACGGACGCGGCGCACTGCGCTGGTGGGACGGTGCCCAGTGGACCGAGCACGTCCAGGCGCCCGATCCGGAGCCCGCCGTGGACGCGCACCACGAACCCGCGCCCACTCTCGAGTCCGCTGCGATGCCGGATGCCGGCACCCCGGCGACCGCGACCCCCTTCGCCCCCGGCGAGCTCGCGCCGGAAGAGCTCGCCCCCGCGGCCACTTATCCTCCGTCGGCCCCTCCCGGGTATCCCGGCGGCTTCCCGGGCGGTTCCGCGCCGTCCGGCGCGTTCATCTCGGCGACCGAGCCGAAGAAGTCGAAGATGTGGATCCTGTGGGTCGTGATCGGAGTGGTGCTGCTCGGAGTCGTCGTCCTCGCCGCTGTGCTGCTGCCGATCGTGATCGGACTGTTCGGCGGTGTCGCCGGCGGCGGCAGCAGCGGTGCAGCCAGCGATGACCAGGCCGCCGCGGTCGCCGCGGTGGAACTGTACGACGAGGCGTGGGGCACCGCGGACTGCGAGAAGTTCCAGGCCGCGACGACCGAGGGCTTCCGCGAAGTGCTGCAGCTGCCGGACTGCGCCTCCTTCACGGCCGCATCGCAGGGTTTCATCGACTCGGTGCAGGACTACGAGCTCACCGTGACATCGGTGGAGAACGACAGCGACGAGCAGATCACCGTCGTCACCTCGGAGACCTACACGAGCATGTTCGACGACCAGGGCAACCCGGCCGAAGAGGCTCTGCCCTACGAGGACAAGTACGCCTACATCGTCGTTCCGGCCGGCGACGGCTGGGCGATCAACGAGGCCCTGGACGCAGGCGACGAGTGATGCAGGTCACGCGGTGCCGGTCTCGGCGGCCCCTGACTCCTCGGCGACCGGCCGCAGGGGCGTGATCGACCCAGCCTGCGCGGCCGGGTCGATGCCGAAGACCGCGGCCAGACCTGCCTCGAAGTTCGCGACCCTGCCGCCTGCGGCCAGTTCGCGGGCGCGCTGCGTCGGATCGTGCAGCAGGGCTCCGGCGAAGTGGCGCAGAGCCTCGGCGACGGCGGCGGACTGTGCGGCCGGGGCCGACTTCGAGGCGAGCCGCGTGAGTTCGCTGTCGAGCGCATCGAAGACATGGCGGCGCAGGGCCACGATCGCCGGCGCGGCGATCTGTTCGGCTGCGAACGCGTCCGCAGCCGACGAGACGAGTTCGCGCGCGGTCGCGTCGGGCGCGAGCTTCGGCAGCCGCGCGTGGGTCGCGATCAGCTCCAGGTCCATGAGCTCCACACCCGGGAGTCGGCCGACTGCCGGATCCACGTTGCGGGGCAGCCCCAGATCGATGATCGTGCGGCGGGACTCGTCGGGGATGTCGTCCACGGTCACGGTGTAGGTGTTCGTGCAGGTGATGACGATCTGGGCCGCGGCGACGGCACCGCGCAGGTCGTGCTCCGCGCGCATGTCGTACTTCTGTGCGAACTGTTCGGCGCGGCCGGTCAGGGAGTAGACGGCGAGTGCGGAGACACCGAGCGTGCGCAGGGTCGCCACGGTCGTGGCGGCGTAGTTGCCCGTGCCGACGATGAGCGCCCGGGTCTCACGCCAGTCGGTCACCCGGGTGCCGGCGAGCTGCAGCGCGAACTGCACCAGCGACCGGCCGGCCTTGCCGAGCGAGGTCGCAGTGCGCACATCGCGCGACACTTTCGCAGCCCGCTGGAACGCGGTGTCGAGTTCGGGTGTCGTGACGTGCGCGCCGCGAGCGGAGTCGTAGGCGCGCCGCACCTGTCCGGCGATCTCCTCCTCGCCGACGGCGATGGACTCCAAGCCCGACGTCACGGCGAACAGGTGGTGCAGCGCAGACGTGCCGGCGAGCACCTCCGCGCGGTCTCGCAGCGTGTCGTGCGGCAGGTCGGCGGCGCCGGCCAGGGTGCGCAGAGTGGCCTCGGCGATGCTCGTGTCGGCACCCGGAGATACGTCAAGATACGCCTCGACGCGGTTGCAGGTGGATACCAGAACCGCACCGTGAGCTCGGCCGTCTTCGATCAGCTTCCCCGCTGAGGTCGCGGTCACCGCCTCGGAGAGGCGACCGAGCAGATCGAAATCCGCTGTGCGGTGGGAGACGGAGACGCAGAGGAGCACCCCTCCATCGTACGGAACTGTCGCCGAAGGAAATGCGTGAGCGCAATTCCCGGACATCACCCGACCCCGCGGGCAACCTGGGCCGCGCGGCAGTGGGAGAATGGAGCATATGTCTTCCCCCGCGTCGCACCCGCTCGATGACGGTCGGACCACCTCATCGGCGCTGATCACCGCACTGCGCGGTCAGCGCCCCGAGCGCACTCCGGTCTGGTTCATGCGTCAGGCCGGCCGCAGTCTTCCCGAGTACCGCGCGCTGCGCGTGGGCACATCGATGCTCGACGCGTGCCTGAACCCCGAGCTCGCGAGCGAGATCACCCTGCAGCCGGTTCGCCGCCACCGTGTCGACGCGGCGGTGTTCTTCAGCGACATCGTGATCCCGCTGCGCCTCGCCGGGGTTCCGGTCGAGATCGTCGCGGGGCGTGGCCCGGTGCTCGAAACGCCGATCCGCACGGCATCCGACATCCTTCGCCTGCGCCCCATCGACCCCGCCGCGCTGGACCCGATTCGCGAGGGGGTGGCGCGCACCGTCGCCGAGCTGGACGGCACTCCCCTCATCGGGTTCGCCGGGGCGCCCTTCACATTGGCGTCGTACCTGGTGGAAGGCGGCCCATCCAAGGATCAGCAGCGGGCGCGCAGCCTGATGGTCTCGGACCCGCACGCGTGGGCTCAGCTGCTCAACTGGTGCGCAGACGTGTCGGGGGCCTTCCTGCGGGCGCAGGTCGAAGCAGGCGCCAGCGCCGTGCAGCTGTTCGATTCCTGGGTCGGCTCGCTCTCGCGACACGACTACCAGCGCCGTGTCGCCCCCCACTCGCGCCGGACGCTGTCTGCGCTGCGCGGTCTCGACGTGCCGATCATCCATTTCGGTGTGGGCAGCGGCGAGGTGCTCGACCTGATGGCCGGGATCGGCGCCGACGCGGTCGGAGTGGACTGGCGCATCCCGCTCGATGAGGCGTCCCGGCGACTCGGCGGCAATGTCGTCGTGCAGGGCAATATCGATCCCGCGTGGCTGGGCGCCCCCTGGGACAAGCTCCAGGCGCACGTGCTCGACGTGCTCGAGCGCGGCAAGTCCGCCCCGGCTCACGTGGTCAACCTCGGGCACGGGGTTCCCCCCGACACCGACCCGGAGGTGCTCACGCGCATCGTCGGCCTCGTGCACGAAGCGTCGGTCGGCGCCCTCGTCGCCTGACCATGGCGTCCCGACCGATGCAGCCCGCATCAGAACCCCCCACGACGTCGACGACCGAGTCGGCACGGATCGTCGTCGTCGGCGGCGGCGTGGCCGGGCTGATCGTCGCGCGTGATCTGGCCCGCGCCGGATTCGCGGTGACCGTCGTCGAGGCGTCGCAGCGCACGGGCGGTCAGCTCGCGTCGACCCGGGTCGCCGGGATCGAGGTCGATGCCGGCGCGGAGGCCTTCGCCACCCGCGGCGGAGCCGTCGAAGCACTGGCCGTCGAGCTGGGTCTCGCGGCGGACATCGTCCGTCCCCTCGACTCGCCGGCCTGGCTGGTGGGGCGCGGAGGCAGATCTCGGCCGCTGCCGGCCGCCAGCGTGCTGGGCATCCCGGCCGATCCGCGTGCGCCGGACGTCGTGCGCGTCATCGGCCGGCCGGCCGCGTGGCGGGCCCGATTCGACGCCGTGCTGCCGCTGCGGCATCCTGATTCCTACCGCACCGTCGGCGACCTCGTGCGCCGGCGAATGGGCGCCGGTGTTGCGCGTCGGCTTGTCGCGCCCGTCGTGCGGGGCGTGTATTCGACGACGCCCGACGCCCTCCCGCTCGAGATCGCCTCGCCCGGGATGCGCGATGCGCTGCGGGCCGCAGGTTCGCTGGGTGCGGCCGTCGGCCGGCTGCGAGCGGCCAGTGCGGCCGGGTCGCAGGTCGCGGGTCTGCGCGGCGGGGTGCACCGGCTCGCGGCGTCCCTCGCCGACGACGCCCTCGCGCACGGCGCCCGGATCGTGCTCGGCGCGCGGGTCGCCCGCGCCGACGCGACCGGGGTCTGGCTCGACAGCGGCGAACGGGTCGAGGGCGGGGTCGTCTTCGCCGCCGCCGACATCGCCGCTCCCGCCACACGAACCCGGACCATCATCGTGGCCATCGCCGTCGTGGATGCGCCGGAGCTCGACGGCGCGCCCCGCGGCACCGGCGCTCTGGTCGAGGCGGGGGCGGAGGGCATCACTGCGCGCGCGTTCACGCACTCGTCGGCGAAGTGGACGTGGCTCGCCGACGAGCTCCCGCCCGGCCGACACGCCGTGCGGCTCTCATACGATGGGATGCCGGATGACCCCGAGAACACGGTGCACACCGATCTGCGCGCGATCACCGGCGCGAGGATCGATCGCCTCGTCGGACTCGACATGCGGACGTGGACGAGAACGCTCGAATCACTGCCCGTTTCGAATGGCCTGGATGCCGTCGGAGAGGCGGCCTCCGTCACCGGACTGGCCTCGATCGTGGCGGGCGCGCGGGAAACGGCGCGCGAGATCGCCGAACGGAACAGCACTGACGTGACAGCCGCCCGATCGGGCGGCGCGGAAGGATGACGATGACGATGACGAACGAGACTCAGGCGACGGTCGGCTACACACTGTGGGCGGTCTTCGCCCGACCGGTCGGAGCCCCCACTGCAGCGGATGCGGCGCCGTCGCTCTCCGACGCGATCGACGCGCTCGCCGCGACCGGCGTCATCCTGCGCGGGATCTACGACGTGTCCGGACTCCGCGCCGACGCCGACGTCATGCTGTGGCTCACCGGCGACGACGCGCAGCGCCTGCAGGCCGCGCTGCGCGCGCTGCGGCGAACCGCTCCGTTCGCGCCGCTGACCCCGCGGTGGAACGCGCTCGGCGTGCACCGCGACGCAGAGTTCACCCGCGACCACACGCCGTCGTTCCTGCGCGGGCTGCCGCCCAAGCAGTGGGTGACGGTCTACCCCTTCGTCCGCAGCCTCGACTGGTACATCCTCCCCGAGGACGAGCGACGCGGCATGCTGGGCGAGCATGGCCGGATGGGCCGGGACTTCCCCCAGGTGCAGCCGAATACGGTCGCCTCCTTCGCCCTCGGCGACTACGAGTGGATCCTCGCCCTCGAGGCGGACGACCCGATCGATCTGGTCGACCTCATGCGGCACCTGCGCGCCACCGAGGCGCGGCGACATGTCCGCGAGGAGATCCCGTTCTTCACGGGTCGGCTCATCGATCTGGACGAGCTGGCCGAGGTGCTCTCATGAGCGCCGATGATCCGAGCACGATCCTGGCGGCGAGCCCAGCCGCAGCATCCGGTCTGCCGCACGTCGTGACGCCGACCGCGTACGACGGCATTCTGCTCGCCGGGTTCGGCGGGCCGGAGGGGCAGGACGAGGTCATCCCGTTCCTGCGCAATGTCACCCGCGGGCGCGGAATCCCGGACGAGCGGCTCGAAGAGGTCGCCCATCACTACCGGCACTTCGGCGGGATCAGCCCGATCAATTCACACAATCGCGCGCTGAAGGCCGCGCTCGAAGCCGAGCTCGCCGCGCGCGGCATCCCTCTGCCGGTGTACTGGGGCAACCGCAACTGGGCGCCGTTCCTCGACGAAGCGGTGCAGGATGCCGCCACCGCCGGTGACACGACGCTTCTGGCGATCGCCACGAGCGCGTACAGCTCTTACTCCAGCTGCCGCCAGTACCGCGAGGATCTCGCGCGCGTGCTGGAGGCGACCGGCCTCATCGGCACCGTGACGATCGACAAGGTGCGCCAGTTCTTCGACCACCCCGGCTTCGTCCACGCGTTCTCCGAGGGGGTCACAGCCGCCGTGAAAGAGCTGGTGGGCGACGGCGTCGCGGCGGACCGCATCCGCGTCCTCTTCTCCACCCACAGCATCCCGACCGCCGACGCGCAGCGCTCCGGTCCCCGTGACCGCGACTTCGGTCCGGGCGGCGCATACGCGGCGCAGCACGAGGCGGTCGCCGGGTTCGTGATGGCTGAGGTCGCGGAGGCGGTGCCTGCCGCCGCCGAGACCGGGTGGGAGCTCGTCTACCAGTCCCGTTCCGGCCCGCCCACTCAGCCGTGGCTCGAGCCCGACGTGTGCGACGTGATCGGCGAACTGCCCTCCCGCGGCGTCGACGCTGTGGTCATCGTGCCCCTCGGGTTCGTGAGCGACCACATGGAAGTCCTATGGGACCTCGACACCGAGGCGATGGAAGCGGCCGAAAGGGCGGGCATCCGGGCCGTGCGCACTCCGACGCCGGGCGTCGACCCCGCGTTCGTGAGCGGTCTGGTCGACCTGGTCGAAGAGCGCCGGAACGGCACGCCGGCGGCTGATCGCCCGCACCTGACCGACCTCGGACCCTGGTTCGACGTCTGCCGGCCGGCATGCTGTGAGAACGTCCGCGCCGGGTTCACGCCGGCGATCTCGGGAGTCGCCCCATGACGGCCCTGTTCAAGCCGGGCGCGCCGATGCGCGTCGGGACCCGGGCCAGTGCGCTTGCAGTCGCGCAGACGTCTGCGATCGCCGTGCAGCTGGGAACGCACGAACTCGTCACGATCACCTCGGAGGGCGATCGCTCCTCCGCGCCGCTGGCCTCGATGGGCGGCGCCGGCGTGTTCGTCTCGGCGCTGCGCGATGCGCTGCGCGCCGGCGAGGTCGACGTCATCGTGCACTCGTTCAAGGACCTGCCGACGGGGCCGGCCGACGGGATCGTTCTGGCAGCCGTGCCGCTTCGCGCCGATGCTCGCGACGCGCTGGCCACGCGCGACGGGGTGACGCTGGCCAAGCTCGCGCGCGGCGCACGAGTCGGGACGGGCTCGCCGCGACGGCGGGCGCAGCTGCTCGCCGCACGTCCGGACCTCGAGGTGGTCGGCATCCGCGGCAACGTCGACACGCGGCTCGGGCGCCTGTACGACGCCGACGACGACCGCCGGGTCGATGGTCTGGTCCTGGCCGCCGCGGGCCTGCAACGGCTCGGCCGGCTCGGCGACGCATCCGAACTGCTCGATCTGGCGAGATGGCCCACCGCGCCGGCGCAGGGCGCGCTCGCGCTGGAGATCCGGGCCGATGCCGCCCCCTCGCTCGTCGAGCGTGTCGGCGCCGTCGACCACGCACCGACCCACCGCGCGGCCACGGCAGAGCGCGGGGTGCTCGCGCGGCTGGAGGCGGGCTGTTCTGCGCCGATCGCGGCGCACGCCACCCTTGCGCACGGCGTGCTCACCCTCACGGCCACGGTGTTCGCGCCCGACGGTCAGAGCGAGCTCACGATTGCCGAGACCGGCGCGGCGGACTCCGACCGCGCGGCGCTCGAGCTCGCCGACCTCGTCGCGCTTGCCCTGCTCGAGCGGGGCGCGGCCGCGCTCGCGCCCCTGGGCAGCGCCCGATGAGCCCTGGAAGGACCCGCGCATGAGTGAGACCCCCGTTCCCGAGATTCGTCCCCGCCGCACGCGCGCCACCCCCGCGTGGCGACGGCTCGTCGCGCAGACGCGGCTGCATCCCGCCGACCTGGTCCTGCCGATGTTCGTGCGCGAAGGCGTGAGCGAGCCCGTGCCGATCTCGTCGATGCCCGGAGTTCTCCAGCACACCCTCGACTCGCTCAAGGCTGCTCTCCACGACGCCGCCGACGCCGGTGTCGGCGGCGTGATGCTCTTCGGCGTGCCCGAGCACAAGGACGCGCTCGGCTCGGGCGCCGACGATCCCGACGGGATCCTCAACGTCGCCACCAGGGTCGCCGCGGCCGAGGTCGGCGACGCCCTCGTCGTGCAGACCGACCTGTGCCTGGACGAGTTCACCGACCACGGGCACTGCGGCGTGCTCGATTCCGCCGGCCGGGTCGACAATGACGCGAGCCTGGAGCGCTACCGCTCGATGGCTCTCGCGCAGGCATCGGCGGGGTCGGCGCTGCTGGGGCTGTCGGGCATGATGGACGGCCAGGTGCGGGCGGTGCGCGACGTGCTCGACGCGAACGGACACGAGGATGCCGCGATCCTCGGCTATGCCGCGAAATACGCCTCGGCGCTCTATGGACCGTTCCGCGAGGCCGTGCAGTCATCGCTCGAAGGCGATCGCCGCACTTACCAGCTCGATCCGGCCAATGGTCGTGAAGGCGTGCGCGAAGCGTCCATCGACATCGACGAGGGCGCCGACGTCGTCATGGTCAAGCCCGCCTCGCTGTACCTCGACGTCCTGTCGCGCGTGGCCGCGGCATCCCCTGTTCCGGTCTGGGCGTACCAGGTCAGCGGCGAGTACTCGATGATCGAGGCGGCGGCCGCGAACGGCTGGATCGATCGCGAGCGCGCCGTTCTCGAATCGCTCGTCTCGATCCGCCGTGCGGGCGCCGACGCGATCCTCAGCTACTGGGCGGTCGAGGCCGCGCGCCTGATCCGCGACGGGGGCCGATCGTGACCAATGAGACCGAGTTCGCCCGGGCGCAGGCGGTCATCCCCGGTGGCGTCAACTCGCCCGTGCGCGCCTATCGATCCGTCGGCGGAACCCCCCGGTTCCTGGTGTCGGCCCGTGGGCCGTATGTCACCGATGTCGAGGGCCGGGAGTACATCGACCTGGTCTGCTCGTGGGGGCCGGCGCTGCTCGGTCACGCGCATCCGGAGGTCGTGGCCGCGGTGCAGGATGCCGCCACCCGCGGTCTCTCGTTCGGTGCCACGACTCCGGGTGAAGCCGAGCTGGCCGAACTGCTGCGCGAGCGCACGACCGTGCTCGGCACGCGCCTGTTCGACCGCGTCCGCCTCGTCTCCACCGGCACCGAAGCGACGATGACAGCCGTCCGGCTCGCTCGGGCAGCCACCGCCCGCGATCTGATCATCAAGTTCGCCGGCCACTATCACGGACACTCCGACGGACTGCTCGCAGAGTCGGGGTCGGGGGTGGCCACTCTCGGTCTGCCGGGCTCTGCCGGGGTGCCGGCCGATGTCGCCGCGCTCACGATCGTGCTGCCGTACAACGATCTGGCCGCCGTGGAGGCGACGTTCGCGGCGCACCCCGGCCGGATCGCCGCGATCATCGCCGAAGCTGCCGGTGCCAACGCGGGAGTTCTCGTGCCCGCCGACGGGTTCAACCAGGCGCTGTCCGACCTCGCGCACCGCGAAGGCGCGCTGCTCATCCTCGACGAGGTGCTCACCGGCTTCCGGGTCGGGCCTGCCGGCTGGTGGGGTCTCGAGGCCGAGCGCGCGGGTGGCGCCCTGTGGACACCTGATCTCGTCACGTTCGGCAAGATCGTCGGCGGCGGCCTTCCGCTCGCCGCCGTGGCAGGCCGCGGCGACATCATGGAGCTCCTGGCCCCGCAGGGGCCGGTCTACCAGGCCGGCACGCTCAGCGGCAATCCGCTCGCGGTCGCGGCGGGCCTCGCGACTCTGCGTGCCGCCGACGCCGGCGTGTACGCGCGCATCGACCACTCGGCGGCGCGCCTGGCGGGAGCCGTCGAAGACGCGTTCGCAGCGGAAGGATCGCCGGTCCGGGTCTCTCGTGCGGGCAGCCTCTTCTCGCTCGCGTTCCGCGACGGCGCCGTGCGCGACTACGACGACGCGAAGGACCAGGACGTGTGGCGGTACGGCGCGTTCTTCATGTCGATGCTCGCGCAGGGCATCAGCCTGCCGCCCAGCGTCTTCGAGGCGTGGTTCCTCTCGGCTGCTCACACCGACGTCGAGCTCGATCGCATCGTGGCCGCGCTGCCGGCGGCCGTGCGGGCTGCAGCGGTCAGTGACCCTCGCCCCGAACCGGCAGGATGAGAAGCATGCCCGACATCGAAGCGCCCGACACCTCCGAGCCGAAGGGCGCGAAGTACATCTTGACCTGCCTGGGCATCGGCCTGCTGGCCGGGCTCCTGTCGGGACTGTTCGGCGTCGGCGGCGGCACCGTGATCGTGCCGCTGCTGGTCCTGGTGCTCGCCTACAACCAGCGGCTCGCGGCCGGCACCTCGCTCGCGGCGATCATTCCGATCGCGTCGGTCGGGGTCATCTCGTACGCCATCCATGGATCCGTCGCGTGGATCCCCGGCCTCATCCTCGCCGCGGGGGCGGTCGTCGGTGCGCAGATCGGCACCTGGCTTCTGCCCCGGGTGCCGCTGGCCGCACTGCGCTGGAGCTTCATCGGGTTTCTCGTGGTCGTGATCGTGAGCTTGTTCATCGTCGTGCCGTCCCGGGACGCGGGCCTGCCGCTGAACGCCTTCACGATCGCGGGACTCGTCGTGCTGGGCGTGGCCACCGGGACCGTCGCGGGACTGATCGGCGTCGGCGGCGGCATCGTCGTGGTGCCGGCGCTCATGCTGCTGTTCGGCACCAGCGACCTCATCGCGAAGGGCACCTCGCTGCTCATGATGATCCCCACCGCGATCTCGGGAACCGTCGGCAACCTCCGCCGCGGCAATGTGGACCTTCTCGCGGCCGCGCTCATCGGCATCGCCGCGTGCACGACCACTGCGCTCGGGGCCTGGCTCGCCACCGTGGTCGACCCCTTCTGGGGTAACGTGCTGTTCGCCGCCTTCCTCACCTTCATCGCCGTGCAGCTCGGTGTGCGCACGGTGCGCGAGCGGCGCGCCTGAGCCTGCGAGCTCCGATCGCCGCTCAGTAGACTGACACGGTGCCAGTGAACCCCGAGCTCGTCGGGCGCGTCTTCCCCCCGACAGCGCCCTACCTCGTCGGCCGCGAGAAGGTGCGCGAGTTCGCGCGTGCCGTGTTCGCGAACGACCCGCAGCACGTCGATCCCGCCGCCGCGCGGGCCCTCGGCTACGCGGACGTGATCGCCCCGCCCACCTTCGCGATGGTCGTGCAGGACCAGACCCTCCAGCAGCTGCTCGCCGAGCCCGATTCGGGCATCGTGCTGCAGAACCTCCTGCACGCCGAGCAGCGCTTCCGCTACAGCCGCCCCATCGTCGCCGGCGACGAGCTGACCGCAACGCTCTCGGTCACCGCCGTCCGCGAGATGCGCGGCAGTGCCATGGTCACGAGCGAGGCCGAGATCACGGATGCCGCCGGCCGGCATGTCGTGACCGCGACCTCCGTCCTCCTGGTCGGGGAGGACGGGAAATGACCGCCGCCGGCATCGCCGTGGGAGAGATCGTCGCGGAGCGCACCGTCCACCTGACGCGTGAGTCGCTGGTGCGCTATGCCGGCGCCTCGGGCGACTTCAACCCGATCCACTACCGCGACGACGTGGCGGCATCCGTCGGTCTGCCGGGGGTGCTCGCGCACGGCATGCTCACGATGGGTCTCGCAGTCCAGACGATCGTGCCGTGGCTCGGCGACTCCGGACGCATCCTCGACTACGGCGTGCGCTTCACCCGGCCCGTGGTCGTGGACCCCGAGACCGGTGCCGAGCTTCGCATCGTCGCCAAGGTCGGCGCGGTCCAGGACGAGGCCGCGCGCATCGACCTGACCGTGACCCACGGCGAGACGACCGTGCTCGGCAAGGCGCAGGTCCGCGTGCGACTGCTTTAGCCGATGCCCGACGTCGAACCCATCCCGCTCGCCCGGCTGACCTCGCTGCGCACCGGCGGCGTACCCGGGCGCATGATCGAGGCGCACACCGCCGACGAGCTCGTCGGCGCCCTGCGAGAGGCATGGGCGGAGGGCGAGCCGCTGCTGGTCGTCGGCGGAGGGTCGAACCTGTTCGTCGGCGACGAACCGTTCGAGGGCACCGTCGTGCGTGTGCGGACGACGGGCATCGAGCGGATGCCGTCCCCTCGCCCCGGCTTCGTCCGGCTGCGCGTCCACGCCGGGCACGACTGGGACGACCTCGTGGCCTATGCGGTGGCCGAAGGACTCGCCGGGATCGAGGCGATGTCGGGCATCCCGGGAACCGTCGGCGCCGCGCCGGTTCAGAACATCGGCGCGTACGGGCAGGAGATCGTCCAGACCCTCGTCGAGGTGCAGCTCATCGACGAGAGCACCGGAGACATCTCGACGGTGCCAGCCGACGAGCTGGGGCTCGGATTCCGCACGTCGGTGTTCAAGCAGCACTACGGCTCGGTCGCGCAGCGCGCTGCGGTGATCCTCACGGTCACCCTCGAGCTCGCCGACGTCGGCCACGGCGATCGCCCCGTGGCCGGAGATCAGCTGCGGACGGCTCTCGGTCTCGAGCCGGGTGCGACCGCCTCGCTCGCCTGGGTGCGCGACCACGTGCTGGCCACCCGTCGGCGCAAGGGCATGGTGCTCGACCCCGACGACCCCGATACGTACAGTGCGGGCTCGTTCTTCCAGAACGCGATCGTTTCGGCATCCTTCGCCCGAACCCTGCCCCCCGAGTGCCCGCGCTGGCCGGTGACGCCCGACCTCGACCCCGTTCTGGTGATTCCGCTTGCGGCCTACGACGGGTACGTTCCCGCGTCGTCGACCGAGGAGTCCGATGTGAAGGTGAGCGCCGCGTGGCTCATCGAGCACTCCGGGCTGCGCAAGGGCTTCAAGCTGCCCAGATCGCGCGCCGCGCTCTCGAGCAAGCACGCTCTCGCCCTGACGAACCGGGGCAACGGCTCGGCCGAGGAGCTCGCGCAACTCGCGCGCTTCGTCCAGGGTCGCGTCCAGGCCGAGTTCGGGCTCATCCTTCAGCCAGAGCCGGTACTGGTGGGCGTCGAACTGTAGTGCGGCGCCCTCGCTGTGCGGGGTGATCCCGCACTCGGTGGCAGACCACGTTCCAGGACATCCGAACCCTGACCGAGCGAGCCGGGGCCCGGATCGTCGATGGCGACAAGCGAACGGAATCAGGCGCTGAACAGATCAGGCGCTGAACAGATCAGGCGCTGAACAGAT
>WOYI010895521.1_pt1 | contig 19466 bp, 21 predicted proteins | sample 6423411 | NCBI WGS metagenome assembly WOYI01 (sample SAMN13441803, study PRJNA592873) | oil field metagenome | biome: oil field; feature: oil-well bore; material: oil-contaminated soil; isolation source: oil-contaminated soil from oil-well borehole | place: Germany: Wietze | collected 2016-10-18 ... | reverse complement strand
GTTACGGGTTCAAGTCCCGTAGTCGGCTCCATTCCGCTCCAGGTGCGCAGCGACCGTCTCGGCGAACGCGGTCGGGGCGTCCCATGCTGCGAAGTGCGACGCACCCTCGATCGTGGCGACCTGGTAACCGAGTCTGGTGTGCAGGGCATCAGCGGCTTCGTGGCGGATCGGCGGCGACATCGCTCCTACGGTGACCAGAACGCGTCCCTGTCCTGCGGGCACCGGGGCGGGCTCGAAGGAGCGGAACATCGCGAGTTCGCGGGGGATCGCTGACAGATCGCCGCCCGCCATATCCGATGACCACGTGGGACCGTAGAGTGTCGAGCCGAGTCCATCGACCCCCCGCTCGGCGAACGCGGCGGCGGCCGGGGCGAGAAGCGCGGGAAGCAGGCTGCCCACCGCTGGCTCGTGGGCGATCCCACCGGCGATCGGATGGCCTGAGCAGGCGAGCGCGAGGACGAGCGTGGCTCCGCCGCTCTGGCCGACCACAAGCGCCCCCTTCGCGAGCGGGGCGATCGCCTCGACTTCGTCGGTGAGCGATCCGGTGCACGGCCGCTGGATGGCGACGACATCCCTCATTCCGAGCACGCCGAGCGATGCGATGACCCTGTCCCAGATCGCCGCGGTGGTTGCCACTCCGTGCAGCAGGACGATCCGTTGACCCATGGACACACGCTAGCGGCCTCCTGCGGATGGCCGATCGTCATGCGGACCGTACCTCAGTGAGATTGCGAAACACACTCGTTACCTGGCGCGACCGCGGAAGAAACAGTGATGGGCCATCCTCGCCTCTATGGATACGACTTCGGATCCGACATCGGATACAGGAATGAAGGGCCGCAAGCGCGCCGCGCGCTCGCGTCGGGAGGCGGCATACCTCGAGATCCGCCGGATGGCACTCGAAGGCGAGTTCCCGTTCTGGCAGCGGCTCCCGGAGGAGGGCATTTCGGAGCAGCTGGGCGTGTCGCGAACGCCGGTCCGGGAGGCGTTCGCGCGCCTCGACTCGGACGGCATCCTGAGCCGCTACGACGACGGCGGCTACTATGTCGCCGAGCCGAACCTCATCGATCTTCGCGACCTGTACGAGTTGCGTCTGACTCTCGAGCTGCGTGGCATACTCCGTGCGTCCGAAGACGAAGTGGAGCACGATGCCGAGCTCCTGCAGGCGCTGCGGGAGGAGTGGCTCCTGATCCAGGCGAGCCCGCCGCCTGCGGACGGCAGTTTCATCGAGCTCGATGAGTCCTTCCACGTCGGGCTCTCGCGCGCCTCGGGCAATCTGGTCATCACCGAGACGCTGGAGAGCGTCAACATCCGCATCCGCCCCGTCCGGATGCACGACTTCCTCGATGCCGAGCGCATCGAGATCAGCATCGCCGAGCACCTCGAGATCCTCGACGCGGTGATCGCGCACGAGATCGATCTGGCGGCGGACCTGCTGCGCCGACACATCGGGATCTCTCTCGATGTCGTCGAAGAGCGCGCCGCCCGCGCGATGACCAAGATGATGCGGCTCAGAAGCAGGCGGAGGTAGGACAGATGACGAACGTCGTGGGTGCTCCAAACGAACCGGAAAGCTCCACCGCGCTCGTCCCGATACTTCGTGTCGAGCGCTTCACGAAGCACTTCGCCGAGGTGAAGGCCAACACCGACGTGAGCCTCGACGTGCTCCCCGGGGAGGTGCATGCGCTCGTCGGCGAGAACGGCGCCGGCAAGAGCACCCTCTTGAAGATGATCTACGGCGTCTACACGCCCGACTCGGGTCGCATGCTCATCGACGACACCGAAGTGAGCCTCGGCTCGCCGGCCGAGGCGCGCAATCTCGGCATCGGGATGGTCTTCCAAGACCTGCGGCTCGTCCCCGCCCTCTCGGTGACGGAGAACATGGCGCTCTCCCTCGACGTGGGAGCGATCCTCCGTCCGCGGGCTCTCGCGAAGCGGATCGCGGCGGCCAGCGAAGAGTACGGGCTCGCGGTCGAGCCGCGCGCACTCGTGCAGCACCTCTCCATCGGCGAGCGGCAGCGGGCCGAGATCCTGAAGGTCCTCATGACCGGTGCCCGGCTGGTGATCCTCGATGAGCCGACCAGCGTCCTCGCGCCCCAGGAGGTGCAGGCCCTGTTCGGTGTCGTCGACCGGCTCCGATCGCAGGGATTCGGCATCCTGATCGTCACCCACAAGTTGAACGAGGTGCGCGCCATCGCCGATCGCGTCACCGTGCTGCGCGGCGGAGTCCCGATCCTCGAAGGCGTCGTGCCGGGCGAGTACACGGACGAGCAGCTCATCACGGCCATGGTCGGTCACGCCGTTCCGGCGCTGCCCGTCGAACGGTCGGCGGTCGATTCGGATGCCGAGCACGCGCTGTCGCTCGAAGGGGTGAGCTCACGGGGTGACAAGGGTCACGAGGCTCTCAAGTCGATCTCGCTCACGGTGCGACGTGGTGAGCTCGTCGGGGTCGCGGGCGTTGCGGGAAGCGGTCAGCGCGAACTGTGCGAGGTCGCGACCGGGTTGCGTGACGTGACGAGCGGAACCGTGAAGATCGCCGGTCTTGCCGCCGCTACTCCGCGGAAGGCGATCGATGCCGGTGCCGTCAGTGTCCCCGAGGATCCCGTGGCCGACTCGGTCGTGACGCAGCTGACGGTGCTCGAGCACATGCCGCTGGACGGTCGCCCGCTGCCGCGCAAGAGGTGGGGGATCGACTGGGCGCGCATCACCTCCAAGACCGCCGAGAGCAACGAACGTCTGGGGCTGCGCATCGCGCCGATCGGGCGCAAGCTCTTCGAGCTGTCCGGTGGCAACATCCAGCGCGTCATCCTCACGCGGGAGCTGAGTGCCGACTCGACGCTGGTGGTCGCCGCCTATCCGAGCCGCGGCCTCGACATCTCCAACGTACGGCGAACGCAGCAGGTTCTACTGGATCGCCGGGCCGGCGGCGCCGGCGTTCTCATGATCTCGGAAGACCTCGACGAACTCATGGCAATGGCGGATCGCATCGTCGTGCTCCACGACGGACACCTCTCCGGCGAGGTGCTGCCCGCCGACTACGACCGGCAGCACATCGGTCGACTGATGCTGGGAGGCGTGGCATGACCCTCACCGACGCACCGCCGACCGCGCAGCCGGAATGGCTCTCGACCGGCAAGAAGGCCGCCCCCGCTGTCGTGCGCTGGACGGTGGCGATCCTCGGTGCGCTCGCCGCTTTCAGCGTGATCATCGTGTTCAAGGGGGCCAGCCCGCTCGAGGTGTTCGGCGACATGTGGGTCTCGACGTTCGTGCGGCCTCGGTCGCTGGTCGAGATCCTCAACACCATGGCGCCGATCGCCCTCGCAGCGCTGGCAGTGGTCGTTCCGGCCCGTGCGGGAATGTCGAACGTCGGTGGTGAAGGGCAGCTCATCGTCGGGGCGATCGCCGCCGCAGGTGTCGCGCTCGCCACCGACCAGTTCCTGCCCGGTGAAGCGGTCATGGTCCTGATGGTGCTGGCAGGAATCTTGGGCGGCGCGGCATGGGCGGCGATCGCGGGGATGCTGCGCCTCGTCTTCCAGGTGAATGAGGCCGTCAGCACCCTTCTGCTCAACTTCGTCGCCCTGGATCTGCTGCTGTTCCTGATCTACCAGCCCTGGCGCGAGGATCCCTCAGGCCAGCCCACGTCCCGCGAACTCGCAGACACCGCCAAGCTGCCGGAGATCTCCGGCCTCGGAATCGGAATCGGAATCGTCATAGCCGTCGTCGCCGCGATCGCCGTGTTCTTCGTCTTGAAGTACACCCGCTGGGGCTTCAAGCTGTCGGTCGTCGGCGGCAACGCCGAAGCCGCCCGTCGCGCCGGGCTGAACGTCCCGGTGCTGATTCTGTCCGCGCTTCTGGTGGGCGGGGCCCTTGCGGGCATCGCCGGCATGATCCAGTTCGCCGGAATCGAGTACAAGCTGCGTTCGGGCTTCGGGCTCCAGATCGGCTACATCGGATTCCTGGCGAGCTGGCTCGCCCGTCACCGCCCGTTGCCGGTCCTCCTGGCCTCGTTCGTCTTCGCCGCGCTCGCGGTCGCGGGCGACAGTCTGCAGCTGGATGCCCAGCTGCCCGCCGCCACCGTCGGCATCCTCACGGCGTTCATCCTGATCGCCGTCCTCGGCTTCACCCAGAAGAAGGGAGCGGCACTGTGAACCTCATCATCGACGTCCTGACCGGCGGTGTCCGCGGAGGCACGTCCATCCTCTACGCCGCGCTCGGCGAGACGATCTCGGAGCGCGCCGGCGTCATCAACCTCGGCACCGAGGGGTCCATGCTGCTCGGCGCGCTCGCCGCATACATGGTCGCCGCCGACACGGGCAACCCCTGGCTGGGGGCACTGGTGGGCGGCCTGATCGGCGCCGTTCTGTCTCTCTTGCATGCCCTTCTGGTGGTCTGGCGCGGAGCGAACCAGTTCGCCAGCGGCCTCACGATGCTGTTCCTCGCACTCGGACTCACCTCCCTGTTCGGCGCCGCGTACGTCGGGCGCACCATCACACCGTTCGAAGTCTGGGCGATCCCGGTGCTCAGCGATATTCCCTTCATCGGCCCGATCTTCTTCGAGCAGAACGCGCTCGTCTACCTCAGCTACCTCGCCGTCCCGACGGTGTGGTTCATCCTCTTCCGCACGAAGTGGGGTCTTCTGATTCGCACCGCGGGCGAGCGTTCGGACGCATTGACGGTCAACGGGTACCACGTGAAGCGCATCCGGATCGCCGCGGTGACCGCCGGCGGATTCCTCGCCGGGGTCGGCGGAGCGCAGCTCTCGATCGCTTATACGAACTCCTGGTTCGAGAACATGGTCGCCGGCCGAGGGTTCATCGCGGTCGCGCTCGTGATCTTCGCCTCGTGGTCACCGATCAAGGTGATGGGCGGCGCGTATCTCTTCGGAGCGGCCCTCGCACTGGGACCGGCGCTGCAGGCGCGCGGAGTGGGGATCAACCAGTTCGCGCTGCACGTCATCCCGTTCGTGCTCACCCTTGTCGTTCTCGCCGTACTCGGCAGGCGCACCATCTCTGCTGCGCCCGCCGAGCTCAAACGGGTGTTCGAGAACGGCCCACCGACGACCTAGCGCTCAGGCCAGGCCGTCGAAAGCACCACACTCCTCATCCCTTCATCACTCCCGCTCAGTTGCAGCTGGGCGGGGGACCGCGCCGGGACCAGCCCGGCAACCCGAAAGGAACACCATGCGACACATTACCCCGCGGCTTCTGGCCGCGGCCGGACTCACCGCGGCAGTCCTGGCCATCGCCGCCTGTTCGCCGGCAGGCACCGGCGGTGCCGGCTCAGGATCCGACGCGGCGGCCGACGCACCCGGCGTCGGCGGCACCGCGATCGGCTTCATCATGGTCGGCCCCAAGGACGACTACGGGTACAACCAGGCGGTGTACGAGGCATCCCAGGTTCTGGCGGACGAATATCCCGACCTCGAGATCCTGACCGCCGAGAACGTGCCCGAGGACGACACGGCAGCCACGACGATGGAGCAGATGATCGACCGCGGGGCCAAGATCATCTTCGCCACCTCCTACGGCCATCTGGATGCGGCGCAGCAGGTGGCCGAGGATCACCCCGATGTCGTCGTCGTCCAGCAGGGCAACACGATGGCCGAAGAGGACATCCTGCCCAATGACGGCACCTACTTCGGCACCGTGTACGAACCGATGTACCTCGCCGGCATCGCAGCGGGCGCGGCAACCGAGTCGGGCAAGCTCGGCTATGTCTACGCATTCCCGATCCCGCAGACGATCGCGAACATCAACGCCTTCCAGCGCGGCGCCGAAAGCGTGCACCCCGGTGTGGAGACGATCACGGTCGCCACCTCGAGCTGGTGCGACCCGGCGGCCCAGCGCGACGCGGCGAGCAGCCTGCTGAGCCAGGGCGTGGACGTGCTCACCCAGCATCAGGACTGCACCAAGACCGTCATCGACGCCGCTGAAGCGGCCGGTGCGTACACCGTCGGCTACCATGCCGATGCGTCCGAACTGGCCCCGGAGGGCTGGCTGACCGGCGCGGTGTGGGAGTGGGCGCCGCTGTACACCTCGATCGTCGACACGATCCTGGCCGGCGACTTCACCGGCAGCGAGTTCAACGCGAACTACCGCGTCGGCTACAAGACCGGCACGAACCCGTTCGTCCTCGCTGAATTCGGCCCGTCCGTGACCGAGGACACGATCGCGTCGATCGACGAAGCCGAGGCCTGGCTGGCGACCGACGAGGGCTCGCCCTTCGCCGGTCCCGTGCTCGCGCAGGACGGTACCGAGGTGGTCGCAGCCGGTGTGGTTCCGGACTACGCCGAGATCGACGCGATGGACTACTTCGTCCAGGGTGTCGTCGGCAACCTGGCGCAGTGACCGATGGCGACCACGACCGACGACCGGATTCGCACCGGTCATGTTGCACAGACGACGCCGTATGCCTGGCCATGGAACGGGGTGCTCGATGCCACCGGAACTGCGGTTCTGGTGGTCGAAGCCCCGGGGGACTCGGGCGCGATCGATGACGGCGGGCTGCGCAATGCGGAGGTCGTGGTCGCCACCCTGCGGCGGGCGGGGTGCATCGCGATACGCGTCCTCACCCGCCGCGTACCTTCCACCCGTCCCTTCGGCGGCGCGGCTTCGGCCTTCTCCGCCGAAGGGACGGGTGAGATTCCCACCGATGCGACCGTCTCCTCGCAGGGCGTGGACGGCTTCTTCGGGAGTCCGCTCGAGAGCATCCTGCGCCGAGCCGGAATCGAGCGGCTCCTCCTGGTCGGCGCATGGCTCGAGACGAGCGTGCATTCCACCATGCGCACCGCGAACGACATGGGCTTCGAGTGCCTCCTCGTCGTCGACGCGTGCGTTCCGGGCGAGACGGACCTCGTCGCGAACAGCGTTTCCATGATCGAGATGTCCGGCGGGATCTTCGGAGCCGTCGGCACTACCGCGCAGGTCGTCGAGGCCTACGCGCAAGAAGGAGAACGAGCATGAGTGCACCCACCACGGTCGAGACCGGCATCGTCTACGGCCCGGTCGCCGCCGAGCCGTACAGCTGGCCGTTCGACGGCGGATTCCGTCCCGAGCGCACGGCGCTCATCAACATCGACTGGCAGGTCGACTTCTGCGGCGTCGGCGGCTACGTCGACCGGATGGGCTACGACCTCAACCTCACCCGAGCAGGCCTCGGCCCCACTCAGAAAGTCCTGGCGGCTGCGCGAGAAGCCGGTCTGTATGTCGTGCACACGCGGGAGGGCCACCGCCCCGACCTGGCGGACTGCCCGCCGAACAAGCTCTGGCGCTCGAAGCAGATCGGCGCCGGCATCGGCGACGACGGGCCGTGCGGGCGCATCCTGACGCGCGGTGAGCCCGGATGGGAGATCGTCGACGAGGTTGCCCCGATCGAGGGAGAACTGGTCATCGACAAGCCGGGCAAGGGCTCCTTCTATGCCACCGACCTGGATCTGCTCCTGCGCAATCGGGGCATCACCCACATCATCTTGACCGGAATCACGACCGACGTGTGCGTGCACACCACGATGCGCGACGCGAACGATCGCGGCTACGAATGCCTGCTCCTGACCGACTGCACCGGCGCCACCGACGTCGGCAACTACGAAGCGGCGCTGAAGATGATCACCATGCAGGGTGGAGTCTTCGGGGCGATCGCACCATCGAGCGCCCTTCTCGATTCGCTCGCCGAGGGAAGCATCGCATGACGGCGGCCCCGATCCCGGGGTCGCCTCTCGCCACAGCCGGCGTCTTCGAGGTCGGTGCCCTCGGCGATGCGTATCGGTCGGGCGCCCTCACTCCCGCGGATGTGATCCGCGAGGTGGGGCGCCGCATCCGATCCCGCGGGGATGACGGCGTCTGGATCGCGCTGGATCTGGAGGGGGCGCTGGCAGCGGCGACCGAGCTGGGGACCGAACCGGATCCTGCCCAGGCGCTGTGGGGCATCCCATTCGCGGTGAAGGACAACATCGACGTCGTGGCCTGGGAGACCACCGCGGCCTGCCCGGGCTTCGCGTACACCCCCGTCGAGACCGCGACCGCCGTGCGCAAGCTCGAAGAGGCGGGCGCCATCCTCGTCGGCAAGACGAACCTCGACCAATTCGCGACCGGGCTGAACGGAACGCGGTCTCCGTATGGCATACCGCGATCCGTCTCCGACCCGAGCATGATCTCTGGCGGATCGAGCTCCGGCAGCGCGGTCGCCGTCGCCGCTGGCCTGGTGGCGTTCGCGCTCGGCACCGACACGGCCGGCTCGGGCCGGGTCCCGGCGGCACTCAACGGTATCGTCGGCCACAAGCCGAGCCGGGGGCTGGTGAGCACCGCCGGTGTGGTGCCCGCGTGCCGGAGCCTGGACTGCGTGAGCGTCTTCGCCCACTCCGTGCGGGAAGCCACAGCGATCGTCGACATCATGGCCGGCGTGGATCCGGCGGACCCGTGGACGCGTGCGCTCCGTGCACCGGTCGGCGACGAGTTCGTCGCGCGTGGCCTGCGCCTGGCGGTGCCCATTGCGCCCGAACTGAGCGAGGAGCACGGTTACGACCAGGCGTGGATCGCCGCACTCGTACAGCTGACGGAGGCCGGAGTGGAACTGGTCGAGGTCGATCTCGCCGGATTCACCGAAGCCGGCCGGCTGCTCTACGAAGGGCCGTGGCTCGCTGAACGGCTCGCCGGTACGGCGGAGTTTCTCGGTGAGCGACCCGACCACGTTCACCCCGTGGTCCGTGCGCTGCTTCAACGCGGGAGCACGGTGTCGGGCGTCGACGTCTTCGACGGAATCGATCGCCTCCGCACCCTGGAGCGCGATGCCGCAGACGTGCTGGGACCAGTCGATGCGCTGCTCGCGCCGACCACTCCGACGACCTTCAGTGTCGAAGAGATGCTCGCGGATCCGATCGACCGCAATGCCCGCCTGGGGCAGTACACGACATTCGGCAATCTGCTGGACCTCGCGGCGATCTCGATCCCCACCGCGACGGGCCGTCCTGACCGTCCGTTCGGCGTATCGGTGATCGTGGCTGCGGGCGCCGATGCGCAGATGCACGGTGTGGCCGCTGCACTCGAGCGCGTTCTCAGGCCCGGCTCCACGCACCGGCTCGAGGAGGCTCGGGCGCCCGCACCCCCCGCCGAACGGACGCTGCCGATCGCGGTCGTCGGTGCGCACCTCAGTGGAATGCCGCTGCATGGAGAACTGACCGCCCTGGACGCTCGCCTGCGGACCGCTACTGCGACGGCACCCGAGTACCGCCTCTACGCGCTGAACACCGTTCCCGCCAAGCCGGGCTTGGTCCGTGTCGCAACGGGCGGCTCCGCGATCCAGGTGGAGGTCTACGACCTGCCGATCAAGAATGTCGGAGTGTTCCTGGCCGGGATCGCCTCGCCGCTGGGACTGGGAACCGTGCGCCTGGAGAGCGGCGAGGAGGTCCACGGATTCCTCTGCGAGCCCATCGCGACCGAGGGCGCACCGGATGTCAGTGCGTATGGCGGCTGGCGCACATATCTTGCCTCGCGGTGAGAGACCGTCGGCTCCATCAGCCGCCTGGCTCGAAGGTCAATGTCACCGGCGTCGCGCCGCTGCCGTCGCGGATCGCCCGGCAAGATGGGGGAGTGACAACCGCCCGCGTGCCCGCATGGATCGCGATCGGCGGGGCGGTGCTGGTGGGTGTGCTGACGGCTGTTCAGGCGAGGATCAACGGGCAGCTCGGGCTTCGCATCGACGATGGACTGGTCGCGGCGGCGATCTCGTTCGGGTCCGGTCTGGCCGTGCTGATCGTTCTCTCCCTGGCCCTGCCCGCCGGCCGCCGGGGTTTCGCGACTCTGGTCACGGGAGTCCGCTCGCGGGGTATTCCGTGGTGGATGCTGGCGGGCGGCGCAGCGGGAGCGCTGACGGTCGCCACCCAGGGCGTCGCCGTCGGCATCATCGGAGTGTCGCTGTTCACCGTCGGAGTGGTCGCCGGCCAGGCGGTCTCCGGCCTGATTCTGGACCGGATCGGCTATGGTCCGGCCGGGGTCGTGGCCGTGACACTCCCGCGGCTCGCCGGCGGAGCCTTGGCGCTCGTTGCGGTCAGCATCTCACTGACCGGCTCCGGCCTCGACGGCATTCCCGCCTGGATGCTGATGCTGCCGGTCGCGAGCGGCATCGGAATCGGCTGGCAGCAGGCGACGAACGGCCGGCTGAACCAGCGCGTGAAGGCTCCGCTGACCGCGACGCTGGTCAACTTCAGCGGTGGCACGCTGATCCTCGTGTTCGCCGCAGCCGTGCACGTGGCGATCGTCGGTGCACCGCGGGACCTGCCCGCAGAGCTCTGGCTCTATGCCGGAGGCCCCGTGAGCGTCATCTACATCTTCCTGTCTGCGGCGCTCGTCGCTCAGACCGGAGTGCTTCTGCTCGGGCTCGGAGCGGTCGTCGGGCAGCTGCTCACGTCCGTTGCGATCGACGCGCTGTGGCCCGCGCCGGCGAGCCCCGGCCCCGTGCAAGAGCTTGCGATGGTGCTCGTCGCCCTGCTGTCGGTCGTGGTCGCGACCGTGCCGTGGGGGCGGCTGCGCCGCGCGGGCTGAGCCGCACCAGGCGCGCCCGAGCTGCTACGCCTGGGCGTCGAGCTCCGACAGATCCCTTTCGTCGACACGCTTGGCCGAGGGGAGGCGCGAGAAGTGGCGTCGCGCATCGACGACCTTGCGGCGACCCGGGCGTGCCTTCGGTGGTTTGCCGCCGACATAGAGCCACCCCATCAGCTCTTCGTTCTTCGCGAGGCCGTGCAGCTTGGCGACGGCCTTGCTGCGCGTGTAGTGACCGGTGCGCCAGATGACGCCCCAGCCGGCTTCGTCCAGCAGCAGGCTCAGCACGTGCGCGACGCCCGAGGCGACCGCCTCCTGCTCCCAGCGGGGCACCTTGTCGCTCTTGCGGTAGGTCGCCACGACCGCCAGCAGCAGGGGAGCGCGCAGCGGTTTGGAGGAGGAGCCCCCCTGCCCTTCGGCCTTGTTGATCGCCCGACCCAGGCGTTCGCGGTCGGATCCGCGCAGCTCGATGACCCGCCAGGGCTCCATCGACGAGTGGTCGGCGACGCGCCCTGCTGCCGACACCAGGGTCAGCAGCTCGGCGCGCGTGGGGGCGGCATCCGTCACCTTCGACCAAGAGCGGCGGCTGCGCACCGCCTCGAGAGCGCTGGTCACGCGTCGGCTTCGGGGGTGAACGCGAGCGCGATCGAGTTCATGCAGTACCGGTCGCCCGTGGGGGTTCCCACGCCGTCCGGGAACACGTGGCCCAGGTGCGAACCGCACGCCGCGCAGCGCACCTCGGTGCGAAGCATCCCGTGCGTGCGGTCTTCGAGCAGCTCGACCGCCTCCGGACGCACCGACTCGTAGAAGCTCGGCCATCCGCAGTGCGAGTCGAACTTGGTGCCGCTCTGGAACAGCTCCGCGCCGCACGCCGCGCACGTGTAGAGGCCGGCGCGGCTCTCGTCGAGAAGCTCGCCCGTCCACGCAGGTTCGGTCGCCGCCTTACGCAGCACCTGGTACCGGTCGGGATCCAGCTCGGCGCGCCACTGCTCGTCGCTCTTCTCCACGCTGTAGGTCATCGGGGGTCCTCCTTCGCCAGAGTCCATTCAACCCCACCCGTCGCCGCCGGGATCCCTGCCGACTGCCCGTTCTCCGCGAGAATGGGACGATGGATGCCGCTGCCACCGTCGCCGCAGAGGTCGCCGCAGAGGTCGCCGAGCGCTTCGGCCGCTTCGCCCGCGAAGAGGCGCCCGGCCGATCGGAGCTCTACGCCGAGTGGGCGGCCGGAGTCGTCTCCGACGGCGAGGTGACCGCGATCCTCGGCCGAATTCCGGCGAGGCACCGGCAGCCGCCGCTGGTGTTCGCCGTCACGCGCCTTCTGGGCGCCCCGGAGCGGTCGTACCGGGACTGGGCCGAGTGGGTGCGCGAACACGCGGACGATGTGGTCACGGGGTGCACCGCACACAGCCTGCAGACCAACGAGCCGCTGCGGTGCGCCGCGCTGCTGCCCGCACTGAGCGCCATCGACGGTCCTGTCGCGCTGCTCGAGGTCGGCGCGAGCGCGGGCCTGTGCCTGTACCCCGACCGCTACTCGTACCGGTACCTCGGTGGTCCCGACCTCGACCCTCGCGACGGGCGATCGGCCGTCATCCTCGACTCGGCGCTGCGTGGCGGCGGCCCGTCGTTGCGGATGCCGGAGGTGGTCTGGCGGGCAGGCATCGACCTCGCCCCGCTCGACGCAGCGGATGCCGAGGACCGGCGCTTCCTGGTGAGTCTGGCGTGGCCGGGGGAAGCGGGCCGCGCGGCGCGGATTGAGGCCGCACTGGACATCGCGGCCGCCGACCCTCCTCTGCTGGTGCGCGGTGACGCGACGGAGCGCGCAGCGCTCCAGGCGCTGGCCGCGCTCGCTCCGTCGGGCGCGACACTGGTGATCACCACTCCCGGGGTTCTCCCGCACATCCCGCGGGAAGGCCGCGACCGGCTCGTTGCGAATATCGCCGACATCGATGCGGTCTGGGTGTCCATCGACCCTCCGGACCTTCGATTCGAGGGCGTTGCGCCGATCGATCCGGCCGCGTGGGGAGGGTTCGTGCTCCGCCGTGACGGCCGCGCCCTTGCGGCCGTCGACCCACTCGGAGCTTTCGTGGAGTGGCGCGACCCGGGAGCCCGCAACGCGCGCTAGCGTGACCTCGTGCCTCTGACCGACCGCGACCGCGCCATCCTCGATTTCGAGGCCGCATGGCGTCGGCACGCCGGCGCGAAGGAGGAGGCGATCCGCGCCGACATCGGAGTCTCGCCGGCTCGGTACTACCAGCTGCTCGGCCGGCTGATCGACACCACCGAGGCCCAGGAGTACGATCCCATGCTCGTCAAGCGGCTCCGGCGCATCCGCGATGCCCGACGGCAGGCGCGGATCGCCCGCGCCGCCGGCGCACCGCGCTGACGCGGACGGACGTAGGCAGGCATCAGCCGCGTACCGGGTACCATCGTGGGGTGCCGAGAACGACCTTCCCGCGGGATCGCTTCGACGACCTTCCCGCGGATGCGGGCCGGGTCGGCGCCCATCGTGCCGAGAACCCGCGCATGCGCGGGTGGGTCGTTCTGCTGTGGGCGATCCTTGCCACCGTTGTGCTCGTCGCCGCCGGCATCTTCGGCACGCTGCTGGTGACGGGCCGGGTCGTGCTGTTCCCGACTCCGACGCCGACCGCCACTCCGCTTCCGGTCGTGACGCCCGTCGTCGATCCGTCCTACGCCGTGCTCGCACTCAACGCCACGCCCGAGCAGGGGCTCGCGACGCAGATGAAGGATGTCGTCGTCGCCGCCGGGTGGGCCGAAGACACCGTCTCGGCCGGTGAGGCAGGATCCACCGACTTCCTGGAGACGACCGTCTACTACTACCTGCCCGCCGACGAAGCGGCCGCGGCGGGCCTCGCCGGGGTGATCGGCGGCGCGAAGATCGTGCAGAGCGACGCCTACCAGCCGGTGGACGACCCCGAGGCCAAGCAGCTCGTGATCGTGATCGGACTCGACCGCACGGCGAATCCGCCGAGCGCGACACCTTCGCCCTGACCCATCGGCGGTCGCGTGTTTCACGCCGGTAAACACTTCGATGCATGTGTGTCAACACTTGCCCTTCCCGTGATTGCGGGCGGATCCGCGTGCATACGATGGCCCTGTTCCCCCGCATTACAGGAGATTCAGATGACCCAGGGCACCGTCAAGTGGTTCAACGCCGAGAAGGGCTTCGGCTTCATCACCGTGGCTGATGGGCAGGATGTCTTCGTCCATTACTCCAACATCGACATGAGCGGCTTCCGCGTGCTCGAGGAGGGCCAGACCGTCGAGTTCACGGTCGGCGCCGGACAGAAGGGTCCGCAGGCCGAGTCCGTTCGCGTCGTGGCCTGATCCGCTTTCTCACCGGTTTCGTTCGATACCCCGTCGCGCGTCGCGACGGGGTATCGACGTTTCCTGACGCCGTGGATGCCGCATCCGTCGTTGCGGCTTGCACTCGGTAGGGTCGAGTGCCAGAATGGATTAGCACTCGACTCATCTGAGTGCTAAGACATCGCAACGTCCGGGAGGGACGAAAAACACATGGCTAAGATCATCGCTTTCGACGAGGAGGCCCGTCGTGGTCTCGAGCGCGGCCTCAACATCCTGGCCGACGCCGTCAAGGTGACACTGGGCCCCCGCGGTCGCAACGTCGTACTTGAGAAGAAGTGGGGCGCTCCCACCATCACGAACGATGGTGTGTCGATCGCCAAGGAGATCGAGCTCGAGGACCCCTTCGAGAAGATCGGCGCGGAGCTCGTCAAGGAGGTCGCCAAGAAGACCGACGACGTCGCAGGTGACGGAACCACCACCGCGACCGTGCTGGCTCAGGCGCTCGTCAAGGAAGGCCTGCGCAACGTCGCGGCCGGTGCCGACCCCATCTCGCTGAAGAAGGGCATCGAGAAGGCCGTCCAGGCCATCTCCGACGAGCTGCTGGCCTCGGCCAAGCCCGTCGAGTCCAAGGAGCAGATCGCCGCGACGGCATCCATCTCGGCGGCCGACACCACCATCGGCGACCTGATCGCCGAGGCGATCGACAAGGTCGGCAAGGAAGGCGTCGTCACCGTCGAGGAGTCGCAGACGTTCGGCACCGAGCTCGAGCTCACCGAGGGCATGCGCTTCGACAAGGGCTTCATCAACCCGTACTTCGTCACCGACCCGGAGCGCCAGGAGGCTGTCTTCGAAGACGCCTACATCCTGATCGCGAACCAGAAGATCTCGAACATCAAGGATCTTCTGCCGATCGTCGACAAGGTGATCCAGGACGGCAAGGAGCTCGTCATCATCGCCGAGGACGTCGAGGGCGAGGCGCTTGCGACTCTCGTGCTCAACAAGATCCGCGGCATCTTCAAGTCGGCGGCCGTCAAGGCTCCCGGCTTCGGCGACCGTCGCAAGGCGCAGCTGCAGGACATCGCGATCCTCACGGGTGGCCAGGTCATCACCGAGGAGGTCGGTCTCAAGCTCGAGAACGCCACCCTCGACCTGCTCGGCCGTGCCCGCAAGGTCATCATCACCAAGGATGAGACCACGATCATCGAGGGTGCCGGCGAGGCCGCTCAGATCGAGGGTCGCGTCACGCAGATCCGACGCGAGATCGAGAACACCGACAGCGACTACGACCGCGAGAAGCTCCAGGAGCGTCTGGCAAAGCTGGCCGGCGGCGTTGCCGTCATCAAGGCCGGGGCCGCGACCGAGGTCGAGCTCAAGGAGCGCAAGCACCGCATCGAGGACGCCGTTCGCAACGCGAAGGCGGCCGTCGAGGAGGGCATCGTCCCCGGTGGTGGTGTCGCGCTCATCCAGGCCGGCAAGGTCGCGTTCGAAACCGAGGCGCTCACGAGCCTGCTCGGCGATGAGGCGACCGGTGCGAACATCGTTCGCGTCGCGATCGAGGCTCCGCTCAAGCAGATCGCGCTCAACGCCGGTCTCGAGCCCGGCGTCGTCGCGAACAAGGTTGCGGAGCTGCCCGCGGGCCACGGCCTCAACGCCGCGACCGGCGTGTACGGTGACCTGTTCGCACAGGGCATCATCGACCCCGCCAAGGTCACGCGCTCGGCTCTGCAGAACGCCGCGTCGATCGCCGCGCTGTTCCTCACGACCGAGGCCGTCGTCGCCGACAAGCCCGAGAAGGTTGCCGCTCCGGCGGGCGACCCGACCGGCGGCATGGACTTCTGATCCACTGAGTCCGCACGACTGAACGCACGGAACGGCCCCTCCTTCGGGAGGGGCCGTTCCGTGTTTCAGGCGGGGATGACCTCGACCAGCCCCTCGAGACCGGCAAAGTCCCTGACATTGTGAGTGACCACGGCGGCATCGTTCGCGTGGGCGATCGCGGCGATCATGAGATCGATTGCGCGAGGACGCACATCGCGGCCGCGGGCGTGGATGAGCGCAGTGATGTGACCGTAGCTGGCTGCGGCGTCGTCGTCGAAGGGGAGCCCCGGACCAAGGATCTTCTGTGCTCGCTGCAGCGCGGCTCCGCGCACGGCGCGAGCGACCTCCTCCGGCGCTGCCGAGACGCCCCACGCCAGTTCCGCATAGGTGAGCGAGGTCACCGCCACATCGAAGTCACCGTCTATGAAGTCACCGAAGTCTCCGGCGATCACCACGTTGGTGTCGAGCACCGCCCTCACGATTTGCTCCACGGGTCGGTCATCGTCTCGGCGTCTCGCATCGCGTCGACTTCTGCGGCGAGCTCGCCATCGAAATGGAGCCTCCGCAGCGCCTCGGCGATGTCGCCGATCGGAGTCCACTGGCGCGGCACGTGCGGAATGACATCGGCAACCGGCACGCCACGATCGGTCACCGTCCAGTGCTGACCCGCACGCACGGCGCGGATCATCGCCGTCGGATTCTGCCGCAGTTGACCGACGCTGATCGTTCGCTCGTCCATGAACGCCAGTTTAGACACTGTTGTAGACAAAGATCTAGAAGACCGGTCGGGTCAGCGGAACAGGCTCGTCGTAGCATGCTCCGCATCCGCGTACTGCTGACCTGCGGCGGCGAGGGCGGCGTTGATGCCGGTGAGCGAGTCCTCGACCTGGCGCTGCGTGGCGCGCCATTGATCGACCACGGTGTGAAACGCCACGGCGGCGCTGCCCGTCCACGTCGCCTGCAGCTGGGTCAGCTGGGTCAGCATCGCCTGCGTCTCACCCTGCAGGCGATCGATGGTGCCGCGCACCGCGGCCGTGGTGGCGAAGACTTGGTCGCTGTCGACGGAGAAGACGGCCATGGGGAAACTCCTTGCTCGAGGGATGGGGGTCCCACGCTAGGCGCGTCTGCAACGGGTCTGCGCACCGACCCCCGCGCGCTGGGGGCGCGACGCGGTGCCGTCCGGGCTGGGGAGGAGCCGGCGTCACGCCGGCGGCGGCGTCAGCCGGTCGAGCGGCTGGGTCTCGATCAGCAGGTGCTCCGCGGCATCCCGCTCCTGCGCCAGCGGGAATGCGACGTGGAACGTCGCCCCGCCGCCGGGAGTCTCGACGACCGAGACCGATCCGTGCAGCGCCTCGACGATCGAGGCGACGATCGACAGCCCGAGGCCGGTGCCGCCGGTCTCGCGGGCGCGCGAGGTGTCGGCACGCCAGAAGCGCTGGAAGATCTTGTCGCGGATCTGCTCCGGGATGCCGTCCCCATGGTCGGCGACTTCTATCCAGCCCATCCCCGCGGCGGCGTCGACGCCGATGCGCAGTTCGATCGGCGAGTCCTCGGCGGTGAACCTGCGCGCGTTGCCGAGCAGGTTCGCCACCACCTGACGCACGCGGTTCTCATCCCCGAGCACGATCGGCGGTGCTGCTCCGCCCACTGCGGCCGGTGCGACAGGAGATACCGGAGGCATCTCGCCGGTGCCGGATGCCTGCACCGCCGAGACGGGGCGCGGCTTGCGGCGCAGCAGCGAGAGCGCGCCGCCGCCCGCTCGCGCGATGGCGGAGGTCGGGGGTCCGCCGCGGCGACGCGCGGCCGCGGCGGGTTCGGGGTCGGATTCGGCCTCGGATTCGGACGGCGGCTCGGGCTCCGGCGTGTGCTCGATCGTCGTGTCGATCACAGTCACCGGACGCAGCGGCGATGTCGCGCGCACATCGAGCGCGGCATCCCGCGCGATCGGCCGCAGGTCGACCGGACCGATGATCACATCGCGACGCTCGTCGAGGCGGGCAAGAGCGAGGAGATCCTCGACGAGGACTCCCATCCGCATCGCCTCCTTCTCGATGCGGTCCATCGCCTGGGCCACGTCCTCGTCACCCGAGATCGCCCCCATGCGGTACAGCTCGGCATAGCCGCGCACCGTCACGAGCGGGGTGCGAAGCTCATGGCTCGCGTCGCCGATGAACCGCCGCATCTGCCGCACCGACGCATCGCGCTGCGACAGGGCGGCATCGACGCGCCCGAGCATCGCGTTGATCGCCGACTTCAGCCGACCGACCTCGGTCGTCATCGGTTCGATGTCGGTGAGGCGTTGGCTGAAGTCGCCGGCGGAGATCGCCATGGCGGTGGACTCGACCTGACCGAGGCTCCGGAACGTGAGAGTCACCAGCCATCGGGTGAGGAATGCGCTGGCGATCAAGATGATCAGTGCGAGCAGGGTGTAGATGCCGATGTACTGCGCGACGACTTGATACGTCGAGGCGAGCGGCAGCGCCACCAGTTGCGCGTAGAGAGTACCCGCGCCCTGCAATTCCTGCACCGCGATCGCCGCGCGGAACTCGTACTCTGCGTCAGCCGAGTACAGCGAGAACGGCTGCAGCTGCCTGGACTGAGCGAGATCGAGGGGATACGTCTCGGGGAACGCGGGTTCGGGGCCACCGCGGCCACCAGCGGTTCCGACCAGTGCACCATCCGCCGATCCGTAGATGGCGACGAAGTACTCGACCGGCGGTGCATTGTCGACGGGCGTGGTCTGCAATTGACCGTCGGTCGCCGTGATCTCGAGCAGCGGCGCCGCGACATCGGTGCGTGCCAGGGCATCGAGCTGAGTTTCGACATTGGCGATGAGAGTCGTGCGCAGAAAAATCGCCGTGCCGAATCCGGCTGCGATGAGCCCTACCGCGAGCAGTGTGACGGTGACGCCTGTGACCTTCGCGCGCAGGCTGATGCCACGCCACCCTCGGGTGACCGCATCCGTCTTCCTCGCGTGCTTCTCGTCCAGAGCGGCGGCCCCCTTGGATCAGGGACCGCGTCAGGCGGTCTTGCCGGCCTTGAGCATGTAGCCGAAGCCGCGCTTGGTCTGGATGAGGGGCTCAGTGGAGTGCGGATCGATCTTGCGGCGCAGGTACGAGATGTAGCTCTCCACGATGCCCGCGTCGCCGTTGAAGTCGTATTCCCAGACGTGGTCGAGGATCTGGGCCTTCGACAGCACGCGGTTGGGGTTGAGCATCAGGTAGCGCAACAGCTTGAACTCAGTGGGGCTGAGGTCGATCGACGCGTCGCCGACCAGGACGTCGTGGGTGTCCTGGTCCATCGTGAGCTCACCCGCGCGGATGACCGACTCTTCATCGGCCTGCATCGTGCGGCGCAGGATCGCCTGGATGCGGGCCACGATCTCATCGAGGCTGAAAGGCTTGGTGACGTAGTCGTCGCCGCCGGCATTGAGGCCTGCGATCTTGTCCTCGGTCTCGTCTTTCGCCGTGAGGAAGAGGATCGGCGCGGTATAGCCGGCGCCGCGGAGCCGCTTCGTGACGCTGAACCCGTTCATGTCGGGAAGCATCACGTCGAGGATGATCAGGTCGGGCTCCTCCTCGAGGACGGCCGAGATCGTCTGGGCGCCGTTCGAGACTGCCCTGACCTGGAATCCGGCAAAGCGGAGGCTCGTGATGAGCAGGTCGCGGATGTTCGGTTCGTCGTCGACGACCAGGATGCGCGGTGCAGTCATTCCCTCATTATGGCCACCGAACCGATGTGCTGCCTGGATATCGCCCGGAGCGGCACCGATCAATCCATGCACGCGCGCAC
>WOYI011324024.1_pt1 | contig 19471 bp, 14 predicted proteins | sample 6423411 | NCBI WGS metagenome assembly WOYI01 (sample SAMN13441803, study PRJNA592873) | oil field metagenome | biome: oil field; feature: oil-well bore; material: oil-contaminated soil; isolation source: oil-contaminated soil from oil-well borehole | place: Germany: Wietze | collected 2016-10-18 ... | reverse complement strand
CGAAGAGCATCAGCACCGTGAGCGCCTGCGCGAAGAGCATCAGCACCGTGAGCGCCTGCGCGAAGAGCATCAGCACCGTGAGCGCTTGCGCGAAGAGAAGAGGGCCCCGTTGACTGTGACCACTGAACCCGACTTCCCCGAGATCCCCGCACCCGTGTCGACGGCCCCGGCCACCGAGCGCGTGCTGCTGGTCTGGGACGCCCCCAACCTCGACATGGGTCTCGGGTCCATCCTGGGCGGCCGGCCGACCGCGGCACATCGGCCCCGCTTCGACGCGCTGGGCCGCTGGCTGCTGTCCCGCACCGCCGAAATCTCCGGCCAGCGGGAGAGCGCGGCCCCCTCCGGGCTCGCGCTGGAACCCGAGGCCACCGTCTTCACCAACATCGCCCCAGGTAGCGCCGATGTCGTCCGACCCTGGGTGGAAGCGTTGCGTAACGTGGGTTTCGCTGTCTTTGCCAAGCCGAAGGTCGATGAGGACAGCGACGTCGACAGCGACATGCTCGGCCATATCGCGCTGCGCCGCAGCGAGGGGCTGGCCGGTGTGGTGGTGGCATCCGCGGACGGTCAGGCGTTCCGAACGCCACTGGAAGAGATCGCCCACGAGGGCGTTCCGGTGCAGGTGCTCGGATTTCGCGAACATGCCAGTTGGGCGTTAGCGTCGGATAGCTTGGAGTTCGTCGACTTGGAGGACATCCCTGGTGTCTTCCGGGAGCCGCTACCGCGAATCGGCCTTGATTCGCTGCCTGAGCAGGGCGCTTGGCTGCAGCCGTTCCGGCCGCTGTCCGCGCTACTGACCTCGCGTCTGAACAACTGAAGTGAATTGCGCGCGCAGCGTGAGTCAGATCGTCAAGAACATTTTAAGGAGCTGACGTGTTCGCCTGGTGGGGTCGAACGGTGTACCAATTCCGATACATCGTGATCGGAGTCATGGTCGCACTGTGCCTTGGTGGCGGCGTATACGGGGCCAGTTTGGGCTCTCACGTCACCCAGAGTGGCTACTACGATGAGACGAGCGAGTCGGTCCAGGCGTCGCTGATCGGCGACGAGGTGTACGGCCGAGACCGCACCAGCCATGTGGTCGCCATCCTGACTCCCCCCGATGACAAGAAGGTCACCGACAGGGCCTGGCAGAAGAAGGTCGTCGGTGAACTGGATCAGGTGGTCAAGGACCGCCCAGACCAGATCGTCGGCTGGGTCGGCTGGCTGAAGGCCCCCGACACCACCGATCCCACCGTCAATAAGATGAAGACCGAGGATCTGCGCAGCACCTTCGTCAGCATCCCGCTCAAGGGCGATGACGACGATTCGATCCTGAAGAACTACCAGACCGTCCAGCCCGACCTGGAACAGATCAACGGCGGTGAGATCAAACTCGCTGGCCTCAACCCGCTGGCCAGCGAACTCACCGGAACTATCGGCACCGATCAGAAACGCGCCGAGCTCGTCATCGTCCCGCTGGTGGCGGTGGTGCTGTTCTTCGTGTTCGGTGGTGCGGTGGCGGCCGCGCTGCCCGCCGTCATCGGCGGTCTGACCATCGCAGGCGCGCTGGGCATCCTGCGTTTCACCGCCGAGTTCATGCCCGTGCACTACTTCGCTCAGCCGGTCGTGACGATGATGGGTTTCGGTATTGCCGTCGACTACGGCCTGTTCATGGTGAGCCGATTCCGGGAGGAACTCGCCGAGGGTTATGACGTCGAGGCCGCGGTCCGGCGCTCCGTCATGACAGCGGGCCGCACCGTCGCGTTCTCAGCCGTGATCATCGTGGCGTCATCGCTACCACTGCTGCTCATCCCGCTGGGATTCCTGCAATCGATCACCTACGCGATCATCGCGTCGGTGCTGCTCGCGGCGTTCCTGTCGATCACCGTCCTGCCCGCGGTGCTGGGCATCCTCGGATTGAATGTCGACGCGCTCGGGGTGCGCACCCTGCTGCGGGTGCCGTTCCTGGCGAACTGGCCGTTCTCCCGCAAGATCATCGACTGGTTCGTCGAGAAAACCCAGAAGACCATGACCCGCGAAGAGGTCGAGAAGGGTTTCTGGGGCAAGCTCGTCAACCAGGTCATGAAACGGCCCATCGCCTTCGCGGCGCCGATTCTCATCGTCATGACGCTGCTGGTGATCCCGATCGGCCAGCTCGCCCTCGGCGGCCTGAGTGAGAAGTATCTGCCGCCGGACAATCCGGTGCGCGCGGCGCAGGAACAGTTCGACCGAGAGTTCTCCGGGTTCCGCACCGAACCGCTGACCATGGTGATCCGCTCCACCGACGGTGAGCCGGTGACCGACCAGCAGGTCGCGACGCTGCGCGCCGAGGCGCAGACGGTGCCCGGCTTCTCCGGCACCGAGGACCCGTCGAAGATGTGGCAGGAACGGTCTTCGCAGGAAGGCGGCACCAAGAATCCGTCCGTGCGGGTGCTGCAGAACGGTCTGGTCAACGCCAGTACCGCCCCCAAGAAGCTCGCCGAATTGCGCGATCTGACCCCGCCGCGCAACACCGAGGTACTGGTCGGCGGCACCCCGGCCCTGGCGCAGGACAGCATCAACAGCCTGTTCTCCAACCTGCCGTTGCTCGGCCTGATCCTGGTCATCACCACGACGTTGCTGATGTTCCTGGCGTTCGGATCGCTGGTGCTGCCGATCAAGGCCGCATTGATGAGCGCGCTGACGCTCGGCGCGACCATGGGCATCCTGACCTGGATGTTCGTCGAGGCCGGCCACGGATCCGGGCTGTTCAACTACACTCCGCAGCCGTTGCTCGCCCCCATGATCGGGCTGATCATCGCGGTGATCTGGGGGCTGTCAACCGACTACGAGGTGTTCCTGGTGTCCCGCATGGTCGAGGCCAGGGAACGCGGGATGTCCACCGCCGAGGCCATCCGCATCGGCACCGCCACCACCGGACGTCTCATCACCGGCGCCGCCCTGGTACTGGCCATGGTGGTCGCGGCATTCGCGTTCTCCGATCTGGTGGTCATGAAGTACCTGGCGTTCGGCCTGCTCATCGCGTTGGTGCTCGATGCCACCGTCATCCGGATGTTCCTGGTGCCTGCCATCATGAAACTGCTCGGCGACGACTGCTGGTGGGCGCCCAAGTGGATGAAGCGCGTGCAGGAGCGCATCGGTCTCGGCGAGACCGAGCTGCCCGACGAGCGCAAGCGGCCCGTAGTGCGCGAACCCGAGGGTGAAGTCGCCGATCAGGCCGCCCTGGTCGGCGCCGGTGCACCGGCACCGCGGGCCCAACATGATCCCGGACATCCCGCGGCGATCCCGGCCCCGGCGAACCGGGGATCGCTGCCGCAGGCCCGCCCGATGGGCCCGTCGGCCGCGAGCACCACCCGCAGCCCCACCGCACCACCTGCCGGCCCTCCACCGGAGCCGCCGACGACGCGCTTTGCCGCACAACCAGATTCGGCCGCAACCGCGGCGATCAACGCGATCAACGCCCCGACTGAGCGCGCCCCTCGCGTCGACCCGTCACCGGGCCGGGAACGCCGCGAGATCGAGTCGTGGCTGGGTGAACTGCGGGGCAGCGTCACACCGGCGACTGCGATTCCGACTCCCACCCCGGCTCCGCCGGCGCGGCCTTCGGCGGAGCAGACCCGTGCGATCCTTGACCCCGCGGCGAGCGAGCCGACGACTGCGATTCCAGCAAAGAAGGACCTGGAGTCGACCGAGAAGATCGACACCTGCGGTCCCGGCGAGACACCGACCCGCCGCGGCGGCGGTGTCAGCGCGGCCGATCTGTTGCGCCGGGAGGGTCGCCTGTAGACAGGGCGCCCGCCCCGGGTTCGGGGTCCGGATCGAGTCGCTGGGCCTCCTCGTCGGGGCCGGACGCCACCAGCACCCGGATCGCGCCGTTGAGCACCGCGACGACCGGGACGGCGAGCAGCGCACCGACGATGCCTGCCAGCACGCCGCCACCGCTGATCGCCAGTACGACCGCCAGTGGGTGCACCGCCACCGCGCGACCCATCACCAGCGGTTGCAGCACATGCGACTCCAGCTGCTGCACCGCGAGGATCAGGCCGAGCGTGATCAGCGCATAGACCCAGCCCTTGGCGATCAGCGCGACGATGACCGCCAGGCCGCCGGCGACCACCGCGCCGATCAGCGGGACGAAGGCGCCGAGGAACACCAGTGAGGCCAGCGGCAGCGCCAGCGGCACACCCATGATGGCCAGCCCGGTGCCGATACCGACGGCATCCACCAGCGCAACCAGGCAGGTGGCCCGCACGTAGCCGGTCAGCGTCCGGAAACCGGCGCGGCCCGCGTCGCGCACCCGTTCCCGCACCGAGGTCGGGAAGATGGCGGTGACGAAGGCGAAGATGCCGCGCCCGCCCTGCAACAGGAAGATCAGCGAGAACAGCACCAGCACCGCGCCGGTGAGGATCTCGGCGACCGCGCCCGCCGTGGACAGCGCACCGCTGGTGACCTTGACCTGGTTCTCCTGCAGCGCCTTGATCACCGCATCGCCCGCGTGGTCGATCTGATCTCTGCTCAGATGCACCGGCCCATCGATCAGCCAGCTGCGCAGCCCGTCGACGCTGCGTGTCACCTGCTCGACGAGGCCCGGTGCGCCCGAGATGAATTGGCTGACAACGAAACTGAAGATGCCGCCGATCATGGCGATGGCGCTGAGCAGGACCGCGGCCACCGCCCAGCCGCGCGGCACGCGCCGGCCCTGCAGAAAGTCCACCGCGGGCAGCAACAGCGCGGCCAGCAGCGATGCCAGCGCCACCGGGACTGCGATCAGCGTCAACTTCGAGATCAGCCACAGCAGCGCCACGAGCGCGGCTCCGAGAATCAGCAATCGCCACGACCAGGCCGCGGCCTTGCGGACGAGCGGATGCACCGACTGGTCGGCGACCGAATCTATCGACATGGCCGAAGCGTACGGCCGGGTCGCGGCGCGCCGCGGGAAGCTGTGGGTGGCGCGCGAACGCCGTTACCCCTGTAGTGCGTGTCACACGTACCCTGTAGTGCGTGTCGCACGACGCGCCGATGAGCGACGCAGCCGGCCAGGATGCGCGCGCCAAGGGCAAGTACTGGTGGGTGCGCTGGGCGGTCATCGCGGTCGCGGTCGTGGTGCTGACCGTCGAGCTGGTGCTGGTCTGGGACCAGCTGGCCATGGCGTGGAAGAGCCTTCTTTCGGCGAACTGGTGGTGGGTGCTGGCCGCGGTCGCGGGGGCGGTGGCCTCGATGCACAGCTTCGCGCAGATTCAGCGCACCCTGCTGCGTTCAGCGGGTGTCACGGTGCGGCAATGGCGCTCCGAGGCCGCGTTCTACGCCGGTAACGCGCTGTCCACCACCTTGCCCGGCGGACCGGTGCTCTCGGCCACCTTCGTCTACCGCCAGCAGCGCATCTGGGGCGCCTCTCCGGTGGTGGCGTCCTGGCAGCTGGTGATGTCCGGAGTGCTGCAGGCTGTCGGATTGGCGTTGCTCGGCCTCGGCGGGGCGTTCCTGCTGGGCGCCAGCAGGAATCCGCTCTCGCTCATCTTCACCCTCGGCGGCTTCTTCCTGTTGCTGTTGCTGGCGCAGTCGGTGGCGTCCAATCCGCAGCAGATCGACGGTATCGGCGTCCGCCTGCTGTCCTGGTTCAATTCGCTGCGCGGCAAACCCACCGACACGTACCTGGATAAGTGGCGGGGAATGCTGCGCCAGCTGGAATCGGTGCAGCTGAGCCGCCGCGCGCTGGGCAAGGCGTTCGGATGGTCGTTGTTCAACTGGATCGCCGACGTCGCCTGCCTGGCGTTCGCGGCCTATGCAGCAGGCGGACATCCGTCGCTGGCAGCGCTGACGGTGGCCTATGCCGCGGCCCGCGCTGTCGGGTCCATCCCGCTGATGCCCGGCGGCCTGCTGGTGGTGGAGGCCGTGCTGGTGCCCGGCCTGGTGTCCAGCGGTATGACACTCGCCTCGGCGATCTCTGCCATGCTCATCTACCGTCTGGTGAGCTGGATCTTCATCTCGACGATCGGCTGGGTGGTGTTCTTCTTCATGTTCCGCACCGAGATGGACGTCGACCCGGACGCGACGAACGACCCACCGCAGCAAACAGGAGACCTGTGAAACGTCAGATCTGCTTCACCACAACGGTTTTCAGCGCGATTTTCGTGGTCGCGGGTTTGTTCGCCGCCCACCGAGCAGGCTGGCATCACCACGAGTTCGACGACGACCGGCCGCCGGTACCGGCGACCGGCGAAACCAGGCTCAGCCCACTGGTTTCCGATGTGATGGAGTACTCGGATGAATGAGCGCAGCCGCCCGTTGGCGGCGCTGCTGACCGACCTGGTGTGCGTCGTGGCGTTCTGCTCCATCGGCAGGCGCAGTCACGCCGAGGGACTCACCGTCACCGGTGTCGCCGAAACGGCCTGGCCGTTCCTGGCCGGCACCCTGGCGGGCTGGGCCGCCGCGCGGGCCTGGCAGCGGCCCGCCAACCTCTACCCCACCGGGCTGATCGTCTGGGCGTTCACCGTGGTCATCGGAATGCTGCTGCGCAAGGCCACCTCTGCCGGGACGGCGGGCAGCTTCATCGTGGTGGCGTCGGTGACGACCGCTGTGTTGCTGCTCGGCTGGCGCGCCATCGCGAAGGTTCTGGCGCGGCGCTGACCGATGGCGATTCCTCGCCCTGCTCGTTCTGATCCGGCGGGTGGTCAGAGATCGTCAGCGTGGCCCGTAGTCCGCCCAGCGGGCTGTCCGAGAGCTCGAGGCGCCCGCCGTGCAGAGCAGCCTGCTGGGTGACCAGCGCCAGTCCCAGACCAGATCCGCCGGGTGCCGCGGTGCTGCCGCGGGCGAACCGGCCGAGCACCACCGTGCGTTCCTCGGGTGGCAATCCGCGTCCGTCGTCGTCGACCACGATGCGCAGTCGTCGGTCCGGACCGCGGATCCCGGACAGCACGATCCGGTGCGCCGCGCCATGCGCGGCGGCGTTGCGCACCAGGTTGTCCACCGCCAGCCGAAGTCCACCGGGCCACCCCCAGACCATCCCGAGATCGTCATCGGCCTCGACGGTGATGTCCAACGGCGGATCGGTCCGCGCGTTCTCGCGCGCCACCCGGTCCAGCAGGTCGGTGATATCGATCTGCTCGCGATCCTCGGCCTGCGCCAGTTGCCCGGAGGCCAGCTGGCCCAGCGCGGTGATGATGGCCTCCACCCGGCGTTGGGCACGCAGGAGATCGGCCACCACCTCATCGCGCTCCTCGGTGGGCAGATCGTGGATGCGCAGGGTGTCCAGATCGGCGCGCATGGCGGTGAGCGGGGTGCGCAGTTCGTGCGCGGCGTTGGCCGCGAAATCCTGGGCCGCCTGCAGCGATCTGGTGGTCGCCTGCTGCGCGGCCACCAATCGGCTCAGCATCCCGGCCATCGCATCGGACAGCTCCTCGGCCTCTCGCGCGCCGGTGACCGCGGGCATATGCGCACCCGGATTGTCGCCGTTGCCCAGCAGCTTGGTCTGTTCGGTCAGCCTGCGCAGTGGCCGGACCGCGGGCCCGGCCAGCAGCCAGCCGAATCCGGCCGCCACCAACACGGTCAGCACACCCACCGCGAGGTAGATCGGAATTCTGGCCTGGCTCAACAGAATGCCGTCGGCGCGGATTCCGATCGACAGCAACACACCGCCGCCCTGCTGATCCATCGGGATGGTGCGGACCCGGTACTCGACACCGTTGACTTCCACGGTCTCGGTGCCCGGCGTCAACACGGGCAGCTGGAATCCACGCTGGAACATCACCTGACCGCTGGATCGGGATCGGCCGGTGGTGAGCACTCCGCGTCGCGGATCCGACAGCTGCTCGGGGAACATGCTGGCCTCGACGATCGAATCCAGGCGCCGATCCAGTTGGGCGGCATCGTTATTGACCAATACCACCGTCGTCAGGACGGTGAACGCGGCGACCACGGCCGACGCGGCGATCGCGGACGCGATGGCCACCCGGGTGCGCAGCGAGGTCGACGGGCCGATCCGTGGAATGGACAGCCGCACCGGTTACGCCTCCTCCCGGAGCACGTAGCCGACGCCGCGGACGGTGTGGATGATGCGCGGCCGGTCCGGGCGCTCCAGTTTGCGCCGCAGGTAGGAGATGAAGACGTCGGCGACGTTGGTGTCCACGTCGAAGTCATAGCCCCAGACCAACTCGAGCAGGCGCTGCCTGGTCAGCACCACGCCCGCGTTCTCGGTCAGCACCGCCAGCAGATCGAACTCACGCTTGGTCAGGTCGGCGCGTTCGCCGTCGACGTACACCAGCCGGCGCGCGGTGTCGATGGTCAACGGGCCCACGATCATGACGTCGGATGCCTGTTCGGAATTGGTGGACCTGCGCAACAGCGCGTGCAGCCGTGCCACGAGCTCGCCGAGATCGAATGGTTTCGTCAGGTAGTCATCCGCGCCGGCCTCCAGACCGGCGATGCGATCATTGACGGTGTCGCGCGCCGAGAGCACACAGATGGGGATCTCGTTGCCGAGCGCACGCAGCGCCGTCACCACCGCCACGCCGTCGAGTTCGGGCATCTGCACGTCGAGCACCAGCGCGTCATGCGCCTCGTTGGACAGCAGCCGGAGCGCCTCCTTGCCGTTGGAGGCGACCCGGACGTCGAAGCCGGAATGCCGCAGCCCGCGCGCCACCGAGGTCCGCACGTCGGGGTCGTCATCGACCATCAGAACGGTTCGGCCGGTGTTCTCCGACGGGGAATGCTCGAGTGTGGTGCGCACTCTTGGAGTATGGCTGCTGCGCCGCTATCGCGTGGCAGCAGCGGGACCCGGCAGCGTGGCGGTGCGGTGATGGCGGTCATGGGTGACTCCCCGACGTCACTCGCCTTCATGCCACCGAAACGATTTAGGCAAACCACCGCGCAGCAAACTGTCCGGTCGCTCGGAGTCGGGTTTGCGAACAGCCGGCACCGGCCAACATCCCAGCCTGGTCACGAGCGAAACGACGACCCGTCGGGTCACAGAATCCTGCGGTACAGTCGCGCTAGCAGCCAGCGGGGAGAAAGGCAGAGGGCGCCATCCAGCAGTTCATGATGCGCTTGAGCGGCAAACTGCGCAGCTATCGCTGGGCGGTGTTTGTGGCGTGGGTGCTGCTTCTCGTGCCTTCGGTCTATCTCGCGATGAACCAGTCCGGCCAGCTCACTGGTGGTGGGTTCGAGGTCGCTGGTTCGCAGTCGCTGCGCGTTCAGCATCAGCTCGAGGAGCAGTTCCCCAAGCAGGGTGCCTCACCGCTGGCGCTGGTGGCCGTGCCGCGCGCGGATGCGTCATTCGAAGATATGAAAGCCGCTGTCGCGCAACTGCAGCGCATTGCCACCGAGGTACCCAGCGTCCGTGCGGTACCGAATCTGCAGCAACCACCCCCAGCGCCGGACCGGCCCTATGTGGTCCAGCTGCGGATGGATTTCAACAACAGCGGTGCCGTCGATACCGCCAATCAGCTGCGCGACAAGGTCGGTATCGTCGGCGACCAGGCCGGGCAGTCGGAGAACGGCAAGGTCCGCCTCTATGTCATCGGGCAGGGCGCGCTCGGCGCCGCCGCGCAGCAGGCCACCAAACACGACATCGCTCAGGCCGAGAAGTGGAACCTTCCCATCGTCCTGATCATCCTGCTGGCGGTGTTCGGATCCCTGGCGGCCGCGGCGATGCCGCTGCTGCTCGGCGTCTGCACCGTGGTGGTGACGATGGGCATCGTCTTCCTGCTGTCGATGGTCTCCACCATGTCGGTGTTCGTCACCTCGACGGTGTCGATGTTCGGTATCGCACTGGCCGTCGACTACTCACTGTTCATTCTGATGCGTTATCGCGAGGAGCTACGGGCCGGCCGCGATTCGGCCCAGGCCGTCGACGCGGCAATGGCCACCTCCGGGCTGGCCGTGGTGCTTTCCGGTCTGACCGTGATCGCCTCGGTGACCGGCATCTACCTCATCAGCACACCGATTCTGCAGTCCATGGCGACCGGCGCCATCCTGGCGGTGGCCGTCGCCGCGCTCACCTCGACAACACTGACCCCGGCGTTGCTCGCCACCTTCGGTCACTCGGCGGCCAAGCGCTCCCGGCTACTGCACTGGTCGCGGCGCCCGGACACCACCCAGTCCCGGTTCTGGACCCGCTGGATCGGGACCGTGATGCGCAGGCCGTGGCTGTCGGCATCGCTGGCGGCGGTCTTCCTGCTCACCATGGCCGCACCGGCCTTCGCGATGACGCTCGGCAACAGCATGCTGCGGCAGTTCGACCCCAGTCATGAGATCCGGGGCGGGGTGAACGCGGCGTCGGAGGCGCTGGGGCCGGGCGCACTCGGCCCCGTCCGGGTGCTGGTGACGTTCCCCGACGGCGAAGCGGACGGTGCCGCGGCGCGGCGCACCCTGGACACCATCGGGCTGCGAATGGCCCAGGGCCCCGATGTCGCGACGGTGTCCCCGCCGGTGATCGGGAAGGACAACGACAGCGCCATGCGCTCGGCGGTGCTGTCGGTGGATCCCGAGGATTTCCGGGCCCGTGACACCGTCGACTGGATGCGCACGGAGTTGCCCGTCGTCGACAGCAATGTGCGCATCGATGTCGGTGGCCCGACGGCGCTGATCAAGGATTTCGACGACCAGGTGTCGGCCGTGCAGCCGTTGGTCTTCGTGTTCGTCTCGGTCATCGCGTTCGTGATGCTGCTGATCGCCATCCGCTCGGTCTTCCTGGCCCTCAAGGGCGTGCTGATGACGGTGCTGTCGGTGGCGGCGGCCTACGGCAGCCTGGTAGTGGTGTTTCAGTGGGGCTGGCTGGAGAATCTGGGCTTCGCCCCGCTCCAGTCGCTGGACAGCACGGTTCCGCCACTGGTGCTGGCCATGACGTTCGGCCTGTCGATGGACTACGAGATCTTCCTGCTGACCAGGATCCGGGAGCGGTACCTGATCACTAATAGCACCCGTGACGCCGTCACGTACGGCGTGGCCACCAGCGCCCGCACCATCACCAGCGCCGCGCTGATCATGATCGCGGTGTTCATCGGTTTCGCGTTCGCGGGTATGCCGCTGGTCGCCCAGATCGGAGTGGCGTGTGCGACGGCCATCGCCGTCGACGCCACGGTTGTGCGGTTGGTTCTGGTGCCGGCCCTGATGACGATGTTCGATCAGTGGAACTGGTGGTTGCCGCGCTGGCTGGATCGGATCCTGCCGTCGGTGGACTTCGAGAAGCCGCTGCCCAAGGTCGATATCGGAGACCTGGTGATGGTGCCCGAATCTGCGTCGGCCGCACCGGGTGCGGACCTGCGGATGATGGTTAAGAGCGCGGCCAAACTGAAGCGCCTCGCCCCCCAGACCGTGGTGGTGGCCGACCCGCTGGCCTTCCTCGGCTGCGGACCCGATCCCGACATCGCGGGCGGGCGCCGCTTCACCGGCCGCATCCCGACGAACACCGCGACCCGGCCCGTGCACCCGGTCACCATGTGGCGCGGCCGGCTCAATGTCGCGCTCGACGCCCTGGCCACCGCCTCGGATTCGGAGAAGCTGCCGGTGCAGCGCCGCGGCCCGATGGAGGCCACCAACGTCCAGTTGCCCTCCGGTCACCGGCTGCTGATCCCGACCGGTGCCGAGACCCTGCGCCTGAAGGGCTACCTGCTGATGTGCCGCAACAGCACGAGGGACTACACTGAATTAGCCAGGCTGGTGGATTTTATGGAAACTCACACTGCGGCTCAGGTCCTTGCCGGCATGGACCGGTACTACTGTGGACAACGTCCACGGGCGCAGTGGGTCGCCACGCAGCTGGTCCGGCGCCTTGCCGACCCGCACCCGTCGGACGAACCGGGTGAACCGGAGCAGGTCGACGCCGATTGGGTCACTGTCAGACAGCGCTGCCTGTCCGTGGCGGTAGCGATGTTGGAGGAGGCGCAGTGAGTTTGGCGGCAACGCCCTCGCCCTCCCGCCAGGGTGCCGGGGCATTCCGGCGTCCCGACGACCGGCCGGTGGAATTCTGGCCGACATCGGCGATCCGCGCGGCGCTGGACGATGACGATCTGGGCGTCTGGCAGCGCATCGTCGCCGCCATCAAACGTGATCCGTTCGGCAGGACGGCCCGCCAGGTCGAAGAGGTACTGGAGACCGAGCAGCCCTACGGTGTCTCGGCGGCGCTGGCCTGTGTACTGGACAAGGCCCGCCAGCACCTGGAGACCAACGAGCGCGCCGAGGTGTCCCGCCACGTGCGGCAACTGCTGGAGCACTCCGAGCTCGGTGCGCCGGAGTTCGCCTCCCGCATCGGGGTTTCCATCGACGAGTTCACCGGATGGCTGGATAAGGTCGGCACTCCGTCGGCCTCGATGATGATCCGCATGCGCCGGCTGTCGGATCGGTTCGCCCGCATCCGCGCCCAGCGCGTCGCCAACTCGGGCTAGCTTTCAGCGGGCGTTGATCGGCGTCACATCGGTCACCAGCCACTTGCCGCTCTCCTTGGCCAGCGTCACCCGCAGCGCCAGCACCGCGACATCCGCGGGCTTGCCCGGCGAGTTCTGGGTGCCCCGCACGACGACGGCGACACTGGCCACCGCGGGCCCGATGGCCTCCACTCCCGCCGAGACGGTCTGCGCCTGACCGGAGATGTTGCGACTGGTCAAATCCTTTGCCACCGCAGCGAATTCGTTGCGGTACGCCTCGGCCCGTTGCGGTGACATCAACGCGGTGGCCCGATCGATCGACGCGTTGGGGATACTCGGCGAGAACGTCGCGGAGGCCTCCGACACGCTGCTCGCGATGCCCACCACCTCGGCGCTGTCCCGGTTCAGGTCACGGTCGGGAACCGTCCACCGCGTGTAGCCGACGAACACCCCGGCAGCCAGGGTCACCGCGGCCACCGCGATGACCGCGAAGCGCAGCCCCGGCCCGTCGTCATCGGTGCCGACCGTCACGCCGTCACGGCCGAACAGCACCATATTGACGACGGCGCCCTGCACGATCAGCAGGCACAGCGCCGTACACACCGCCACCCACCAGCGCGGCCAGTCCAGCGCCGACCCGATGAACACCAGCGCGACAATCGCCCCCAGTGGGGCCAGGATGTCGACGGCCAGTACGCGCAGCCGGTTCGTCATCGGATCGTCTCCAGATGCGAGATCAACAGTTTGCCGTCCACATCGGCGACGTCCAGACGCAGCTTCCAGCGCACCGTCGTCGGCTCGGCGCCGACGTTCTGGTTCACCGAGGTGGCCACCACCAGCACGGTGTCGGTCCGCGAGGCCACCCTCGCCAGCTCGGGTTGGGAGTCCTCACCGGCCTGGTGACCGGGTGCGTCGCCGGGCCGGTGGTGCAGCGTCTCGATGGACACCGACTCGACCTGACCGACGGTCTTGGACTGCAGCTTGGCGACCAGGCCGGTGAACGGTGCCATGGTGTTGTCGAACTCGACGTTGAGCTGGCCGACGGTGCCGTCGCGCAGCTGCTGCAGGTTCTCGGTGGCCGAATCCTTGTTCACGTTGATCAGCAGCCCGGTCCAGTCCGCCGCGGCCCGCAGCACCTCGGTCTGGTGCCCCCGCTCGGCGACCTCGCCACGGTGTCCGGACCAGATCATCGATCCCAGCACCACGGCGGCGATCCCGATCACACCAAACACGATCGCGGCGATGCCGTAAGCCGACAGCCCCCGGGTTTGCTCATCAGGCATGGCCGTGAGGCTACCGGTGCCGCAGCGGCATCCTCTGGCAGGATGTCAGAGTGACTCTGGATATCTCCGCGGTAGACATTCGCTCCGGTATCGATCTCCGCTACGTCGATGCCGATGTCCGCCCACAGGACGACCTGTTCGGCCACGTCAACGGCCGCTGGCTCGACGAATACGACATTCCCGCGGACCGGGCCACCGACGGCGCGTTTCGCACCCTGGCCGACCGCGCCGAGGAACAGGTCCGCGACATCATCACCTCGGCATCGGAGGCCGACGGCGGCCCCGACGCGGCCCGCAGCTCAGGCTCCATTGACGCGGCCCGCAGCTCAGGCTCCATTGACGCGGCCCGCATCGGCGACCTCTACGCCAGCTTCATGGACACCGACACCGTCGGCCGGGTCGGCGTGGCCCCGCTGCTGGCCGAACTGGCGACCATCGCGGAGGCCGCCGACCGCCAGGCGCTCGCCGTCGTGCTGGGCGGGCTGCAGCGCACCGGTATCGGCGGTGGCACCGGCGTCTACGTGGACACCGACTCCAAGGACTCCACCCGCTATCTGCTGCACATGTCACAGTCCGGGCTCGGCCTGCCCGACGAGTCCTACTACCGCGATGCCGCACACGCCGAGATCCTGGCCGCCTACCCCGCGCACATAGCCAGGATGTTCACACTGGTGCACGGCGAAGAGTGCGCCGGGGAATGGGGAAGCACCGCCGCACGCATCGTGGCGCTGGAGACCAAACTGGCCGCCGCACACTGGGATGTGGTCAAGCGCCGCGACGCCGACCTCACCTACAACCTGCGCGCCTTCACCGAATTATCCACCGAGGCACCCGGATTCGATTGGCCCGCCTGGGTGGGCGCGCTGGGTGCCGCGCCGCAGGAAGTGGTGGTGCGCCAGCCCGACTACCTGACCGCGTTCGCCGCACTGTGGGCGGCCGAATCGCTGGAGGACTGGAAGCAGTGGCTGAGCTGGCGGGTGATCAGTTCGCGCGCGTCACTTCTCACCGACGACCTGGTGGCCGAGAACTTCGCGTTCTACGGAAAGACGCTGAGCGGCACCGAGGCGATCCGCGACCGGTGGAAGCGCGGGGTCGGACTGGTCGAGAACCTGTTGGGTGATGCGGTCGGCAAGCTGTATGTGGAACGCCATTTCCCGCCGGAGGCCAAGACCCGGATGGACGAACTCGTGGCCAATCTGCGCGAGGCCTACCGGGTCAGCATCACCAACCTGGCTTGGATGACTCCGGAGACCCGTGAGCGGGCGCTGGCCAAACTCGACAAGTTCACCCCGAAGATCGGTTATCCCGCACGCTGGCGCGACTATTCGGCGCTGGTCGTCGACCGCGCCGATCTGTACGGCAACTATCAGCGCGGGTACGCCGTGGAATACGACCGCGATCTGGCCAAGCTGGGCGGCCCCGTCGACCACGACGAATGGTTCATGACACCGCAGACGGTGAACGCCTACTACAACCCGGGCATGAACGAGATCGTCTTCCCGGCAGCGATTCTGCAGCCACCGTTCTTCGATGCCGGAGCCGACGCTGCCGCCAATTACGGGGGCATCGGGGCGGTGATCGGCCACGAGATCGGGCACGGATTCGACGATCAGGGCGCCAAGTACGACGGTGACGGCAATCTCGTGGACTGGTGGACCGATACCGACCGGGCCGAATTCGGACAGCGCACAACCGCTTTGATCGACCAGTACGAGACGTTGAGCCCCCGTAACCTGGAGCCCTCGCACCACGTGAACGGTGCGTTCACGGTCGGGGAGAATATCGGCGATCTTGGCGGGTTGTCCATTGCGCTACTGGCCTACGAGCTGTCGCTGGCGGGTGAGGAGCCGCCGGTGATCGACGGCCTTACCGGAGTGCAGCGGGTGTTGTTCGGATGGGCGCAGGTCTGGCGGGCGAAATCCCGTGACGCCGAAGCCATCCGCAGGCTGGCCACCGACCCGCACGCCCCGCAGGAGTTCCGCTGCAACGGTGTCCTCCGCAATATCGACGCGTTCTACGACGCGTTCGAGGTCGGCACCGATGACGCGCTGTATCTGGAGCCGGAGCGCCGCGTCCGCATCTGGAACTGACGCGGACCTACCGCGGACCTACGTTGCGATACTTCGGCTAGAACATCTGCCAGTCCGACGCGCCGTCGGGTTGGTCGTAGAGTTTGCCATCGGTGTTCTTGATCACGATGGCGTCACCGCTGCCGAAGTGGTCGAAGAACCACTGCGCATTGGTCGGGCTGAGATTGATGCAGCCGTGGCTGACGTTGCTCTTACCCTGGGAGCCGACCGACCATGGCGCACCGTGCACGAAGATGCCGCTGTTGTCGATGCGCACGGCATCTTGCACCTTGGTCTTGTAACCGTCGGCCGAATCCACCGGTACTCCGTAGGTCGAGGAGTCCATCGTCATATCCGCGAACTTCTCCAGCACGTAGTAGGTGCCGTTCTTGGTGTCGTAGCCGGGCTTGCCCATCGACACGGGGAAGGTCTTCTCGACCTTGCCGTTGCGCACGATCGTCATCTGCTTGGTGGTGTCGTCGACGGTCGCGACCAGCTGTTCGGGCACGGTGAACGTCGACTTCGTTCCCGCCGCGTCGATGCTGACGACAGCCCCGGTCGGCCAGAAGTCCTGCGGGCGCCAGCGCAGCTGGGTGTCGGTGGTCCAGTAGAACCTGCCGGGCACCGGCGGGTTCGACGTGATGTGCACGGCGTCCTGGGCCATCTGCCGGTCGGCGATCGGCCGCTGGAAGTTGATGTAGATCGGCTTCGCAGCGCCCGTAATGGATCCGTTCACCGGGTTGAAGGACGGTGGGACGAACGGCGGCATACCGATGAACGGGTTCGGGTTCTGCCCCGCCGGGGTGCCCTCCGGGATCGCCAGGGGCACCGCACCCGGGCCACCGACCGGTGCGAACGGGTCCAGTTCAGCCGGTGGCGGCGGTGCGAGCGGGTCGGGAAAGGCCGGTGCGAGCGGGTTGGGAAAGGCCGGTGCGGGCGGTGGCGGCGCCGGCTCCGCCAGGGCAGTCGGGCTGCCGAAACCAAGTCCGGCGACCAAACCGGCCGCCAAGATCGCTCTGGCAAGTCTGTTTTTCGTTCGCTGCGACATAGTCACCTCCACTGGCATATCTGCAGACCAGTGTGTCACAGCACAGGAACCAGCGAACCGTGGCGAGGCCCGGTGGACCCCCCAACGCCGTCCGGCCTGCACCACTGACCTGGTGTTTCATCGACATCCGGCCGCTATTCGTGACAAGTGTGATGTCTCTCAGCGTCGGCTAGGACCGCACCAGCCGGGCGATGGCGGCCGACGCCTCGGCCAGCTTCGCATCGGCCTGATCGCCGCCCTCGGTGACGGCCTGGGCGACGCAGTGGCCCAGATGCTCGTCGAGCAGCCCCAGCGCGACGGATTGCAGCGCGCTGTTCACCGCACTGATCTGGGTCAGGATGTCGATGCAGTACTTGTCATCATCGATCATCTTGGCGATCCCGCGGACCTGCCCCTCGATGCGACGCAGCCGCTTGGCGTAATTCTCCTTCTGCGGCGAGTAGCCGTGTTCCTGTTCTGGTGCATCGCTCATCGCGGCCTGCCTCCGACGGCCGTCGACGTCGTGGCCGGCGCCGCAACCGCCGGTGCTGCCACCAATCCCGTTCGATTCATCCACCCAGGCTACCGTTACCCCACAGGGGTATTGACAATCAGTTTGGGAAGGCAACGACCCCGAATGCATACTTACTTTCATGCCTTCAGCCTCTGATTCTCTTCCCGGAGTCGATATCAAGCCCCGTAGCCGCGACGTCACCGACGGCCTGGAGAAGACCGCCGCCCGCGGGATGCTGCGGGCGGTCGGGATGGGCGACGACGACTGGGTGAAACCGCAGATCGGTGTCGGCTCGTCGTGGAACGAGATCACCCCGTGCAACATGTCGCTGCAGCGGCTGGCCCAGTCCGTCAAGGGAGGCGTGCACGGGGCCGGCGGTTACCCGCTGGAGTTCGGCACCATCTCGGTCTCCGACGGCATCTCGATGGGCCACGAAGGCATGCACTTCTCGCTGGTGTCGCGCGAGGTGATCGCCGACAGTGTGGAGACCGTGGTGCAGGCCGAGCGCCTGGACGGCACCGTGCTGCTGGCCGGCTGCGACAAGTCGATCCCCGGCATGCTGATGGCCGCCGCCCGCCTGAACCTGGCCTCGGTGTTCTTCTACAACGGCTCGATCATGCCGGGTCTGGCCAGGCTGACCGACGGCACCGAGAAGGAAGTCACCATCATCGACGCCTTCGAGGCGGTCGGAGCCTGCGCCCGCGGACTGATGTCCCGCGAGGACGTCGACATCATCGAACGCGCCATCTGCCCCGGCGAGGGTGCCTGCGGTGGCATGTACACCGCCAACACCATGGCCTCGGCGGCCGAGGCGCTGGGTATGTCCTTGCCGGGCAGCGCATCTCCGGTCGCGATCGACAAACGCCGCGATGAGTATGCGCGCCGCTCCGGCGAGGCCGTCGTCGGGATGTTGCGCCGCGGCATCACCACCCGCGACATCCTCACCAAGGAAGCCTTCGAGAACGCCATCGCCGTGGTGATGGCGTTCGGTGGCTCCACCAATGCCGTGTTGCACCTGCTGGCCATCGCCTGGGAGGCCGGCGTCGAACTGACCCTGGCGGACTTCACCCGCGTCGGCAACAGGGTCCCGCATCTCGCCGATGTGAAGCCCTTCGGTGCGTACGTGATGAAGAACGTCGACGAGATCGGCGGCGTGCCCGTCGTCATGCGCGCCCTGCTGGATGCCGGTCTGTTGCACGGGGACTGCCTGACCGTCACCGGTAAGACGATGGCCGAGAACCTGGCCCATATCGAACCGCCGGACCCGGACGGCAAGGTGCTGCGGGCGATGAACAACCCGATTCACCCCACCGGCGGCATCACGATCCTGCACGGCTCGCTGGCGCCCGAGGGCGCGGTGGTCAAGTCGGCAGGTTTCGACTCCGACGTGTTCGAAGGCACCGCAAGGGTTTTCGAGCGCGAACGGGCAGCGCTGGATGCACTCGAGGACGGCACCATTACTCACGGCGATGTCGTCGTCATCCGCTACGAGGGGCCCAAGGGCGGCCCCGGCATGCGCGAGATGCTGGCCATCACCGGCGCCATCAAGGGCGCCGGGCTGGGCAAGGATGTCCTACTGATGACCGACGGCCGGTTCTCCGGCGGCACCACCGGTCTGTGCGTCGGCCATATCGCTCCCGAGGCGGTGGACGGCGGCCCGATCGCGTTCGTGCGTGACGGTGACAGGATCCGACTGGACGTCGGTAAGGGCACGTTGGACCTGCTGGTCGACGAGGCCGAATTCGAGTCCCGCAAGGCGGATTTCGAGCCGTTGCCCCCCGTATACAAGACCGGCGTGCTGGCCAAGTACACCAAGCTGGTCGGATCCGCGGCCGTCGGCGCGGTCTGCAGCTGAGATCCGCGATCTGAACCGGGTCGCCCGCGCGCTGCCGCCAGTAGCGTGATGGCATGCCATATCTGTTGTCGGAGAGCGCTTTTAACGGTCGCACGGTGGTACTCATCGGCGGCAGCTCAGGGATCGGCTTGGCGGCGGCGCGTCGTGGACACCTCCGATCCGGCCGCCTATAACCACCCGGCCACTGGCCGAACTCTCGATCGCCGAAGCCGCAACGGCATTCGACTCCAAGTTCTGGGGCCGCCGATGCGTCGGTCGTGCTGATGTCCGGTGCGGCCGGAGCCCGGCCCGGCGCCCTGTGGGCGCGCCGCGATACCGAGGTCTAGTTCATCTTCGGCGGTGGTGGTGGTTCGAAGGGGGTGTACCACCACCATTGGGCGCGTTCTCC
>WOYI010474531.1_pt1 | contig 19480 bp, 21 predicted proteins | sample 6423411 | NCBI WGS metagenome assembly WOYI01 (sample SAMN13441803, study PRJNA592873) | oil field metagenome | biome: oil field; feature: oil-well bore; material: oil-contaminated soil; isolation source: oil-contaminated soil from oil-well borehole | place: Germany: Wietze | collected 2016-10-18 ... | reverse complement strand
AGGAGAAGTGGGCCACCTGGGCTTCTGGCAGCGCCTGGTGGGCTGCAATGCGAGTTGCCTTTTCGTGCTCCAGGATCTTTCAGTCAAGCTGATTGCAGCCGGGGGCTTCGAGGCCGAATCGATATCGATCTCGCAAGGATTTTTAGCTTTCACAGCGATCTAATAGCATGAACTTCAAAGTAGTCCTTCAGGAGGCCGAAGAGGGTGGCTACATAGTGAGCTGTCCAGCGCTTCCAGGATGTCATTCTCAGGGAGATGATGTAGAGGAGGCCAAAAAGAACATCAAAGAGGCAATTGCAGGCTGTCTGGAATCCCTGGCCAATAGAGAACAAAGCGATAGAGGCTTAAAATTTATTCTTAACGACATTTGGGGACCTGAAACTAATCTCCGAGATATCTCCTTTAAAAGACAGGATCCGGTCGTTTGAGGATAAACACGGCTGCAATATCTCCGCTTTCGAGGCGAGACTGAGGAAGCTTCCTGAGGATTTCGAACTCTGTGACGATTTCATCGAGTGGAAGGCCTATGAAGACAGCCTAAAGGATCTGGAATCAAAGTTCAAAAAAGAGTGAAATGGTCCTGGAAATCCGCAGACTACCTATGAGCAAAATACGCCAATATCGGCTCGCCAATTTTATTGACCCGCACAAATCCATATCTCTCGAACTGCACGACTTTCCCCAGCTCCTCTGCAATTCCCGCCTCGCCCAGGCCCTCGTCCATGCCATCGGGCTTCAATACCCTGACCTTCACCCCGTCCGCTGGCGCCCAATGAATGATCTTGATCCGTTTGCCCATGTCCTTGCCCAAAAAGCGTGCTCTGGCAGGCTCCAGGCTGGTAATCTGGACATTGCACAGGTCCTTGAGCCGAATGTTATCCCCCACCCGGAAACCCTCCAGATCGCTCCTGCAGATGAACAGCCTGTTTCCCGCAGGAATCTCCCGGAATCCCCGCTCGTCAGTGGGATGCAGGGGCGCGTGCGCCATCAGGGGCACATCGCCCTCTATCTCCAGCTCCACCGGCTCCCAGACGAAGAAGCGGCGGTTGGCCTCCGGGTCCACCAATTTGCGGTTCTCCGCATAAATCGAGTCCATGCTCAGGCTGATGTCCGTCTCACCAACGCCAAGATCGATCATGAACTTTCTCAGGGCTTCAGACCGGATTCCCCGGCAGCGCATCGCCCGCACTGTGGGCACCCTTGGTTCGTCCCAGCCCGAATACTCTCCCGCCTCAATCGCCTTTCTCAGCTTGCTCGTCGAAAAGGAGCCGAACTGATGAATCTTGACCCTGCCCCAGTGAATCACCCGCGGATACTCCCAGCCGAGATATGAGTACAGATACCTCTGCCTGCTTCCGCTGTCCGCCAGGTCCTTGCCCCGGATGATGTGGGTGGTGCCCAGCAGGTGGTCCTCCACCGCCGACTCGAAGTCGAGCAGCGGCCAGACCCGGTATTTATCTCCCACCAGCGGGTGCGGGGCGGTGACGATCCTGAAGGCCGGCCAGTCCCGAATCGCTGGGTCCTTGTGGTGCATATCAGTCTTCACCCGCAGGACCGCCTCACCCTCTTTGAGGGTTCCGTCCAGCATCTTTTTCCAGAGCTCCAGGTTCTCCTCGATGCTCTGGCCCCGGTCAATGCACTCTATTCCCTTCTCCTTGTGCTCTTTGAAGGCCGCCTGGGGGCAGCGGCAGACATAAGCCCCACCCCGGCGGATCAGCTCCTCGGCAATGGGATAGTACTGCTCAATCCTCTCGCTGGCGACAATCACCTGATCCGGGTGGGCGCCAAGCCAATTGCAGTCCTCCAGGTACCAGCCATATGCCTCGGGCATGGGCCTTTTTTTCACGGGATCGGTGTCATCAAAACGGATGATGAACTTGCCACCATACTTTTTCACATACTCCGAGTTGACGATGATTCCCCGGGCACTGCCCAAAGTGGGCGGGCCGTTGGGATTAGGGGCAAAACGCATTACCACTCCACCCTCAGCACCCTCTAGTTTGGGCAGTCCCTTGTCAGGCTCCTTTTTCTCTGAGAGCTGCACCAATAGCTCAGGCGCTATCTCCTCCAGCCTCCTCTTCCACTCCTCAGGGCTGGTCTTTTTAACCTCGGCCAAAACCTCACCTATCAGGGGCGAAACCTCCTTTGCCCGACTGCGAAGCTCCGGACGCTCTCCCATGAGCTTGCCCATGACCGCCCCGGCATTGGGGGCGGCATTGTACTTCACCGCGTTCTGCAGCGCATATTTCTCGATGAGCTCTCTTATCTCTTCCATTGAATACCTCTCCCAGAAGGGGCAAAGGCATATCTTTTTCGCTCTACATTAATTTGATGCACAGATCCTCAATCATCCATCAAACTCATCCATTCTCATTACTATTTCCCAGGACCTCCTCCAGGTGGAGGGCATCACTGATGATTTGCTCATGGTCAAAGGCAAGCCTGGGCAGCTCCTCCCGAGGGAAGACCTGGGCAGACCGGGCGTCTGAGCCGGATTGGAGCCTGCCACTCGCCCGAGCGAGAAAGGCAGCTGAGACCACATGGCCCCTTGGATCGCGGGCGGGATCGGAGTAGACGCCCACCAGCCCCAGCAGATTGATATCAAGCCCCGTCTCCTCCCGAGCCTCCCTTATCGCTGCATCTTCGATCGTTTCCCCTATCTCCACAAAGCCGCCCGGCAGGGCATAGCAGCCTTGATAGGGCGGGTTGTTCCTTCTTATCAGCACAATCCCATCCTGGAAGAGTATGACTGCATCTGCAGCCAGCAGGGGGGTTTTAATCTCTCTTTTCATCTCATTCCTCAGGCCGCTCTATATGCTATTATTATCTATCAGTTACATCCATAACACAACCAAAAGCCTTATCTACGTCGAGAGCCGGGGAGATATACGGCAAAGGTCGATAATATGGATCCCTCCTACCCTACATCCAATCGGCCTTCGTCCATCTTTTTATACTTCAGGAAGAGGCTGAAATACAGATAGTGACCTTATTCATCCTCATGCCATCTTACGTATTGAAGCTTGGAGGGAGCCTCATCGAAACCTCCCGGGATCTGATGCGCGTCCTGATCTCCCTCGCGGACGAGGAGGACTACAGCTTCCTGGTGGTGCCTGGGGGAGGGCCGTTTGCCGATCTGATCCTTGAGATTAACGCCAAAAGGGGCTTGGGCGATGAGGCTGCCCACTGGATGGCAGTACTGGCCATGGAGCAGTATGCCTTTTTCCTTGCAGATGGAAATGGAGCCAGTCTCAGCTCCGAGGTTCGCATTCCAGAAAAAAGGGAGGTGAATGTCCTTCTCCCCTATCGAGCCCTGACCGAGGATGACTTTTGCCCGGAGCATTCCTGGGACTACACCTCCGACTCGATAGCTTTGCTGGTTGCAGCCAGGCTGGGCCTGCCCCTGATCAAAGCCACAGATGTGGATGGAGTGTTGATCGATGGAACGGTGGCAGAGGAGCTTTTTGCCCGCCAGCTCCTGGGAAGAGAAAGCTGCATCGATCAGGGCACCATTAAGCTTCTATTGGGGGATCTTTCGGGATTGAGAATGTGGGTGCTTAACGGCACCGATCCGATCTCATTTGCAGTAGCGTTGAGATGCGGAAAGGGCGGCACATTTATCAATGGACAGAAGCTTTCCCCATCCTATTGATCAATGGGAAGGTTTATACAGAGAAATAGGTCTACCAGGGAGGAGATAATATGAAGGAAGAAATGCCAGAGAGATGCATATCATGTGGCATTACGCTGACCGGCGTGGGCGGAGCAAGGTTTCCCTGCCCAAGCTGCGGAACCGTGATTGCCAGATGCAATAAATGTAAAAAACAGAGCAATGTCTATACCTGCAAGGCCTGTGGCTTCACAGGACCATGAGGTGAAAGTAATGGGAGACGCAGCAGTAAGAATGAAGGTTATGCCTGAGAGCACAGATGTGGACCTGGAAAAGCTGGCTGAAGATATAAGGAAAGCCGTACCCAGCTTCGCCAGAATGCATGCCATCGAGCAAAAACCAATTGCATTTGGCCTCAAGGCTCTGATCGTTGTGACCATCATGGATGACAAGGGCGGCCGCAGCCCGGATGAGATCGAGGAAGCGGTGAGAAAACTTCCCGGCGTGGAGTCAGTGGAAGTGGAAGAGGTCGGTCTGATTTAAAACCACCTCTCTCGTTTTGGGAAATATATTGGTTCCAGGATCATTGGGCTTGTAGATCAGTGGTAGATCGCCGCCTTCGCAAGGCGGAGGCCACGGGTTCAAATCCCGTCAAGTCCATTCCCATCAAGTCCATTCCTCTCAGGTCAATCCGGAACTGCACGACAAGCCAGTCCAGTAGCAAATTACTTAAATTTTGGTGACCATTGAGTTGCTATGGCTCGCGAACGGGAGGCGAATATATGATAGAGCTGGAGCTCATAGCCGCTACGGAGATACTGGCTGAGGTCTTCGACATAACAATAGCCGAGGCTGAGGATATGATCAAGCAGCGCAGCCAGGAGAGAACCCTCTGGCCGGAGAAGTTCGGAGATAATGATATATCATTGCAGTAAGAGAGTATAGACCAATGGGAACGCTGACTAGATTAATAAAAATGGCAATGAGTGCAGCTCTGGCAAATAAGGTGATCAGAGGGACACTGGCAAGTGGTCTGGCCAGGTCCATGAGATGGTTCACGAAGCCCTCAACCAGGGCCAAGGCGGAGTCCTTTGTATCCGGCGCATCGAAAGCAAATCCTGGGGCAAGGTCCAGCCCTCTGCCCACACTATTCGAGGCAATGATCGGCCTGTTGCTATGGAGATACAAAAAAGTCCGCTGGATCGCCGAATTGCTTGCATTCTCCGGCCTGGGTGCGCTTCTTCTGGATATGCTCGGGAAAAAACAGAGCAGCCCCGGTGATCAAGGCAGCGGAAGAAGCAGCCAGAGGGGTCGGGTCATCGATGTGGATGAGTATGACGTGATCGAAGAGGACAGATAGCAGGAAGCAATTAATGGGCCTCTCTGCACGCACCGCCCCCAAAGGCAAAGGCCAGGACTCAATTTTTATCAAAGTGGTAGTTGGCGAAGAGCTGCAGGATCTTTCCAGGGAGCTTTCCCGCCTGGGCCTTGCCCGGAACATTATATAAATTCTACCTGCGAGACGCCAAAAAACTGGAGCAAAGCGATGCCAGCGTTCTAATCGGCACAGAACCGGTCAATAGAGTCGCAAGAAAAAGGTTGTGGCATGTCAGCTTCAGCGATCTGCACAGAAGCCTTTGAGATAGAGGTGAGATCTTGGCAAAAATACTGATAAGAGGTGGAGATCTGGACCTGGTTGAATACGAGTTCCAGCCCTTTGTCCCGGGCCAGTGCATAAAAACCCTGGGATTGGAAAAAGACTACCAGCTCACTCCGGTTTCAGGGAAGGTAACGGTAAACGCTCCTGGTCGCATTCATCTGACTGTGCTGGACATGAACCGCTTCGCCCCTAACCGACCGGGGGGAGGAGGAATGGGCTTTGCCCTGCAGATCTACTGCTCTGCCCAGGTGGAATGCATCCCATCCGGGTTGGAGATCGACTATTCTCGGGAACCTATAATCCGCCATTTTGCAGAGGTATTCAGAAAGACGGTCCGCTATGAGGGCGGATTCAGAATTGGGGTCCGCGACCACCAGAAAAAGCATGTAGGACTCGGCTCCACCGGATCAGTCCTTTTAGCTTTAGGCCATGCCATGAACACCGCTTTAAGCTCCCCCCTGAATAGAGAACAGATACGCATGCTCATAGGCCACAACTATGTGGAGGAGACCGAGGACGGCAGGGTTACAAACGGCTTTGAGACCGGCGTGGGTCCAGCGGCAGCAACTTACGGAGGCATGGTAATTACCGGCGACGAGCTGGCCCTGGTCTACCAGCACCGGTTTGCCGAAGGGAAGAACGTCTTCATCACCATCCCCCCCACCATCGTCTCATCTGCCGGCCGCTCGGAGTTCGATCTGCTCATGAACCGGGCCAGGAACCTGGATTATCAGGACCGGGAGCTAAAAGCCTATCTGATGATCATGGACCTCATCCCCGCCCTGGAGAAAAGCGACCTGAGAAAGATAGGCGACACCATCTGGGAGATAGAGTTCCGGGGCTCGAAGAGGGCCGAGGTGGAGCATCACGGCTTTGAGATCTACCGCTACATGAGCATTCTGCGAGATGCCGACCTGGAGTTCGTGGGGATGAGCTCGGTTGGCCCTTCCATCGCCATAGTCACCGAACGCAGCCGGGATGAGGTGGCGAAGATTATCGAACCGTTGGGCTTGGAGATCGCCGTAGAGACCAAAGTGGACAATATAGGCCTGACGATCAGGGTGGACTAGGCAAGACAGAGGATAAAACCAGCCTGAAGGAGCGAATCGGATCCTCCTTCAGGGGCTAATCCTCTTTCTCTCCTTCATCACCTGTCCGGCCGCCTTCTCCGCCTCAATATCCCGCCGGCATTGGGAACAGATCCGGATCCATTCCAGGCCGCTGGCATCCTCCTGCATCCCTGCGGGAAGGGAAGCCTCAACCTTCATCAACATGGGCAAGGTGGCATAGCGTGATCCGCAGACCCTGCAGGCCACCAGCTCAAAGGAGACCTCGGACTCTGGGACAAGCTCATCATAGGGCACAAGAGTCAGTGCTTTGGCCGGGCAGAACTCGACGCACAGATCGCACTCCTCTTTACACCTCTTCCAGTGAACGGTTCTGGATTCGCCAGTATCTGTCAGGACGATGTTTTGGTTGGGGCAGACATTGGAGCAGGAAAGGCAGCCCAGACACATTCCTCTATCGACCTTTATCATGCTCTACCTCCCCGGGCGATTAACATGGCCGCACGGTTGCGAGCCCTGCGGCTGGCGAGATCGAAATCAAGGCTCAGGGCATTGGCTGGACAGGTCATAACACATGTCGGCATCTCCTGGCCCGAGCACAGATCGCATTTATGGGCGATTTTGTCCGTCCAGACCACTCCAAATGGACAGGCAAGCTGGCATAGGCCGCAGCCAGTGCACTTATCCACATCAAAGGCCGTTTTATCCCCCTCTTTATGCAGGGCTCCGGTACTGCAAACCATGGTGCAGCAGGCCTCCTCACAGTGATGGCAGAAGACCGGAACTGATGCTAGACTTCCTACAAAATGAACATTCACATGCCCTTTGCCACCATGCACCCGATCGCAGGCCACCTCGCAGGACCGGCATCCTATACATCTGCTGATATCAACATAAACTGGCATCTAATCCCTCTTGGTGATCTTGCATGCGGAGACCTTGAACTCAGGTATCCAGGCCTCGTCATCGGTAAATTCTGAGGTCAGGATGTTGGTTCTTGGGAAATGGAAAGGCATGAACACCACCCCTCTTTTCATCCCATCTGTGAGCCTTGCCACCGCCACTGTCTCTCCTCGGGATGAGGCCACAGTCACCTCATCTCCATCAGCCACATCCAGCTCTTGAGCATCCTTTAGATTGATCTCAAAGAAGAGATCCGGCTCGCGTTTTTGAAGGGATGGACTGCGACGGGTCATGGACCCGGCGTTATGATGAACTGCCACCCGCCCGGTGGTGAGGATAAATGGATACTCAGAGCTTATCGGCTCTTCCGGCGGCCGGTATTGAACCGGCACAATCGCCGCCCGGCCGCCATCCAGCTTGAAGCCCCCGGCATGAAGAATGGGCGTTCCAGGATGGCTGGAATCGGAACAGGGCCAGACCAGGCCATGCGGATCCAGACGCTCCCGGGTTATCCCGCCATACTGTGGCACCAGGCGGTTGATCTCCGCCAAAACCGATGCCACATCCGGATAGCTGAAATCCAACCCCATCCGGCCGGCAACCCGGCAGATGATATCCAGGGCCTCCAGGGCTTTTTGCGCATTCTGGCTGCAGGGCTCGGAGCTTGCCACATCCGTTCCCGGCTTCAGAGGAAGGAAGATATCCGCCATCCAGAAAGTATGAGTCCTGCGGGTATCGGCGACTATTACCGTCGTCCCTGCATCACGAGCCCGGTGGACCCAGCGGGAGAGGACTGGATGGTTTTCTGCAAGGTTCGATCCGATGATGAAAATGCACTTTGAGCGGGCGACATCCGGAATGGGGTTGGTCATTCCTGCCACCCCCAAGGTGCGGTTCAGCCCCACAACTGAAGGGGCATGACAGAGCCGGGCGCAGCTGTCCACATTCCTGCAGCCAATAGATCTGGCCAGCTTCTGGAAGAGATAGTTCTCCTCGTTGCTGCATTTAGAGGAGGACAAAAAGCCGATGCTATCCGGCCCATAACTCTTCAGAGCCCTATCCAGGCCTTTTGCCACCAGGTCCAGGGCTTCATCCCAGGATATCCTCTCCCAGCCATCTCCTTTCCTCCTCAGTGGAGTTCGAAGCCGGTCGGGATGATCGAGGATCTCCAAAGCGGCATTTCCCTTGGAGCAGAGAGCCCCCTCACTTGCCGGGTGATCCGGCATGTATTCGATCCCCGAGGCGCGCCCCTTCTGGACTGCGATGAAAAATCCGCAGCCTGCGGCGCAGTACGGACAGACCGTTGGAACAAGTGCTCTTGCCATTCCTAACCTCCAACAACTTAGCAGCAGAGTTCCTATCAGATATCCTGGCAGCTATCCTAACAGCTATTTCGTCAAGTTCTCAGTATGTATATAGATCGCTATAGGGCCTCTTTGATCTCGGGGTGAGCTTGACGAAATCCTCTTTTAGAACCTCTTCCGGAATCAGTTCGAGATCAGGGAATTTTTCAATGAAACCGGACACATACTGGTCCAGAATCCCACGATCGGCTTCATCAGTCGGTGAGATATCCACCTGTTCGCTCACCTGCGAGCGATTAACTGAGCCCCGCAGATATATGGTCCCGCCATGCATACCTGATCCTATGAAGTTCGCCCTGTGGCCCTGGCCTTTGAGATCCAGGAGGATGACTGTCCCTCCAGCCATGTATTCGCCCAGAAAATCCTGAGCCGTCCCGCCTATGACCAGAGCAGGCTTTTTGCCCTCGTACTCTTTCATATGCAGAGCGGTCCTGTAGCCGCAGCCGTCCCGCACATAGATCGTCCCTCCACGCATGGAAAAGCCTAAGACATCTCCCGCTCTACCCTCAATCACAATCTCTCCATCATCCATGGTGTTTCCAACCCCGTCCTGAGCATTGCCATGCACGACCAGCCTATGACCGAAGAGGAAGGCAGCCAGGTCATTTCCAGGAGTACCGAAGATATCGATCTCCATCCGGTGCCTCTCTGGCGAGTACAGTCTGGTGCCAATATACCGCTGGCCGCATACATTTTTGATTATCACTTTTCTCTTGCCGGCCAGCATCAGATCTCGCAACCGGTCGTTCAAATCTCTGGTCTGGAGCCCGTCGGCATTGATCTCAACCGCTCCCAAAAACAAACCTCCTGAAGCCATGGTACTTGTTGGAATAAGGGAGATCTCATTATCCTGAATCATTCTCCCGCACCCTTTATTCCCAGGACATCCAGCTCCCATTCATATAAACCCACGCCCCGCAGATGGTCACGGTTGCCGCGCAGGCTCTCCAGGGCATTGATCCCCATTCCCCCCAGCATCTCCTGAATCTCATGAGACCAGGCAGATATGAGGTTAACCAGCCGTTGGGAGGCGATATCCACATTCAGCCGTCCCGCTAGACGCGGGTCCTGGGTACAGATTCCCCAGTTGCATTTGCCGGTGTAGCACTTCTGGCAGAGATTGCAGCCCATGGCAATGAGAGCTGCCGAGCCGATATAGGCGGCATCTGCACCCAGGGCTATGGCTTTGATCACATCTGCGCTGCAGCGAATTCCGCCAGCGGCGATGATCGAGCACCTGTTCCTGATGCCATCCTGGCGGAGGCGTCGGTCCAGAGAGGATATGGCCAGCTCAATGGGTATTCCCACATTGTCCCTGATCACCTTGGGAGCAGCCCCTGTTCCCCCCCGCAGGCCATCGATGGCAATGATGTCCGCCCCAGCATGAACTATCCCCGCGGCAATGGCGGCGAAGTTATGCACAGCAGCGATCTTGACCGATACCGGCTTCTCGTAGTTTGTAGCCTCCTTGATGGCGTGGATGAGCATGGACAGATCCTCGATGGAGTAGATATCATGATGCGGCGCTGGGGAGATGGCGTCTGTGCCCACTGGTATCATCCGGGTGGCGGAGACGGAAACAGAGACCTTCTCTCCGGGCAAGTGACCGCCTATTCCAGGTTTAGCCCCCTGGCCCACCTTGATCTCCACCGCAGCGGCGCAGTTGAGGTATTCGGCATCTATGCCGAAACGACCGGAGGCTACCTGGACGATGGCATGCTTGCCGAACTTCTCTCTCATCTCCCTGGGAAGCCCCCCCTCGCCGGTATTGAAGTAGGTTCCCAATTTGCTGGCCGCTGTGGCCAGGGAGAGAAATGCATTGTAGCTGATCGCTCCATAGGACATGGCGGAGAATACTATCGGCATCTCCACTGTCAGATTGGGTGAGAGCTGGGTGGCGATCTCCACTTCCTCGTTCTTTACCTTGAAATCCATCAGGTTCGGCTTGGCACCAAGAAAGGTGCGCAGCTCCATCGGCTCCCGCAGAGGATCTATCGAGGGGTTGGTGACCTGAGCGGCATTGAGGACCATGTGGTCCCAGTAGATCCGGAAGGGCTTGTCGTTGCCGCATCCGGTCAGTATCACCCCGCCAGTCTCAGCCTGCTTTTTTACGTCTTCCAGCTTCTCCCTAGACCAGGAGGCGTTCGGGCGGTAGAATGACGGATTTGGCCGGACCACTATGGCATCACGGGGGCAGAAGATGGCACACCTCTGGCAGCCAACGCACTTGTTGTCGTCTGATATCAATCGATCGCTGACCGGATCGTATGTGTGGGTGCCAAATGCGCACTGCCTCTCGCAACCCCGGCACTGGCCGCATTTTGCTTCGTCTCTGATGATCTGAAACTGGGGAAAGACGAATGATTTCATCTTATACCCTCCTGCTGTTAAGTTCGCATATTACCGGTTCTCCTCCGCTGGGCGTCCAGACGGAGTCTAATTCCGGCGAGATAAGTCTGATCGACGCTTCTTCGCTGGAGAGATAGAACATCTCCCCTCTGGTGGCTGCTGTTATCGGCCGGAGCCGGATTCTGTCCGTCAGGCCAATCAGCCTGCCTGTCTGGCCGATGATGATGGCAAAAGGGCCGTTCATAAGCAGGGGGCCATAGACCATTCTCAGTGTGGTGAAGAGCTTCTTCTCCTTCTCGTTCATGGTATCGATGGCATTCCAGATGGGCGGGGCCAGGATCTTGGCCACGATCTCCATCGGTATCCTCTGCCTTCTGAGGAGTAGGTCTGCGGCATAGGCTATGACCTCGGTATCGGTCTGAAGGGTGCAGGCATAGCCGTACATCTCCAGGTACCAGCGATTGGTTCCGTAAGAGGAGATCTCGCCGTTGTGCACCACGCTCGTATCCAGCAGGCTGAAAGGATGAGCTCCCCCCCACCAGGCCTGGGTGTTGGTGGGAAACCGGCCATGAGCCGTCCAGGCATAGGCAGAGTAGAGTTGGTCGAGCATGAAGTACTCGCCGATTTCTTCAGGATAGCCCACTCCCTTGAAGCAGCCCATATTCATTCCAGAGGAGAATATGTAGGCGTCCTCCGCTCTGCTGTTGGTGCGCATCACCGTTCTCACCACGTACTCGTCGTCTGACAGGCTGGAGTCCTCTCCCTTTTTTCTGGGGGAGGCGAAATAGCGCCATATCAGAGGGGGATCTCGAAGCTGGGTTTGAGGGCGGTGAGGGATCTCCTCATCATAGACCACATCGAACCTCTGGTTGAGGTATTGCTCGAATTCCGCTTTGGCCGATATCTGGGACTGGAGGGTTTTGCCGTTGAACATGAGATGGAAGGCATAGTAGTCTCGATACTGCGGATATATGCCGTAAGCTGCAAAGCCTCCGCCCAGGCCGTTGCCCCGCACATGCATGTTGGCTATGGCCCTCATGACCCCGGCAGCGTTAAAGCGTTCACCATCCTTGTTCATTGCCCCGAAGATGGAGCAAGCGCAGATCTCCTTATTGTAAAGCTCTCGTCTCTTCCTTGGCATAGCAACCAAAAACTCCAGACATCGACCTTGATGCTATCTCTTATAGACAATTCCCTGGGGTTAATCGAGCAGACAGATTCGTCCCCAGAATGCTCACAGGAGTGGAAGGTAGCGGTTCAGCTCCCACTGGGTGACGTTCATGCGGTAGGCATCCCATTCTGCTTTCTTGTTGGCGATGAAGGCCCGGAAGACATGCTCGCCTAAAGCCTCCCTGACAAGGGTGCTCTTCTCGGTGATGTGGATGGCATCGTTCAGGCTGCCGGGAAGGGACGTGATTCCTGCTTTCGCCCTCTGTTCATCAGTCATGTGGTAGATGTCCTGCTCCTGAGGCGAGGGGAGATCGTATTTGTTGGCGATGCCGGCGAGCCCTGCGGCCAGCATGACAGAGAAGGCCAGGTAGGGGTTGGCTGCCGGATCCGGGCTGCGATACTCCACCCTTGTGGCGGTCTCTTTTCCGGGCTTGTACATGGGCACTCTGACCAGAGAGGATCTGTTCCTCCTTGCCCAGGCGATGTAGACGGGAGCCTCGTAGCCGGGGACCAGCCTCTTGTAGGAGTTAACCCACTGGTTGGTGACGGCAGTGATCTCGGGAGCGTGCCTGAGAAGGCCGGCGATATAGTATCTGCCCTCATCGGATAGATTGAACTCGTTACCTGGATCGAACATCACATTCCTCTTGCCCTGGAAGAGGGACTGGTGGACGTGCATTCCGCTGCCGTTCTGGCCGAAGATGGGTTTGGGCATGAAGCTGGCATGATAGCCATATCTGCGGGCGATCTCCTTGACGGTGATCTTGTAGGTCATCACCGTATCTGCCATGGAGAGGGCATCCTTGTACCGAAGGTCGATCTCATGCTGAGAGGGAGCGACCTCGTGGTGGCTGTATTCCACATCGATTCCCATGGAGTCCAGGGCGAGAATGGTGTCCCGTCTCAGGTCGGTGGCGTTATCTGCCGTGGTCAGGTCGAAATATCCGCCGTTATCCAGGACATCGGTGTTGTTCTCTCCCTTGAAGTAGAAGAACTCCAGCTCCGGGCCCACCAGGAAGCTATAGCCGTCATCTTTGATTCGGCTGAGGTTCCTTTTGAGCACATTTCTGGGGTCGCCCTCATACAGGCTGCCATCGGGGTTCTGGATGTCACAGAACATCCTGGCCACAGCGTTCTCCTGCTGCCTCCAGGGGATGAGCTGGAAGGTGGTTGGATCGGGCTTGGCAACCATATCCGACTCGTGAATTCTGGCGAAGCCCTCGATGGATGAGCCGTCAAAGCCCATGCCCTCGGAGAATGCCCCGTCAAGCTCCGTGGGATTGATAGCGAAGCTCTTGGGGATTCCCAGTATATCTGTAAACCAAATTCGGACAAATCTTACATTAAATTCGTCTATTGCCTCAAAGACTTCCTCTTTATTTCTTGTTTGCAGGGCCATTTTTCTTACCTCCAAATAGAAGGTAACGTTGAGCGGAATTTATAGATATTTGAGAATAAGGCAGAAAAGTTATGAAGATTTATGATCGCATGTTGTTCATTTCTAAGGCGTGCAATTGTATTGAAAAGGAATATGATGGCTATGAATAACTCATAATAAAAACTGATCGAAAAGAAAATGCTCATTGGTTTAAAAGCGCGGGTGATTAAAAAAAAGAATGGGAAAATGGACTATATGCGCCCGGCCACTTAGCCCACATTTAAGAATGCTTTAAGCGCTTCCTCAAGGCCGGGGACCTGATTTGAGCCGGCGGGGACGGTGAGGTTTGCCCCTGCGAAGTCCTGGCCGATGGGCTGATAGCTCCCGCCCAGGTGCTCTCTTAGGAATGCTTCTGTGATGGCGTAAAAGGAGAGCCTGTTTTCCGGACAGGCAAATCCATGCCCCTCGTCTTTACAAAGCACATGGGTCATCAAAACCAAAAATATACCAGGTGCGGCTGCCGGGATTCGAACCCGGGTTACGAGCTTGGGAAGCTCATGTCATAACCGCTGGACCACAGCCGCTCCTTGTCGCAGAACATACGACGTGCTTCCCTTTCTCAGCTTCCAATATTTAAAGGTTATAGGATTCAGGCCCCTTCTGCTTCGACCAGCCCTTTGGGGCAGGAGAAAAACCTCTTCCCCTTAACTGGCATATTACTTCCCTGCGCACCCCTGCCCGCTCGGAGAAAGAGAAATGATGCCCCTGCCATTGCCGCATCCCTCCAAACATGTCTCCGGGGGTTGGTCTTGACAGGGGTCTGGTCTCCAAGCTCTTTTTGGCTTAAAGCCTCTTTTTCCGCTGGGTCTGGCCGAAGAATATGCATAATGCAGGCCCTGGGGACCAGTAGCAGATGTCTCCTGCCTCTGAAGAAGCCGATGGATTCTCATCTTTCAATGATGGGATTTCGCCCATCCAGCTCTGCCAAGGCGCTCCCCTTTCCATAAACCTCGATTATAATCGTCTTCATAAAAACATCCTCAACATTATCCTCTTGATCTGACTTGTCCTCTTTCATCCCATCCTTGCGAATACTTTCGCACTGCACGGCCAAGCTATTCATATCCACCGACATTACTATGAGTTAGACCGCCCGTGCCTAGATACCCTTCTGATTACTCCCTGCGGGCGGATCCATCCCCTATCAGCTTCGTTTTAATCTTATATGCAGGCGATCGGAGTAGTTTGTTCCCAGCTTCAGCGCCAGGTCCCAGGCCTCACTAGCATTCTGCATTCCCTGGTCCGCCCCATAGGCCATTATCCATACTCTCTCTCGATCGAGAATGGGAATGAGTTGTTTCAGCTCCTCCTCATTCCAGCACCAGTCAGGCTTTCCGAGTACGAATTTGAGGTGGACGTTGCTCTTATTCGCCCAAAAGCCGAGGTTAAAGTTAGATCCTCTCTTGGGGCTTACTACAGCGCAGTGAATCTTCTCCAGAATCTCCTGGGGAATGATATTGGTGCCATTGCTCTCGATGTGAATCTCCATCCCCCGGCTGCAAAGCCTGCAGATCAGATCCACCAACTCATTCATCTGCAAGGTTGGCTCACCGCCGGTAATGATCACCCTCTTGCCCTGGCCCTCAATTCTCTTCAGTAATTCGCGGACGGATAGATCCAACGATGGCTTCAGATCGGTGTCGCAGCCCTCGCAATTCAGATTGCAGCCCGAGAGCCTTATAAACAGTGCCGGCCTACCCATGGCGGGCCCTTCTCCCTGCAATGAACGGAATATCTCAATCAGCTTCATGCTATTATACTCACAGGTATTGATGTTGAATCGACCCACCATTGCGACTTTCTTATAGCGCTTCCAGGCATATCTCTCATTATCTCGCGATTCCTTTCTCTCATAGAGCAACACATCCGCTTGCTAGCAGTAATGGCAAAAGCTTATTCAGCATTTGAAAGAACGACCAAAAAACATATAACCTTTTATTGTTAATTATTTAACATTACATTATAGGCTATATGGGGTTTGGGGATTATGATAAAGATCGGCATCGAGGTTAGCCGCAGAAAGTTGCTCTGCGACCTCCTGGAAAATCCCGGCCGGTACTTCTTTATTCTATCCGAAGGCGGTCGGGCAGCACTATGCATTCAAACCTGCGATTTTCAGGGAGAGGACATAAACACGCACATCATTAATGGTTTCGCCTTAAATAAGGATGGCAAGCTATGCCCTATTTTTGATGATGGGATCAACGATTCCATTTTGAATGGCTGCAAATGGGAGAGGGGAACTCCTGACGGAAGGGAGTATCCCATATCCTCTAAACTGGAGGATACTCTCTGCCGACTGCCAGACCTGATGTACTGGATTATTTCAAAGGTCCTGACCGGCGGCCGAAATCTGGTCATATATCCCCCAAAGATCAATGCATAACGGTTGGCCAAGGTTAATTCGAGATTCAACCGATTAAAATATATGCTCCGGAGCCAAGGGTGCTTGCAGGAAGATGAAGATCAAATGGCTGCAAAAGGCAAAATACACCTCATTCCTCTCCGGATCAGTTGGAATGCTGCAATGCAGTTTTCTGTCATAATCTGCCTCCTGGCGGCAATCCAATCACCCTTGATAGGCTGTGCAGGGGCATCTCAAGAGGATCTGCTGGACCGAATTGCCGCTTCACCCGACCCGACTTCTCCTATTGTCAATTCTTCGTTCAATGGATATTCTTCGTCGCATCCCATATCATTCTATTCACCCATCGCCAGCCGGACTCAGGTGCTCAGCAAGGACTCGCCAGACGCATCCCTGCATCACTCCATCCAGTCAGCGCATGAGATCTCAGGATCATCGGAGTACACAGTCTCGGAGAGAAGCTACCAGGAGGGAGATTCGACACGTATCAGCTCTAATTCCATTGGCATGAGGATCGACGAGACTGTAACCGAAGGCAAGGTCAGCATTGGTGTATTTCAGGCTGATCAGTCCACCCAGGATGGCGCGGATTTGGGGAGGAGCAGCAAAACGAACAATCCCTGGAGAAATCCGGCCCTGATGATGGAAGAGGAATACATCGGCACATTTCACATATCAAGGAATATGACCATAAAGAGCAATTATATCATTCAGGGAGAAAACTACAGCTGGCTGGGCCATGACAGCGTTTATTTGAACTTCATTCCATCAAATCCCGTGTCAATCAGCGCGGATGAGGTATTCAAATGCCTCAAATGCAGCTGAAATTGAGAAGATCTGAATTCTGCAGATCAAAAGAAGATGAGAATCGAGGATCGTGATCGATCTCGATCCCAGTTAAAAAAATTGGCTCTTCGCTATTTGGTATGGGTGAGGATGAGCCTCACATGCTCAGGCTTATAGGCACTAAAACCTGATCGATCAGATAGACGACGCCGTTGTTGTACCTCTCTGATCCCAATACCCTGGCCATGCTCACATAGCCGGTGGCGGAATCTACTGCCAGAGATTCTCCCTGCAGGGTTTTGGCGGAGCCGGATTCGGTCATATTGATGAGATCCTTTGCCTCAACCATATGATAGCCGAGCAGGTCTATCATTCCCATATCCTGCTTTTTGATCGAGTCGACGGTGGACTTGGCGGCATCAAATGCCTCATCGCTGGGAGCGAAGATGGTAAACGGCCCTTCTCCCAGGGTGGTGATTCCCATAAGCCCCTGGCCATTCAGCCTATCCTCCAGCCCTTCAGCGACAATGGCAGAGGCAAAATCCGTTGCACCCAGATTCTCTGCTGCCTTGGCCGCGCCAGCCATCGAGCTCTTTTCAGGCATGAGCACCTTGTCGATTACATAGATGACACCGTTATCGTATTGAATGCTCTCTGTGGCATTGGCACCATTCACCATCAGACCGTCGGTGCTGTTGATACTGAGGTTCTCACCCTGCAGAGTCCTTGCGCTATCAATATCGGAGATATTCACAAAGGAACCGCTGTTCCAGACCGCATGATAAGAGAGAACCCGCTCAAGCTCCGTCTGATTCTCAATGAGAATGTTCATGTTCATGTCGTCGATGGCGGAAAAAGCATCATCGCTGGGGGCGAAGATCACAAAAGATCCGGAATCGAAGAGGAGGACACCCTGATTGTCCAAAGTATTCGCAAAACCCGTGCTTTCAGCCAATTCTGAGAACTCAGTCAGGCCCAATTCCCCGGCAGCATCCAGGACTCCATGAGCAGTTGTATTATTTTGTGCCAGGCATGAACCCATGCAAAGCCATCCCGTAATGAACAACAGACTCAGGAATATCAAATTTTTCCTTGTCATATCATAACCTCCACTCATTTCGCTGGATAGTTTATCAACTGGATAAAAGATAAACCTTCTGCATAAGCCGAAATATTCAATACTGATAGAACGGCTATGCGAGGATGTGTCGCCTGAGAGAGTCATCTTTGCCTTGTTGCTGGTCATGCTCCTGCTTCCATTTACCGCTGCCGGACATGTGCCTCTCATAGGAGGAGGAAATGAGGATATATCCTCTGCCCTGCATATCTCTAATCCAGCTAAATCCTGGGCGGTTTATGCCGTTTTAGAGAACGAAACCGTTCATTATTTCAGCATTGATGTCAGAGAAGGAGAGAGAATCTATCTGGGGCTGCTCAAATCCACAGACCCGGCAGACGAGGGCTTTCTGCCAGACCTGCTCCTGATAGGGCCTGGCATCGGGATTCAGAGCAGCTCATCCGCCCAGCTGCCGGAGGGCAACATATCCCTCGAGGGTGGCGTTTTTCTTGAGAATTCTGCTCTTCCTAAGAATATCGTCCTTCCTGAGAGCCTTAAGGATCTGGGTGCTCTTGCAGCCGATGGAAAGGAAGGGATAGCGACCTATGAGCCCTTTGGGCCCAGCAGCTTCATAGAGCTGTTAGAGATCAACCTCTCTGCACCTCAATCAGGCCGGTATTATGCCGCTGTCTATGAGAACACCAAAAACGGCATGAAAGAAGAAGCATCATTGGCAGCGGCAGAAGCAGATGCGAAAGAAGGAGGCCACTATGGTTTAGTGGTGGGATATCGCGAGGAGTTCAGCTTCACCGACAGGATGATCGCTCCGATCCAGATCGCATCGGTTTACATCTGGGAGGGGCAGAGCATCATTATGATCCTCATTCCATATCTGGTGGCTTTAATCGCTGGAGGGCTCATATACTGGAGAGGAAGTCGTCGCAGCTCCTTCAGCCTGACTGGGACTTTGGCCGGCTTTCTGTTTCTCGGCACCAGCTCTCTGGTCATAACTCAAATGATCTACAGCCTCAGCCGGGCTCCTTATGGTCCAGAGGTCTATATCACCATGGCCATAATCCTGTTCCATGCTCTCTTGGGAGTGGCATCTATCCGCCTGGCCAGGGGAGAGGCAGGAATTCTGCAGAGATCTCTTCTGGCAATGATAGGAACCATAGCTCTCCTGGCAGGATCGGGGATGATCCTGGGACCAATACTGGCCGTATCTGCCAGCTTTCTTCCCACCATGAAAAGATCAGCTCCCGGCGATCCCCTCCAAGAGAGCTAGTAGCCAAACAATTTAGCTATGAAGCTACAATGTTCGCGAAGGGGTGATTTCCCTATTCTCAGTTACCAACTCTTCAAAAGGCAGCCTCCTCATTGCTGTATTGTTGCACTTCAGGCGATCAACCGGCATGGCCTGACGCTCAGCTCTGGGAATACTCTGTTTTCATTGTTCTTAAAACCAATGCGCCTCTTGAATGGCGATAACCTCAAGGATGCAACAGGGGAATGTTCGAGCACTTCTCATATCATTTTATCCGCGGACCAATCAAGCCCAGCAACCATCTAATAATATTAAAAATATAAATTATAGAGATTATTTATCTATCCTCACTTCTCACTCAGAAGATGCATAACATAAAAAATAAAAATTAATAAATAATTAAAATATTTAAAAAATTAGAATATTTTGGCTTTTGCAATATCGTAT
>WOYI011009645.1_pt2 | contig 19487 bp, 21 predicted proteins | sample 6423411 | NCBI WGS metagenome assembly WOYI01 (sample SAMN13441803, study PRJNA592873) | oil field metagenome | biome: oil field; feature: oil-well bore; material: oil-contaminated soil; isolation source: oil-contaminated soil from oil-well borehole | place: Germany: Wietze | collected 2016-10-18 ... | reverse complement strand
CTGGACCCGGCGGGATGGGGCCGGGCGGGATGATGGGACCCGGCGGGATGATGGGGCCGGGTCAGTCCTCTCCGACCACGATGCCTTCGATGCCTCCGATTACCCAGCGGCCTTCGTAAAGCTTGGCGGGGGTCGGAGATTCCTACGTGTCACCACCCAGTCGGTAGACGGTGGTGGCGGAGCCTGGCTACGACCGGATCATGTTGAGTCGTCGAGCATTCGTTGGTACGACCATCGTCGGGGGCTCGGGCCGGTCTTGACGCCGAATGGATGGTGGTGCTCGACAACTGGACCGATACCGTCGGCAAGTCGCGGCATGAGCGCGAACGGTTCCACCCGCGAGGTAATCAGTCCGCCGCCGCTGCTGCGGGTCGACAGCGCTTACTGCACGCCGTTCAGCTTCCCGATCTTGAACACGATGTCGCTATGCAGCGAGGGTGATATACCAAGTGCCTGCATGTACTTCGGCAGCGGTGAGGGATCGCCGAGGAGGTGATCGATTGCGCGGTTCAGCGAACGGATCGCCGACGGATACGGCCCCCGCACCTTGGCCGAGGCGGTGGCCATTGCCGCAGCGCCGGCATCGAGCATCGCCAAGTCGATCACGTCGCGGCAATGCACGGAACTATCCGCCCAGCGGTCATCGTTGGCCAGAAGTTTGGTCGCGGCCATGTCGACGACGCTCAGTGCGCGAACGCCACCGACCGTCTGCCCGAGCGCCACCGGGTCGAGGTCGATCCTGCCTTCGTGAACGATTTCGAACTTGATCTTGACACCGTCGATGTCGATAAGCGTCCGGAAACCGTACTGGTCGCCGTTGACGTTGCGCGCCAACGTCAACGGCCTGCAAGTGATCGGTTCGATGGTTGTAGTGTCGGCGAATAGGCTGCGCAGATAGCGGTAGCCTGCGACATCGGAGACGATGAAGTCGATGTCCGTCGACTCTTGAAACTCGTCCCGCACCAGAGCAATCGCGGTCCCTCCTCCGAAGAAGCACGACGCGGACTCGAGCACCGACGCGTCCAGCGATGCGAGCACCCGCGAGATGTACTGATGGTGTAAGCGGCTAAACAAGGAGCCGTCCCCCGCCGTAGGTGCTGGCGAGATGGTCGATGAATCGCCGTTCCTCGTCGGTCAGCGCGGCTGTGTCGACGTGACGCCAGTTACGCTCATAGCGACTCAGCGCCTCTTGCTCGGTGAGTTCGGCGCCGGGACTCAGCTGCCACGAGATCATCTGCAGCTGAGGGTAATCCGCGAGGGCCACCACGTCGTTGGGGTGCCGCAGCAGATCAGTGAACGTGGCCGTGGTGCTCATGACACCAGCTACGCCGCCTATCAGAGCTACATCAGATGTTTGACGGTCCGGTCAACCTCCTTGGCTGAATCTCGCGGCACGCCTGTGGATCCGGTGCTCAAGGCCACGGGTTCGACGTGCACTGCGGTACTCATGAATCGGTTCCGCGTAGAACACCCGCTTGGTGGCCTCGACGAGCACCAGGTAGAACACCGTCATCACCGCGAGTGCGGCGAAGAACAACGGGGGCAGGGGCGTGAAACCCAGCGCCGAGGCCAGCGGGGACAGCGTCAACGCGACACCGACACCGACCACCGCGAACGTCGCCGCCGTCAACACTCCGCCGGGCCTGCTGCGGTAGAACGGAATGCGGCGGGTGCGGATCGCGAAGATGATAAGCGTCTGGGTGGCAAGGGATTCGACGAACCACCCGGTCCGGAACTCGACCGGTCCGGCATTAAGAACACCTAGCATCAGCCCGAAGGTGAGGAAGTCGAATAGCGAGCTGATGGGCCCGAACGTCAGCATGAACCGACGGATGAACGCGATGTTCCAGTGCGCCGGCGCATGCAGTTGCTCCTCGTCCACCCGGTCAGTGGGGATTGCCAACTGAGAGCTGTCGTAGAGCAGGTTGTTCAACAGAATCTGGCTCGGCAGCATTGGCAGAAAAGGCAGCACCGCCGACGCCGCCGCAGCGCTGAACATGTTGCCGAAGTTGCTGGAGGTACCCATCAGGACATACTTCATGGTGTTGGCGAAGATCCTGCGGCCCTCGGCCACACCAGTCGCCAAGACGCCGAGATCCTTCTCCAACAACACCACGTCGGCAGCATCCTTGGCGACGTCGGTGGCGGTGTCCACCGAGATGCCGACATCGGCCGCGTGCAACGCCAGCGCGTCGTTGACACCGTCGCCGAGGAATCCGACCGAGCGCCCTTCGCGGCGGGCTGAGATGATCAGTCGCGCCTTGTGCTCCGGGGAGACCCTGGCAAAAATCGTGCAGTCCCGGACCCGGTCATCGAATGCGCTGTCGTCGAGCTGGTCCAGCTCGGTCCCGGTTACCGTGCCCTTGCTGACGAGCCCGAGATCGGCGCAGACCCGTTCGGCAACCCGTGGGTTGTCGCCAGTGGCGACCTTGACCTCGATACCCAGCGCCGCAAGCCGGGTCAACGACTCCCGGGCAGCAACCTTCGGCTCGTCGGCGAAGACTAGGAAGCCGTCCAGCGTCAGACCCGACTCGTTGTCAGTGTCGATGCGCGACAGCTCGGGTGCGGGCTTGCCCGCGACGGCCACCACACGCCGACCGTCGGCGAAGAGCTGCTCGAGCGTCACTGCCGCGGACTCAGGTACCGCAACGCAGTTGGCGATCACCTGTTCAGGTGCGCCCTTCACGATCAAGACCCGTTGGGATCCCCGGCCCACCAGCGCCGAAGCCGCACGGCGGGTGTGATCGAACGGGAGCGTCGCGATCAGCGGAAGGCCATCTGTCGCGAGCTGGCGGGCGCGCGGAGATTCCCACAATGCGGCATCCAGTGCATTCTCCGCTCCGCCGCCTGTGGCGGGGTCAATCGCGGTGGCCAACAGTCCCAGCCGAAGAACCTGGTCTGCCGGATGCCCTTCGGGGTCAACAGCAGCGACCAGGGTGAGGTGCCCGTCGGTCAAGGTGCCCGTCTTGTCGGTGACCAGCACGTCGATGTCGCCGAGGTCCTCGATGCACACCAAGCGCTTCACCAGGACCTTGAGCTTGGCGAGCCGTGCTGCACCCGTCGCCAGGCTGGTGCTGACGACGGCGGGCAGTAGCTGTGGGGTGATGCCGACCGCAATCGCCAGCGCGAACAGCACCGAATCGATGACGGGGCGACGTAATAGCAGGTTGCTGATCAGGATGACCGCCGTCAGTGTCAGCGCAACCCACAGCAACAGGTACGAGAAACGGCGCAAACCGACCTGAAAGGTGGTTTCTGGTTGACGTGTGCCCAGGCCCGCCGCGATGCGGCCGAACTGCGCATCGGGTCCAGTCGCGTAGACGACCCCGCAGCCTTCGCCGGCACTGACGATGGTGCCCATGAAGGCCAAGTCTGCTGAATCGGCCAACGCCACACCGGATTTGGCCTTCTCGGGCCACTTCTCGGCAGCGGTCGACTCGCCGGTCAGGATGCTCTCGTTGCACTCCAATCCAGCAACCTCAATCAGGCGTACGTCGGCGGGCACCACCTCACCGAGAGCAAGCTGGATCACGTCCCCCGGCACGAGTTCGGTGATGTCGATCGTCTCGAACTGCCCGTCTCGGCGTGCCATCGCAGTATGGCGCAGGCTCGAATGCAGTTCGGCGGCCATCCGTTCGGCCCGGTATTCGTTGAAGAATCCGAGCCCGATACTGGCCACCAAGATCACACCGATGATGATCGCCTGGGTATCGTCCCCGAGGAAATACGACAGCACGGCGGTGCCCGCCAACAGCACCAGCAGGGCGCTGCGCAGTTGCCGTCCGAGCACGGCCAGTGCGCTGACCTCGTGAGTGCGAACAGCATTGGGGCCGTAGCGTTCCAGCCGCCGCGCGGCCTCCGAACCCGACAGCCCCTCGCTTGAACCGTCCAACCAGGCCAGCACCTCGTCTGCGCTCGCACAAGCAACCCGCTCGGCAGCCAGTGCCGCCGGTACCGGCGGACTGCTCGACATTCTGCTCACGAATGTTGGGCCACGACGACAAGACGCGCGCGCCGGGACTCTTCGACGAGATCTGAAGCTGCCTGATCCCCAATCACAACGCGATGCGCGGTGACATCGGGATAGTGCTGCCGCCAGCGTATTGCTCCGGTCATGCCACGCCACCCTTCGGTGAGAACGTACTACGCATGTCCTGGCCGTGCGTAGTATGCGCATCACCGTAGTGGCATCGTCGCGGCGCCGTCATGGCCGTTGGTCACTTGCCGGATGGACGTAGGACAACCGACCACCAGAAGGCCTCCCGAACCCTGTTCAGAACAGCGTCACAACATGCAGCTGACGCAGTTCTCCACCTCTGTGCCCTCGAGCGCCATCTGACGAAGCCGGATGTAGTACAGCGTCTTGATTCCCTTGCGCCAGGCGTAGATCTGCGCCTTGTTGACCTCGCGAGTATCTGCTGTGTCCTTGAAGAACAGCGTCAGACTCAGGCCCTGGTCCACATGCTGGGTGGCGGCGGCGTAGGTGTCGATGATCTTCTCGTAGCCGATCTCGTACGCATCCTTGTAGTACTCGAGGTTGTCGTTGGTGAGGTACGGCGCCGGGTAATAGGCGCGGCCGATCTTGCCTTCCTTGCGGATCTCGATCTTGCTGGCCACCGGGTGAATCGACGATGTCGAGTGGTTGATATAGCTGATCGAGCCGGTCGGCGGGACGGCCTGCAGGTTCTGGTTGTAGATGCCGTGCTTTTGCACCGACTCCTTCAGCAGCTTCCAGTCGTCCTGGTTCGGGATGCGGATGTCCGCGTCGGCGAAGAGCTTTCGCACCCGCTCGGTCGCCGGCTCCCACACCTGATCGGTGTACTTGTCGAAGAACTCGCCCGAGGCGTACTTCGACTGCTCGAATCCACCGAAGTGCGTACCCCGTTCGATCGCAATGAGATTCGAGGCCCGCAGTGCGTGGTAGAGCACGGTGTAGAAGTAGATGTTGGTGAAGTCCACGCCCTCTTCGGAGCCGTAGTGGATGCGCTCCCGAGCCAGGTAGCCGTGCAGGTTCATCTGCCCAAGGCCGATGGCGTGCGAGCTGTTGTTGCCCTGTTCGATGGACGGCACCGACCAGATGTGGGTCTGGTCGCTCACCGAGGTGAGCGCCCGGATGGACACCTCGATGGTCTGCGCGAAGTCCGGCGAGTCCATCGCCTTGGCGATGTTCAGCGAGCCCAGGTTGCACGAGATGTCCTTGCCCACCTTGGCGTAGGACAGATCCTCGTTGAACTCCGACGGCGTGGACACCTGCAAGATCTCCGAGCACAGGTTGCTGTGGGTGATCTTGCCGGCGATCGGGTTGGCCCGATTCACGGTGTCCTCGTACATGATGTACGGGTAGCCGGACTCGAACTGCAATTCGGCCAGCGTCTGGAAGAACTCACGCGCCTTGATCTTGGTCTTGCGGATACGCGCGTCGTCGACCATCTCGTAGTACTTCTCGGTGACCGAGATATCGGCGAACGGGACGCCGTAGACCTTCTCGACGTCATACGGCGAGAAGAGGTACATGTCCTCGTTCTTCTTGGCCAGCTCGAAGGTGATGTCCGGGATCACCACGCCCAGCGAGAGTGTCTTGATCCGGATCTTCTCGTCGGCGTTCTCCCGCTTGGTGTCCAGGAAGCGGTAGATGTCGGGGTGATGAGCGTGCAGGTACACCGCACCGGCACCCTGGCGCGCACCGAGCTGATTGGCGTAGGAGAACGAGTCCTCCAGCAGCTTCATGATCGGGATGACACCCGAGGACTGGTTCTCGATGTTCTTGATCGGTGCGCCGTGCTCACGAATATTGGTGAGCAACAGGGCGACTCCGCCGCCACGCTTGGACAGCTGCAACGCGGAGTTGATGGAGCGCCCGATGGACTCCATATTGTCCTCGATGCGCAGCAGGAAGCAGGACACCGGCTCACCGCGCTGCTTCTTGCCCGAGTTCAGGAATGTCGGGGTGGCCGGCTGGAAGCGTCCGTCGATGATCTCATCGACCAGCTTCTCGGCCAGGTCGGTGTCACCGGCGGCCAGCGTCAGCGCCACCATGACCACGCGGTCCTCGAAACGCTCCAGGTAGCGCTTCCCGTCGAAGGTCTTCAGCGTGTAGGACGTGTAGTACTTGAACGCACCCAGGAACGTCGGGAACCGGAACTTCTTGGCGAAGGCGCGGTCGACCAGCGACTTCACGAAGTTGCGGGAGTACTGGTCGAGCACTTCGCGCTCGTAGTAGTTCTCCTTGACCAGGTAGTCGAGTTTCTCGTCCTGGTTGTGGAAGAACACCGTGTTCTGGTTGACGTGCTGCAGGAAGTACTGGTTGGCGGCTTCCCGGTCCTTGTCGAACTGGATGTTGCCGTCTTTGTCGTACAGATTGAGCATCGCGTTGAGCGCGTGGTAGTCCGTCTCCCCCGGGAGCGCACGAACGCCGGTGGTTACAGGCTCTGCAGCTGTGACGGTTGGTGGCACGTCTGTTCCTTCCAAAAGTCTTCCAAGCCCGCACGGACGGATTCCACGTCGTCCGGGGTTCCCATGAGTTCGAAGCGGTAGAGGTAGGGCACACCGCACTTGGCGGACACCACATTGCCCGCGTAGGCGAATTCCTCACCGAAGTTGTTGTTGCCCGCGGCGATGACGCCGCGGATCAACGACCGGTTGTGCTCGTTGTTCAGAAATGCGATGACCTGCTTGGGGACGTAGCCCCCGCTGTTGATATCGGGACTGGCCTTGCCGCCGCCGTAGGTGGGCAGGACGAGCACGAACGGCTCGTTCACCTCGATGCGGCCGTGCAGCGGGATGCGGGTCACATGATCGGCGGCGTACCCTAGTTTCTGCACGAAGCGGTGGGTGTTCTCCGACACGCTGGAGAAGTACACGAGATGACTCATATCTCCTCCTCGCTGTCCCCGGGTCCGTCGACTAGGCCGTGACTGCGGCCGTCGTTCCGGCGAGGGCCTTGATCCGGTCCGGACGGAAGCCCGACCAGTGATCGTGGCCGGCGACGACGACGGGTGCCTGCAGGTATCCGAGCGCCATGACGTAGTCCCGGGCTTCGGTGTCGAGGCTGATGTCGACCTTCTCGTATTCGATGCTCTCTTTGTCCAATGCCTTGTAGGTGGCGTTGCACTGCACGCACGCGGGCTTGGTGTACACGGTGACGGTCATCTGCGGTACGGCTCCTGGTGTGTGTCGTGTCTATGGAAGGGATGGGACCGGCAACTGACCGGGTATTGCGTTCCCCTGAGTTTCAGCGGACCCGCGGGCCCCGGAAATTCCGGATTCCGGGAGCCGGATCCATTGTGTACGGAGGTACCGACACTCTCTGATTCCCACTCCGTCAAGCTCCCTGAATATTGGAGCCTCGCGGTCCGTCAGACACTACACCTAGTGTCCGACAAACCTGACAGATACAAGATGTTCTGAACAACATTCATGAAATTCCCTGGTCGCAACCGCTCGGGCGGCCCGTCATCGGCGTGTTTCGTGTCCCATTGTGGTGCGTGTCGGGTTCGCCGGTGCCACGCCGGCGACGCCGGGCACCAGCGACCGGCGCATGGCCTTCGGCGCGCCGGACAGCAAAGTCACCGGGATGCGACTTCGGCGGCGAGCTTCCCGACCACCTCACGCACACTCGCCGCCACCTCGGCGTGCTCACGCGGGTGCTTGCCGCCCAGCGACTTGGACGGGATCGCCAGCTTGAGATCCTCGACCGCCCGCGGGCCCGCGATACCGAAGGACTTGCGCGTCTCGTCCTGCGCCCACACCCCGCCGTACTGGCCGAGCGCGGTGCCGATGACGGCGAAGGGCTTGTCCTTGAGCGCGCTGTTGCCCCACGGCCGTGATAGCCAGTCGATGGCGTTCTTGAGCACGCCGGGGATGGAGCCGTTGTACTCCGGCGTGACGACCAGCGCCGCATCGGCCGCGGCAGCAGCCGCGCGCAGCGCCCGTACGGGTTCTGCGACGTCCTCGGTGTCGATGTCCTCGTTGTAGAACGGCAGCTCGCCGAGGCGGTCGAACACCTGAAGTGTCACGCCCTCGGGGGCCGATTCGACGGCGAGTTCGGCCAGCTGCCGATTGATCGACGCGGCACGCAAGCTTCCGACGAGCACCAGCACCGTGGTAGCGGTACTGTCCTGGTTCTGGGTCATGGTGAAGTTCCCTTTCCTCTTCCGGCTGATCCTCGCACCGGTCAACCGGACTGTAGTCCGAATAATTCCGACTGAGTTAAAGTGCAGGTGTGGGCGCCCCAGACCGGCTCAACGAACTGCCGTTCAGCACGGCCACACCGACCGAACGTGGCGATGCGGCGCGCAATCGTGCGCTGCTGCTCGACGCCGCGCGCAAGCTTATCGCCGAACGCGGCGCCGATGCGGTGTCCATGGACGATGTCGCGGCGGCCGCCGGGGTGGGCAAGGGCACTCTGTTCCGGCGCTTCGGCAGCCGATCGGGGCTGATGATCGTCCTGCTCGACGAGGACGAGGTGGCCGAGCAGCAGGCCTTCATGTTCGGTCCGGCACCGCTGGGCCCGGGTGCGCCACCGCTGGAGCGGCTGCTGGCCTACGGTCGCAGCCGTCTGCGCTTCGTGCACACTCATCACGCACTGCTCTCCGACGTCGCCCGCGATCCGCACACCCGATTCAACGCGCCGGCAACCCTGCACCGCACCCACGTCCGGGTGCTGCTCCAATCAGCAGGCACCACAGGCGATCTCGATGCCCAGGCCGATGCGCTATTGGCCTTGCTCGACGCGGACCGGGTGGCGCACGAATTGACCGATCGCGGCAGGACCCTCGAGCAGCTCGGCGACGCCTGGGACACTGTCGCCCGCAAGCTCTGCGGCACGTGAGCGGCTGGATCCTGCATGTCGACCCGGACCAGTTCCTGGCCTCGGATCCGCCGGCCTATGACGACGCCTCGGAACGGGTGATGGGGTTACTGCGCGATCTGGGTCACCTGCTGGAGGTGTGGGGCTGGGACGAGGCCTATCCGGGTACCGACCGGTCACCATCACCGCCCAGGCTCTGGCCCTGCTGGACCACTTCGAACTGGACCGCCCCGTTCGGCTGCTCGGGGTGCGCCTGGAACTGGAGATGCCCGATCAGGAGAACACCCAGTGCTGAGCAGACCCGCACGGCCTACCGGGGTTTGGGTCGCAGCGCCCGGGTGAACAGCACGTTGACCTGCCGCATCGCCACGCTGTAGGGCCACCAGGCCACCCGTTTGAATGCGTACAGCGCGCGGATGTCCGGCGAGGTGTAGACCAGGAATCGGTTGCGCCGCACTCCGGTCAGGATCTGCTCGGCCGCCTTCTCCGGGGAGACGGCATGCCCGGCGAACCGCTCCACCCATTTCTGCACCCGGGGGTCCTCGCGGTCCACGCCGGCGATCTGAACCGTCTGCACCAGACCGGTTTTCACCGCACCAGGCACCACCACCGACACACCGATCCGGTGCCGGGCCAGATCGAAGCGCAGCACCTCGCTCAGCCCGCGCAGCCCGTACTTGCTGGCGCTGTAGGCGGCATGCCACGGCAGTGCCACGATGCCGGCCGCCGAGGAAACGTTGACGAGGTGCCCCCCGCGGCCTGCGGCGACCATCGGCGGCAGGAAGGTCTCGATGACGTGGATCGGGCCCATCAGATTGACGTCCACCATCGACTTCCAGTGTTGATGGGTCAGCGTCGATACGGTGCCCCACGCCGAGATCCCGGCGATGTTCATCACGATGTCCATTGCGCCGTGGGCCGACTGGATGTCGGCGCCGAACGCCGAGACCGCGTCGAAGTCGGAGATGTCCAGTGCCCGGTGGACGGGCACCCTGGCGCCGAGGGCTTCGGCGGCGGCGACGGCGGTGGCCAGTCCCTCGGCATCGCGGTCGGTGAGATAGAGCTCGGCGCCCTGGCGTGCCAGGTTCAGCGCCGTCGCGCGGCCGATGCCGCTGGCCGCTCCGGTGAGTAATACCCGTTTGCCTGCGAACCCCGCAGTGCCAGTCCGACCCATGAGCCCGACCCTACCGAGTCAGTCTTCCCAGGACGCCGCGGTTCCCCATAATGCGCCGAGCCACAGCCGCTCCAAGACCTCGATCGCACGACCCGGGTCGGTGCCCCGGCCGACGAATGCCGCGTTCTGCGACAGCGTCATCGCGGTGGTCGCGGTCAGCATCCGCACCAGCGCCGGGATGTCATCGGAGATGGGCCGGGTGCCCTTTCGCACCTCCTCCTCGACGACGCCGACGATCTTGGCGATCACCATGTCCTCGAAGTCGTTCATGGTGGCCGCGATCTGCTTGTCGGTGGCCTGAGCGGCGGCGCAGGCCGCCATGATCGGGTCATTGGTGGCGAAGACCGCCGCCGCGCTGCCGACCATCCGCTTGGCGAACGAGGCGGGTGATTCGCCAGGGTCGCGCGGGGCGAAGTTGTGGGTGAGCACGTCGAGTTCGGCGAGCGCGCCCTTGACGATGAAGGCGAGCACGTCGTACTTGGAATCGAAATAGAAGTAGAAGCCCGATCGGGCCACTCCGGCGCGCTCACTGATCATGCTGACCGAGAGGTCGGCAAAAGGCTTGGTGCCCAGCAGCTCACGTACCGCCTTGACGATCGCATCGCGTTGGCGGTCCCCACGGCTGCGCCGAGTCTCGGGTTCCGTTTCGGGGATGGCGCTCATGGCATTAGACCTTTGCACCGTGCCATGCCAGATCAAAACTTGACATGCGTCAAATTTGGCCCACAGGATGTCTGCAACGAGTGATATCGACCACAGGCCTGTCCGCCCGAAACAGTTTGAGGAGCTCCCGTAGTGCCGAGCAACACCGTGCCGACCAACAACGTGCCGACCAACAACGTGCCGACCAACAACGTGCCGACCAACAACGTGCCGACCACCACGAAAACCATCAGCACGCCGGCCTACCTCCTCGATCAGGCCAAACGCAGGCTGACCCCCACCCCGGTGACCATTCCCGGCATGGGCGCGATCGAGAAGCGGCTGCTGGAGCGCAAGTGGGACCAGTTCCCGATGGCGGAGGCACCAGCCGACAGCGGACTCAAGACCGTCATGGGCGATCGCGGCCTGCCGGTCCTCGGGCACATGATCGAGATGTTCCGCGGCGGCCCCGAATTCGTGCTGCACCTCTACCGCGAGTACGGTCCGGTGCACTTCATGTTCTCGCCGGTGTTGCCCTCGGTGCTCGCGCTCGGGCCCGACGCCACGCAGGCCGTGTTCTCCAACGGCAACAAGGACTACTCGCAGCGCGGATGGGATCCGGTGATCGGGCCGTTCTTCGAGGGCGGGCTCATGCTGCGAGACTTCGACGACCACATGTTCCATCGCCGGATCATGCAGGAGGCGTTCACCCGCAGCCGGCTGGCCGACTACGTCGAGCGCATCGACGCGGTCGCCGGCCAGGTGATCGCCGATGACTGGGTCGCCAATGACAGGCGGTTCTTGTTCTTCCCCGCCGTGAAGGAGCTGACCCTCGACATCGCCTCGGTGGTGTTCATGGGCCACGAAGCCGGCGCGGACCGCGAACTGGTCACCACGATCAACCACGCCTTCACCACCACCACGCGGGCTGGAAATGCGATTGTGCGCAAGCCCGTTCCACCGTTGAGCTGGTGGCGTGGCGTCAAGGCCCGTGAGACGCTGGAGAAGTACTTCAACAGCCGCATCGCCGAGAAGCGCGCGTCGCAGGACACCGACATGTTCAGCGTGCTCTGCCACGCCGAGGATGAGGACGGTCAGCGCTTCACCGACGAGGACATCGTCAGCCACATGATCTTCCTGATGATGGCCGCACACGACACCTCCACCTCGACGCTGACCACGATGGCCTATCACCTGGCCGCCAACCCGGACTGGCAGGAACGCTGCCGCGACGAGTCCGACCGGCTCGGCGACGGCGCCCTGGATATCCGCGCGCTGGACAAGCTGGAGACCCTTGACCTGGTGATCAACGAGGCGCTGCGGATGCAGGCGCCCTTGCCGTTCAACTTCCGCCAGACCGTGCGCGACACCGAACTGCTGGGCTTCCATCTGCCCGCGGGCACCGACGTGATGACCTGGCCGTCGATGAATCACCGGCTGCCCGAGCTGTTCACCGATCCGGAGAAGTTCGACCCGGACCGCTTCACCGAGCCGCGCAACGAGCACAAGCGGCACCGCTACGCGTTCGCCCCGTTCGGCGGCGGCGCGCACAAGTGCATCGGCATGGTGTTCGGCCAGCTCGAGATCAAGACCGTGATGCACCGTCTGCTGCGCAAGTACCGCCTGGAGCTGGCCCATCCGGGCTACACGCCGCACTACGACTACGGCGGTATGCCGGTGCCCGTCGACGGTATGCCGATCGTGCTGCGGCCGCTGTGATGAGCGACGCGCCGGATCGACGCGCACACCTCGCGCACGCAGGTGCCATCTCGCTCGCGGCCATGCGGATCGGGATCGGCGCACTGGCCTGGATGCGCCCCGAACGCTAGGCGGCAATCAGCCGGTTCGCACAGGCGATGACGGCGCGCAAGGCCGACTGGTTGGGGCATTCCGCCCAGCCGATCGCCCACTCGGTGTGCGCACCGTCGGTGCCGCGGATGAACGTCGCGGTCTGCCCGCCTGCCTGTAGCTGATGGAAGTTCAGCATCTCGACGGGGATGCCGTGCTCGTGGAGCATCGCGGTCAGCGCGCCGATCGGACCCGACGCGGTGGTCGACGACGTGCAGATGCGATCACCGACGGCGATGGTGGCCCGATAGGTGTGTGCATGACGCCCGTGGCTGTCCGCGCGCTCCCACTGGCCGAGGCGCAGTGGGCCGGCTCCGGAGCCGAAGGTCGCAGCGACATCGTCCCAGGACATCTCCCCGGCCAGGTCACGCAGTCCGCGCGGCAGTGGGGTGTCGAAGAAATCGGCGAAGCGGGGGCTCGTGATGGTGCCGGTGCTCGTGATGGTGCCGGTGCCGGTGCTCGTGATGGTGGTGGTGTGTGTACTCATGTGCCGGCCTTCTCTGCTCGAAAGGAGCGACCGACGGGTAGTAGCGTCCGACCCACAGCGGGGGGTCGGTCTGGATCAGACCCCGCTGCGGGTGCCGGCTACTACGAGAATGTGATGCACGATCGCCGAGGTTAGACCTGTCGGGCGGCTGCGCGCAAGTTCGTTTGCACCGGCGGGCTGAAGCGCAGCGACCCGGGGATTCCCACCGGCGGGCTGGAGCGCAGCGACCCGGGGATTCCCACCGGCGGGCTGGAGCGCAGCGACCCGGGGATTCCCATCGGCAAGGATGGCCCGGTGAGGTGGTGGGAGGTGGTGCTGCTGTTCGCCGCCGGGATCGGCGGCGGGCTCGCCGGCAGCATCGCCGGATTGGCGTCGGTGGCCACCTACCCGGCGCTGCTGATGATCGGCTTGCCCCCGGTGACCGCGAACGTGACCAACACGGTGGCCCTGGTGTTCAACGGCGTCGGTTCGATACGCGGGTCACTCCCGGAACTGGCCGGTCAGGGTCCCCGGCTCAAGCGACTGGTCCCGATGGCGGCGCTCGGCGGGATCGCCGGCGCAGCACTGCTGCTGTCGATCCCCGCCGAAGGGTTCGAGAATGCGGTGCCGATCCTGCTCGCGGTGGCCGCGGTGGCGATCGCCCTGCCGCGAAAGAAGCACACGGGACTGCCACCGACCTTGGCGCACAACGTCATTCAGACAGTCGCGGTCGGGGTGATCTGCGTGTACGGCGGATTTTTCGGTGCCGCAGCGGGAGTGTTGCTCCTGGCGCTGTTCCTACGGGCGGCCGGCCCCACGGAGACCACCCTCGCCGAGGCGAACGCCACCAAGAACGTGGTGCTCGGTATCGCGAACGGCGTTGCGGCCGTGATATTTACGGTGTTCTCCCCGGTGCATTGGCCGGCCGTGGCGGCCATGGGCGTCGGCTGCCTCATCGGCGCGCGACTGGGCCCCATCGCGGTGCGCCACGCACCGGCCACTCCCCTGCGTCTGCTGATCGCGGTCGGCGGGTTGACGCTCGCGGTCAAGCTCGCCTTCGACACCTACAGATGAGCGTCAATTCTCGTAGCTCAGGCCAGGTCGCCCGGCGTCACTTTACGGAAAGCCTTTCGGGAACTTCGCTGGGCTACCGTGGAACGGTGACTTCCATACCGCCCGGCACCCGCATCCTCAGTGGTGTCGCGGCCGCAGCGGTGACCCTCGGCGTCAGCGCGCTCGCGGCAGTCCCCCTCGGCACGTCCGCCGACGCCCGCAACGCCATCGGGTCGAGCGTCATCGACCTCACCCCGGGCCCGGTCAAAGAGTGGGCGATCCAGACATTCGGCACCTCCGACAAGCTGTTCCTGTCGGTGGCGGTGCTGTTGGTCGTCGCGGTGCTCGCCGCGATCGCCGGGTTGGCGGAGCGCCGCCGGGTCCCGATCGGCAGCGTGATGTTCGCCGCGGCGGCAACGGCAGGATGCGTCGCGGTGCTCGCCCGCTCCGGTTCGGCGCCGGTCGACGTGATCCCGACCGCCGTCGGCGGGCTGTGCGGAATCCTCACGTTGCGCTTCCTGACCTCCGGGCGACTGCGCGACGGGACAGCCCACGAGGCCGCAGAAGCCGATCCGGGCCGCCGATTGTCCCTTGCCGCACTGGGTCTGCTCGGGCTGGGTGCGCTCGGTGGCGCACTCGGGTCGGTGTGGTCGCGCCGGGTGCACTCGGTGGCCGATGATCGTGAGGCGTTCGTGCCGCCGACCGTCGCCAAACCTGCGCCACCGGTACCGCCGGGCGTTCAGCCCGCCGGTGTGGACCTGAGCACCTTCGTCACCGACAACGACGAATTCTACCGCATCGACACCGCGCTGAGCGTGCCGCAACTGTCCCGCGAGGGCTGGCAGCTGCGGATCCACGGCATGGTGGACAACGAGAAGACCTACACCTTCGCCGATCTCGAGCAATTCGAACTGATCGAGCAGATGGTGACGCTCGCGTGTGTGTCCAACCCCATCGGCGGAAACCTGGTCGGCAACGCGCTCTGGGGCGGATACCGCGTCGCTGACCTGCTGGCCGCGGCCGGCGTCTCTCCCGACGCCGACATGGTGCTGTCCACCTCGAGTGACGGGTTCACCGCAGGCACACCGACCGAGGCACTGACCGACGGCCGGAATTCGTTGCTGGCCATCACCATGAACAGGCAGCCGCTGCCGATCGAGCACGGATATCCGGCTCGCCTCGTGGTGCCCGGCCTCTACGGCTACGTCTCGGCCACCAAATGGGTGGTCGATCTGGAGTTGACGAGATTCGATCAGGCCCAAGGCTATTGGATACCGCTGGGCTGGTCGGAGCGCGGGCCGATCAAGACCCAGTCGCGTATCGAGGTACCGCGCAGCGGGCAGGACGTACCAGTGGGGCCGGCGCGGTTCGGCGGGGTGGCATGGGCACAGCAGCGCGGCGTGCGCGCCGTCGAGGTCCGCATCGACGAAGGTCCCTGGCAACAGGCCACCCTCGGCACGGCGTACTCGAATGACACCTGGCGGCTGTGGAGTTTCGACTGGCAGGCCGATGAACCCGGCCCTCACCTCGTCTCGGTGCGTGCCACCGACAACACCGGCGAGGTACAGACCGAGGAGATGGCCGATGTCATCCCCGACGGTGCCACCGGCTGGCACACCGTGAGCTTCGCGGTCAAGTGACCGGCTAGCGTTCCCCTCGCCCGCGCTGTTCGAGCTTGGATGCGAAAACCGCTGCCTGCGTTCGTCGTTGCATACCGAGTTTGGTCAGTAGCCGGGAGACGTAGTTCTTCACCGTCTTCTCCGCGAGGAACATGCGTGCGGCGATCTGACGGTTGGTCAGTCCTTCCGACAGCAGGTGCAGCAACGTGCGTTCCTGTTCGGTGAGACCGGTCAGCGGGTCGTCGCGTTCGGCCGCGCCCCGCAGGTTGGCCATCAGTGCGGCCGCGGCCCGGTTGTCCAGCAGTGACCGGCCCGCACCGACATCCTTGATCGCCTGGGCGAGTTCGAGGCCTTTGATGTCCTTGACGACATACCCGCTGGCGCCGGCGAGGATCGCATCCAGCATCGCCTCGTCGGAGGTGAACGATGTCAGCATCAGGCACCGCAGATCCGGCAGATTCGAGAGCAGGTCGCGGCACAGTTCGATGCCGTTGCCGTCCGGTAGCCGCACATCCAGCACCGCCACGTCGGGGCGGGCGGCGGGGATCCTGGCCAGCGCCGCGGCGACCGTGCCCGCCTCGCCGACGACCTCAAGGTCGGGATCGGATCCGAGCAGGTCGATGAGACCGCGGCGGACGACCTCATGATCGTCGACCAGAAACACCTTCACCACCGGCATGGCTCCATCATGGCCGGTATTGCGGCGCAGTGGCCTCCCGGAATTCCCGTCCGGTCATCCGGTCGGTCCGGATCCGGACGTAATGGTCCCGGCGGCCATGCACCCACGGCTCGATGAAGGTGCCGGCAACATCCACCAGATCATCGATCCCGGCGATGGGTTCGGCGTGCCCGACGACCGTCACACTCCAGCCGTTGCGCAGGTCCGGGTCCAGCACGTCGGCCTCGAAGGCCACCACCTGGTTGGCAGTGGCCGCCTCCAGCTTGGCCCCGCCGGCCACCCGGATCACCACGTCGTCGCGCCAAAGCCGGAAGTTGACGGGCTGGACTGCGGGCAGGGCATCCTCGGTGAATACCAGCCTGCCGACCCGCACTTGCGCCAGTCGGTCTAAGCACTGCCTGCGGTTGAGAACGTCGAGCTGCGCACGCTGCGACTTCATAACCGACATCCCGGCCACCTCCCTCCAGCGGCGTACGGATCCCGCCGCGTCGATATTCAGTGTCGATGACCGCCGGGGCGCGACGCCAGGGCCAAAGGTCCTCAGTTCGGCGGCATGTCCAGGTCAACGTATTGCGGGCCAGCTGTTTCGGCACTCGACCCGCTGCCGGTTCGGCACCCATTCCGGCGGTCCGCGCGGAGAGGCAGACCCAGCGATTCACCGAGCTGGCCGACGGACCGGCCGACGGATATGTGGTGACCGTGCGGCCCGAGCAGGTCGTGGATATCGCCTACGACGGTGGCCAGAGGTCGCCAGCTGCCGAGGTCGACACGGCGGACACCGCCCGTGAACATTCCGAACGCAACGGATGAACCGAAACTCCCGTTGCGAGGTTCCACGGTGCAAGGATCGACCTATGGCTTCATCAAGCGCACCGGGGCGCCTCGAAGAACATCACGGCGACATCACCTACATCCGCACCGACAAGGATCTGCCGCCGGTAGCGATCGTCGACCGCTCTCCCATCACCGCCCGGCACCGCATCATCTTCTGCCTGGTCGCGGTCCTTGGCGCCGTCGCATGGGCGGTCATCGCGTTCTTCCGCGGCGAGACCGTCAATGCGGTGTGGTTCGTCATCGCCGCGATCTGCACCTACGTCATCGGCTTCCGGTTCTATGCGCGCCTCATCGAGGCGAAGATCGTCAAGCCGCGCGATGAGGTCGCGACCCCGGCCGAGGTATTCGAGAACGGCACCGATTACATGCCCACCGACCGAAGGGTGCTCTTTGGGCACCACTTCGCCGCGATCGCCGGCGCGGGTCCGCTCGTCGGCCCGGTGCTGGCCATGCAGATGGGCTACCTGCCCGGCACCATCTGGATCATCGTCGGCGCACTGGTCGCCGGCTGCGTGCAGGACTATCTGGTGCTGTCGATCTCGGTGCGCAGACGCGGACGCTCGCTGGGGCAGATGGCCAAGGACGAACTCGGCGTCGTCGGTGGCGCCGCGGCGATCGTCGGAGTGCTGGTCATCATGGTGATCCTGCTGGCGGTGCTGGCCCTGGTCGTCGTCAACGCGCTGGCCGAGAGCCCGTGGGGCGTGTTCTCCATCGCGATGACGATCCCGATCGCCATCTTCATGGGGCTGCACCTTCGCTTCCTTCGCCCCGGCCGGATCTCCGAAGTGTCGCTGATCGGTGTCGCGCTGCTGCTGCTCGCCGTCGTCTCCGGCGGCTGGGTCGCCGAAACCCAATGGGGCACCGACTGGTTCACGCTGTCGAAGGTGGCGTTATCGTGGTGCATCATCATCTACGGCCTGGCGGCGTCGGTGCTGCCGGTCTGGCTGCTGCTGGCCCCGCGCGACTACCTGTCGACGTTCATGAAGGTCGGCACGATTGCACTGCTGGCGGTCGGCATCCTGCTGGCGCGGCCGATCATGGAAGCGCCGGCGATCTCGTCGTTCGCCACCAGCGGCACCGGTCCGGTATTCGCCGGTGCACTGTTCCCGTTCCTGTTCATCACCATCGCGTGCGGTGCACTATCGGGCTTCCACTCGCTGATCTCCTCGGGAACCACACCGAAGCTGCTGGAAAAGGAAAGCCAGATGCGGCTGATCGGCTACGGCGGCATGCTGACCGAGTCGTTCGTCGCGATCATGGCGCTGATCACCGCCGCCATCCTCAACCAGCACCTGTACTTCGTGATGAACGCACCGGCCGCATCGACCGGCACGACCGCGCAGACCGCTGCCGACTACGTCAACGGGCTGGGGCTTTCCGGGTCCGATATCACCGCCGGCGAGATCACCGGTGCCGCAGCGAGCGTGGGCGAGGAATCGATCGTGTCGCGTACCGGCGGCGCCCCGACGCTGGCCTTCGGCATGTCCGAGGTGCTGCACCAGCTGTTCGGCGGTCAAAGCCTCAAGGCGTTCTGGTATCACTTCGCGATCATGTTCGAGGCGCTGTTCATCCTCACCACCGTCGACGCGGGCACCCGGGTGGCGCGCTTCATGCTCTCGGATGCGCTCGGCAATCTTGGTGGTCCGCTGAAGAAGCTACAGAATCCGAGCTGGCGGGTCGGCGCCTGGATCTGCAGCCTCGTCGTGGTGCTCGCCTGGGGCAGCATCCTGCTGATGGGCGTCACCGACCCGCTGGGTGGGATCAACACGCTCTTCCCGCTGTTCGGCATCGCCAACCAGCTGTTGGCGGCCATCGCCTTGACGGTCGTCACCGTGGTGATCATCAAACGCGGGCTGCTGAAATGGGCCTGGATACCCGGGGTTCCGCTGTTGTGGGATCTCGTGGTGACGATGACGGCGTCGTGGCAGAAGATCTTCTCCGGTGACCCGAAGGTCGGCTACTGGACGCAGCATTTCCAGTACCGCGACGCCAAGGACGCGGGCAAGGCGACGTTCGGCGCGGCTAAGAACCCTGATCAGATCGATGCCGTCATCCGGAACACCTTCATCCAGGGCACGCTGTCGATCGTGTTCGCGGTCCTGGTGATCATCGTGGTCGCGGCGGGTGTCATCATGGCGCTCAAGGCCATTCGCGGCACCGGACGCCCGATCACCGAGGACGAAACGGTGCCGTCCCGGATCTTCGCGCCATCCGGACTGATTCCTTCGACCGCCGAAAAGGAGGTGCAGAAGCAGTGGGACGAGCTACCGAAGTCATCCGCCAGATCAGTTGGTACTTCAGCCAATTGAGTTGGTACTTCAGCCAATTGAGTTGGTACTTCAGCCAATTGAGTTGGTACTTCA
>WOYI010460821.1_pt2 | contig 19504 bp, 19 predicted proteins | sample 6423411 | NCBI WGS metagenome assembly WOYI01 (sample SAMN13441803, study PRJNA592873) | oil field metagenome | biome: oil field; feature: oil-well bore; material: oil-contaminated soil; isolation source: oil-contaminated soil from oil-well borehole | place: Germany: Wietze | collected 2016-10-18 ... | reverse complement strand
CAAGCCGCATCCCGATCCATCGACCTATCTGGGCCGCGGCAAAGCCGCTGAACTCGCGGAGGTCGTGCAGGCCGTCGGCGCCGACACGGTCGTCGTCGACACCGAGCTCGCCCCGAGCCAGCGCCGCGCGCTCGAAGATGTGGTGAAGGTGAAGGTCATCGACCGCACCGCCGTCATCCTCGACATCTTCAGCCAGCACGCCAAGAGCCGGGAGGGCAAGGCGCAGGTCGAGCTCGCGCAGCTCGAATACCTGCTGCCGCGACTGCGCGGCTGGGGCGAGTCGATGTCGCGCCAAGCCGGCGGCCAGGTGGGCGGCGCAGGCGCGGGAATGGGAAGCCGCGGACCGGGCGAGACCAAGATCGAGCTCGACCGCCGCCGCATCCACACCCGGATGGCGCGGCTGCGCACCCAGATCAAGGGATTCGCGCCCGCGCGCGAGGCCAAGCGCGCCAACCGCGACCGCTTCGAGGTCCCGAGCGCCGCCATCGTCGGCTACACCAACGCCGGCAAGTCGAGCCTGCTGAACCGGATGACGCATGCGGGCGTCCTGGTGCAGAACGCCCTGTTCGCCACGCTCGACCCGACCGTTCGCCGCACCGAGACACCGGACGGGCGGCTCTACACGCTCACGGACACCGTCGGCTTCGTTCGCAACCTGCCGCACCAGCTGGTCGAGGCGTTCCGGTCGACCCTCGAGGAGCTCGGCGACTCCGATGTCATCGTGCACGTCGTCGACGGAGCGCACCCCGACCCGGCCGCGCAGCTCGCCACCGTGCGCGAGGTGATCGGCGAGGTCGGGGCGCGGGAACTGCCCGAGATCGTCGTGTTCAACAAGAGCGATCTGCTGAACGAGGATCAGCGGCTGCTGCTGCGCGGGCTGGAGCCCGACGCCGTGTTCGTGTCGGCGCGGACGGGCGAGGGGATCGAGCAGCTGCTCGAGCGCATCGCGGCGGCGCTGCCGCATCCGGATGTCGAACTGGAACTGCTCATCCCCTTCGACCGGGGCGAGCTGGTCGCTCTCGCCCACGAGCGCGCCAGGGTGACCGGGACCCGCTACGACGAACGGGGCACCTGGCTCACCGTCATGGCGACGCAGCGGGTGGCCGAGCAACTGAAGGCTGCAGTGGCGGCGCCGATCAAGGCGTGAGGCCGGCGTCGCGCGCCGCCATGACCGCGCCGGCCGGGTTAGGCTGTGTCCAGCGCCGCTGGCACAGGGCGCGGTGCGAAAGCCGAGCCCGGCACCCGCTCCAGACTGAGCAGCGCGACCGCGCCGGCTCGGGAGGACGGCTGAGTCGGAGGGTGCCGTGACGGTTTTCGGGATCGAGGACGAGAGTCCCCGCCCCGTCGCGCCCCCGCAGGCCGGCGGTCGCCCCACCTTCTCCTTCGAGCTCTATCCGCCGCGCAACGAGGCGGCCGCCGAAGCGCTGCATCGTTCGCTCGCGCAATTGGTCGCTGCGAGCCCCGAGTTCATCTCGGTCACCTATGGGGCCAACGGCTCATCGCGCGGCGTCTCGCTCGACGTCCTCCGCCACCTGCTCCACAGCACCGCGGTGCAGCCGATGGCTCATCTCACCTGCGTCGGCTCCTCCTACGCGGAGGCTTCTCAGCTGATCCGGGAGTTCCTGGATGCCGGCGTCACCAGCTTCCTCGCCCTGCGCGGCGATCCGCCCGCCGGGGCGCGCGAGGGCGACGCCTTCCTCGGCGACCTGGGGAGCGCGGGCGAGCTCGTTCAGCTCATCCACCGGGTGCAGGCCGAACGCGAGCCCTTCGTGCAACTGCCCGTGCCCGGGTTCCCGGGTGCTCGCCGGATCGCGGGCGGGCAGAAGGTGACGATCGCGGTCGCCGCGTTCCCGAACGGGCATCCGCGATCCCGCTCGATCGAGCAGGACCTGGACACCTTGCTCGCCAAGGAGGCCGCCGGTGCGGATCTGGCGATCTCGCAACTGTTCTTCGAGGCCGACGACTTCCTCGGCTTCGTCGACCGCGCCCGGACTGCCGGCGTCACGATGCGCATCCTGCCGGGCGTCATGCCCGTGCTGAGCGTCGCGCAACTGCACCGCATCGTGGAGCTCAGCGGCGAAACCCTTCCCGTGCAGCTCCTCCATGACCTCGAGAGCGCCGACGATCCCGCCGCCGTCGGCATCGCGCACGCCACCCGCCTCGCCGACCGGCTGCTGGCGGGCGGCGCCTCCGGAATCCACCTCTACACCTTCAACCGCCATGAAGCCCCGCTCGCCGTCCTCGGCGCGGTCGGGCTTCTCGATTCAGCGAGGACCCCCGCATGACCATCTCCCCCTTCCCGACCGGCACCATCCTCGGCTACCCGCGCATCGGGCCCCGACGCGAGTTGAAGCGCGCGGTCGAGGCGTTCTGGGCGCACTCGATCGACGCCGAGGAGCTCGAGCGCACGACGGCCGGCCTGCGCGCGGCGACGCGCGAGCGCCTCGCGGCGCTGGGCCTGGGGCGGCAGGACTCCTCGATCCCCGAGTCCTTCTCCTACTACGACCAGGTGCTGGATGCGGCGGTCGCCGTCGGCGCGATCCCGGAGCGTTTCACCGAGCTGCTGGAGGAGGACGGGAGCCTCGACCTGCACGGCTACTTCATCCTGGCTCGGGGCGAGGGCGATCGCGCGCCGCTGGAGATGACGAAGTGGTTCGACTCGAACTACCACTACCTGGTGCCCGAGATCGGCCCGCAGACCTCGTTCTCGCTGCGCGGCGATCGGCTCGTGCGCGAGGTCGCCCAGGCCAGGGCGGCCGGGTTCGTCACGCGGCCCGTCGTGGTCGGACCGGTGACCCTGCTCGCGCTGAGCAAGGCCGCGGAGGGCGCCCCTGCCGGGTTCCAGCCGCTGTCGAAGCTCGACGAGCTGCTGCCGGTGTACGCCGAGCTGCTCCAGAAGCTCTCAGCAGCGGGGGCGGAATGGATTCAGCTCGACGAGCCGGCACTGGTCAGCGAGTCGCTCGACGTGGATCCCGCCGCGATCCGCGCCGCCGCGGCCACCGCATACTCCGTCCTCGGCGCCGATCGTCCGCTCGGCATCCTCGTGGCCGCCCCATACGGATCGCTCGGCGACTCCTTCTCGGTGCTGGAGGCGGCCCCGATCGACGCGATCGCGCTCGATCTGGTCAGGGGCGCGGTGCCCGCGGGGTCGACGGACAAGGTGCTGGTCGGCGGCGTGATCGACGGCCACAACATCTGGCGCGGCGACCTGGCAGCGGCTTTCGACAAGCTCGAGGCGCTGAAGCAGGTGTCGCCGGAGGTCTCGGTCGGCACCTCGACCAACCTGTTCCACACCCCGCACGACGTGGCCGATGAGCCGCAGCTCTCTGACCAGCTCAAGAGCTGGCTGGCATTCGCCGACCAGAAGGTGGCGCAGGTGGCCGTGCTCGCGGCGGGGCTGCGCGAGGGCAGAGCGGCGATCCAGGGGGAGCTGGATGCCGCATCCGCCGCCCTGGACGACCGCCACCGCGCGCCGGGCGTGCGCGACGGCGCCGTGCGCGAGCGCGCCGCGAAGCTCGAGGAGTCCGCATTCCACCGCGACGACTACGAGACCCGGCGCACGGTCCAGGATGCCGAGCTCGGTCTCCCGGTGCTGCCGACCACGACCATCGGATCGTTCCCGCAGACCGGGGCGATCCGCAAGGAGCGCGCCCGCTTCGGCAAGGGCGAGATCGATCAGGCCGAGTACGAGACCTTCCTCGAGCGCGAGATCAAGGACGTGGTCGAGCTGCAGGAGCGCATCGGGCTGGACGTCCTGGTGCACGGCGAGCCCGAGCGCAACGACATGGTGCAGTACTTCGCCGAGAACCTCGACGGCTTCGCGGTGACCCAGAACGGCTGGGTGCAGTCATACGGCTCCCGAGCCACCCGCCCCTCGATCCTGTGGGGCGACGTGTCGCGCCCGGCGCCGATCACCGTGCGCTGGTCCACCTTCACGCAGAGCCTCACCGAGAAGCCGGTGAAGGGGATGCTGACCGGCCCGGTCACGATCCTCGCCTGGTCATTCGTCCGCGACGACCAGCCGCTCGGCGAGACGGCGAACCAGGTGGCTCTCGCACTGCGAGACGAGATCGAGGACCTGGAGACGGCCGGCATCAAGATCATCCAGGTCGACGAGCCGGCGCTGCGCGAGCTGCTCCCGCTCAAGAAGGCCGATCAGGCCGCATATCTCGACTGGTCGGTGAGGTCGTTCCGGCTCGCGACCTCTGGAGTCGAGGTGAAGACGCAGATCCACACCCACCTCTGCTATTCGGAGTTCGGGGTGGTGCTCGACGCGATCGACGGACTGGACGCCGATGTGACCTCGATCGAGGCGGCGCGCTCGAAGATGGAGGTCGTTCCCGAACTCCGGCGGAGCGGATTCGGACGGGGCGTGGGTCCCGGCGTCTACGACATCCATTCGCCCCGCGTGCCGAGCGTCGAGGAGGTCACCGAGCTGCTCGAGACGGCGCTGGGGTCGATTCCGCAGCGCCAGATCTGGGTCAATCCGGACTGCGGCCTCAAGACGCGGGGCTACGACGAGACCGTGGCATCGCTGGAGAACGTGCTGGCCGCGACGCGTGCGGTGCGCGAGAAGGTGGCGGCCGGCAGCTAGTCGATCGGCTGCCTTGCCGACGATCCTCTGGTCCCGGCGGGGCGATCCCCCAGACTGCGCCCAGCATCCGGACCTAACCTGTCGGCATGAAGCTGGCGGTGCACGAGACGGGGACGGGTCCGCGCACCGCGGTGCTCATCCACGGCATCATGTCCGACCATCGGGCTTGGCACCGTGTGGGCTTCGAACTCGAGGAGCAGGGCTTCCGCATCATCGCGGTCGATCTCGCCGGTCATGGCGGCAGCCCCCGGTCGCGGCGATACTCTCCGCGCGCCTGGGCGGATGACGTGGTCGAGACGGTCCGGCCGATGCTGTCCGGCCGCCGCCTGGACGTGATCATGGGGCACTCGCTCGGCGCGCTCGTGGCGAGCATGGTGGGCGACCGGCTCGCCCCGCGCGCAGCGGTGTACGTCGATCCGGCGTTCGCCTTCCCGAAAGGCGTGCGCGGCGCGGTCATGAAGCTCGTCTTCGCTGCGGCGCCCCGTCCTCCGCGTTCGGCGCTCGTCCGCTGGAATCCGAAGTGGAGCGCCGTCGACGTCGACATCGAACTCGCCACCCTGCGGGACTGGGACAAGCGCACCATGCTGGGACTCGCGAACACGCGCTTGCTGGCGCCGCCGGCTCGGCTGCTCGCGCCCAGCCTGGTCGTGCTGGCGGAGAAGAGCCTGCTGATCACGGATGCGGTGGCCTCCGGCCTTCGCCGCCAGGGCATGACCGTGGAGACGGTCCCCGGCACCGGTCACACGGTCTTCCGCGACGAGCACGCCCGCTTCATGGATGTCGTCCAGCGCTGGCTCGCCGCGCAATCGCCCCTGCCGGCGCTCTGACTCGGCCGGCCGGCCCTCCGGGCCGGCGCCGTTCGACGAAAGAAGCTAGACGCTTCGCAGCACCGCCACCACCTTGCCGAGCACCTCGGCGTGGTCGCCCATGATCGGCTCGAACGCGGAATTGCGCGGCAGCAGCCAGATGTGACCGTCTCGCTGCCGGAAGACCTTCACGGTGGCCTCGCCGTCGAGCATGGCCGCGACGATCTCGCCGTTCTCGGCCGAGCTCTGCTGGCGCACGACCACCCAGTCGCCGTCGCAGATCGCGGCGTCGATCATCGACTCGCCGACCACCTTCAGCATGAAGAGATCGCCCTTGCCGACCAGTTGGCGCGGGAGCGGGAACACCTCATCGATCTGCTGCTCCGCCGTGATCGGGACGCCGGCTGCGATGCGGCCGACCAGCGGCACCATCGCGGCATCGGCGATCGAGGGACCCGAGCTGTCGGAATCCGCGGGTTCGAGTTCGATGAGCACCTCGAGGGCGCGCGGCCGATTGGGATCGCGGCGCAGATAGCCGCTCAGTTCGAGCTGGTTGAGCTGGTGGGTCACGCTCGAGAGCGAGGCCAGCCCGACTGCATCGCCGATCTCGCGCATGCTCGGCGGGTATCCGCGCGATGCCACCGACCGCTGGATCATCTCGAGGATGGCCTGCTGCTTCTCGCTCAGGCTGGTGCGCCGACGGGTCGTCGACCGCTCGGGGCCGCGGGCCTCGGAATGCTCCGCCTCGCTCATGGGTGCTCCTCGGGATGGGATCTGCTCGTAATGGGGTCTGCACGGGATGGGATCTGCAGGACCGATGTCGGTGGTCGCTGATCGAATGTCTCTCAGCGATCGAAACTGTATCCGGTTTCCACGGATGCGGCAAACATCCATTCGAGTGTGTCGCAAAGATTCCGGACGGAATTGATGTGGATGACTTGAACATGTGTTCGATCGAAGCTATGTTCGGAACACAGGTTCGCATCTGAGCCTCCGGCCGAGGCCCGGATGCGCAACCTGTCCAGCTTTCAGCCCCGGATCGACGACAGACCACGGGCGACAGACCACAGACCACAGACCACAGACCACAGACCACAGACCACAGACCAAAGGGGAGTCACGATGAGTGCCATCGCCTTCAGCGCAGGAGTTGCCGGCGTGCGGCCGCAGCCCGCCCCGCCGCACCTCAGGATCACCCGCCGCGGCCGTGCCGTGCTGACTCTCGTCATCGCGATCCCGCTCGCCATCGGCGGCGCGGCCGCCGGTTTCGGGGCAGTCGGCGCTGCTGCGGGAACCCCCGGTTCCACCGAACAGGGTGGCACCGCGGGTTTCCGCTACGTGACGGTGCAGCCGGGCGAGTCGCTCTGGCAGCTCGCCCGGTCGGTCGCTCCGACCGCCGATCCCCGTGATGTGGTCGCGGACATCCAGAACCTCAACGACATGGGCTCCGGCGACATCCAGCCGGGGCAGCGCATCGCGATCCCGGCGAAGTACGCGCGCTGAACCTCCACCTCGGACGCACGCCATGGCCCGCCCGGCGCCGCTCGGCCCCGGCAGCAGGCACCCGATGCGCCGGTAGAATCCAGCGGTGACCTCGCTCGACGACCTGCCGATCCGCGACGATCTGCGAGGGCGGCAGCCATACGGGGCGCCGATGATCCCGGTTCGCTACGCGCTCAACGTCAATGAGAACACCCACCCGATCCCGGAGCCGGTCGCCCGCGACATCATCGAATCGCTGGCGCGCGCGATCCTCACCGTGAACCGCTACCCGGACCGCGACTTCACCGAGCTGCGCGAGAACCTCGCCGCCTACCTCGGCCACGGCCTCGCGCCGGAGCAGATCTGGGCGGCGAACGGCTCGAACGAGATCATCCAGCAGACCCTGCAGGCCTTCGGCGGTCCCGGCCGCAGCGTGCTCGGCTTCCCGCCCAGCTACTCGATGCACCCGATCATCGCCTCCGGCACCGGCACGGCCTGGCTGACCGCCGACCGCGACGCCGATTACCGGATCGCGCCGGAGACCGCGGTCGCCGCCGTCGAGGCGCAGCATCCGGATGTCGTCTTCTTCTGCGCTCCGAACAACCCCACAGGGACCGCCCTGCCGCTGTCGACCATCGAAGCGGCATACGACGCCACCGACGGGATCGTCTTCGTGGATGAGGCGTACGCCGAGTTCATGCCGGTCGACGCGCCGAGCGCGCTCACCCTGCTGCCGGGACGGGAGCGGCTGCTGGTCTCCCGGACCATGAGCAAGGCCTTCGCCTTCGCCGGAGCGCGGCTCGGCTACCTCGCCGCGGATCCTGCGGTGATCGACGCGCTGCGCCTCGTCCGGCTGCCGTACCACCTCTCGGCGCTGACCCAGGCGGCGTCGATCGCGGCGCTGCACCACGCCCCGGAGATGCTCGCCATGGTCGACGACATCGCGGCGCAGCGCGACCGGATGATGGTGGAGCTGGCCGGACTCGGCTACCGGGTCTTCGACAGCCAGGCGAACTTCGTGCTGTTCGACGGGCTCGCCGACCCGGAGGCGACCTTCCGTGCGCTGCTGGCGCGCGACATCCTGGTCCGCGACATCGGGATCCCCGGCGCGCTGCGCGTCACGGCGGGCACCGCCGAGGAGACCGGGTTCTTCCTGCAGTCGCTCGCCGATCTCGGCCCCGGGGGTGCCCGGTAGGCTTTCCAGCATGGCAAGCGGGAGGGCCGCGTCCCTGACGCGGGAGACGAGCGAGTCGAGCATCGATCTCGCGATCGACCTCGACGGATCGGGCATGTCCGACATCCACACGACCGTGCCGTTCTTCGACCACCTCCTCACCGCCTTCGCGAAGCACTCTCTCGTCGACCTCACCGTGAAGGCGCAGGGCGACACCGACATCGACGTGCACCACACGGTCGAAGACACCGGGATCGTGCTCGGCGCCGCCATCAAGCAGGCCCTCGGCGACAAGAAGGGCATCGCGCGATTCGGAGATGCTCTCGTCCCGCTCGATGAGGCGCTCGCCCAGGCGGTGGTGGATGTCTCAGGCCGCCCCTATCTCGTGCACGCGGGCGAGCCGGAGGGCTTCGAGTACCACCTGATCGGCGGGCACTTCACCGGATCCCTGGTGCGGCACGTCCTCGAGGCGATCACTGTCAACGCAGGGCTGACGGTGCATCTGCTGCTGCTGTCTGGTCGCGATCCGCACCACATCGCGGAGGCCGAGTTCAAGGCCTTCGCGCGCGCCTTCCGCCAGGCGGTCGCCCTCGATCCGCGGGTGAGCGGTGTGCCATCCACGAAGGGCGCTCTGTCATGAAGGGCGCTCTGTAATCGTGTTCGCACGCCGACCCGGCACCGGCCCAGCCGGTGCTGCCGCACCGCGGGTGGTCGTGCTCGACTACGGCTCCGGCAATGTCCACTCGGCCGCGAAGGCGCTCGAGCAGGCCGGGGCCCGGGTCGAGTTGTCGCGCGACCGCTCCGCCGTGATGGCGGCCGACGGTCTGGTGGTGCCAGGGGTCGGCGCCTTCGACGCCGTGATGAAGCAGCTCACGGCGGTGCGCGGCGGCGAGCTGATCGAGCGGCGGCTGGCGGGCGGCCGTGCGGTCCTGGGCATCTGCGTCGGGATGCAGGTGATGTTCGAGCGCGGCATCGAGCGCGGCCTCGACACCGAGGGCCTCGGCGAGTGGCCGGGGCTGGTGGATGAACTCGACGCGCCCGTGCTGCCGCACATGGGCTGGAACACGGTGGAGGCTCCCGAGGACTCCGTGCTCTTCGACGGCATCGCCGATGAGCGCTTCTACTTCGTGCACAGCAACGCGGCGCGCAGTTGGATGCTGGATCCGATCGGCGCCTTCGCCCACCCGCGGGTGACCTGGGCGCGTCACGGCGACCGCTTCGTGGCGGCGGCCGAGAACGGCCCGCTCTCGGCGACGCAATTCCACCCCGAGAAGTCGGGGGAGCCGGGCATCCGACTGCTCGGCAACTGGCTCAGGAGTCTGTGAATCCATGACCGAAGCCCCCGCTCTCACCCTCCTTCCCGCCGTGGATGTCGCCGACGGCCAGGCGGTTCGCCTCACCCAGGGTGCTGCAGGCAGCGAGACCGGCTACGGCGACCCGATCGACGCCGCGGAGGCCTGGATCGCGCAGGGCGCAGAGTGGATCCACCTGGTCGACCTGGACGCCGCCTTCGGCCGAGGCGACAACCGCAGGATCATCGGCGAGGTCATCCGCGCGACGCCTGCGGTCGTGAAGATCGAGCTCTCCGGCGGGATCAGGGATGACGCGAGCCTCGAGGCCGCGCTGGCCACCGGCGCCGCCCGCGTGAACCTGGGTACGGCAGCGCTGGAGGACCCGGACTGGGCGGCCCGGGTGATCGCCCTGCACGGCGAGCAGATCGCGGTCGGCCTGGACGTGCGCGGCACGACGCTGGCGGCGCGCGGCTGGACCAGGGAGGGCGGCGACCTCTGGGAGGTGCTCGCCCGCCTCGAGGACGCCGGCTGCGCGCGCTACGTCGTCACCGACGTCACCAGGGACGGCACTCTTCATGGCCCGAACCTCGAGCTGCTGCGGGAGGTGATGACGCGCACCGCCAAGCCGGTTGTGGCATCCGGCGGCATCTCGAACCTCGCCGACATCGCGGCGCTGCGCGAATTGGTTCCGCTCGGCCTGGAGGGCGCGATCGTCGGCAAGGCGCTCTACACTGGCGCCTTCACGCTGATCGAGGCGCTCGGCGTCGCCGACGGATGACCGGCGCAACGGACTCGGCGGGCGTGCCCTTCACCGGGCGGTCGTTCCGCGAGAACCCCGCGGCGGCAGACGACGGCTCTGCTCCTCCTGGGCTGCTCCAGGCGCTGCAGCAGTTCCGCGCCGGCGAGGTCGGGATGGCCGGGGTGGTCGCGGCCCTGCACGGGGAGCGGCTCCTCATCCCATTGGTGGCGGTCCGCGGTGAGGAGGGCGTCGGCGTGCACGGGCAAGCGGTGGACAAGACGCAGGAGCTGTCGATCGTCACGGTGGCCGGCCCCGACGGGCGCAGCGTGCTGCCCGCCTTCACCTCGGTCGAGGCGCTCGGGGTCTGGGATCCTGCGGCCCGCCCGATCCCGATCGCCGCGGCCCGCGTGGCGCTGGCCGCGGCGAGCGAAGGAACCCCGTTGCTCGTGCTCGACCCGGGATCGCCGACCGAGTTCGCGATCCGCGCCCCCGCCTTCGAGGCGGTGACGACCGGCGCCGCCTGGACTCCGAGTTACGCCGACGAGCACGTGCTGGACGCCTTCGTGGCGAGCAGCACGGGGGAGGAGGCGCTGCGGGCGATCCAGCTGGCGCCCGGCGATCCGGACGCGCGTCTGGCCGGACCGGAGCTGCTCGTGCAGCTCTCGGTGCGCACCGGTCTGGAGAAGGACGAGCTCGACGCGATGCTCGACCGGCTGCAGGCGGCGTGGGCGGCTGATCCGGTGATCGCGGCGCGGGTCGACTCGATCGGCGTGCGGGTGAATCGTGCAGCTTGACGCCCGGGCATCCGTCCGGCCGCCTCGTGCGGATGGATTCATCCTGCGGTATTACGGGTTGCGCGGACGGTGCTCCAAGCGCCTCCTGCGAGGATCGCGACGATTGAACACGCCACCATGACCTGGGCCAGGACATCGGTTCGAGGAGCTGCGGCGGCCACGAGACCTGCGACGGCGAATGCTGCCGATGTTCCGGCCCCGATGCCGGCCGGTAGCAGCCCAGCGCGGTGACCACGTCGCCAGGCATCGTCGCTGCTCAGGGTCGCAGCGGTCCGAATGCCGATGATGCGGTTTCGCTTGAGATCTCCGGAGGCTGCGAGCCCGATCACGAGCACCGAGGCCACGGCCAAAATGAGGAGCAGAATTGCGACTGCGCTTGTCATCTCGGAGTACCTCCTGGACTGAGCACCTTTTCTGGAATCTCTGCGGAGGCTTCGACTGGCAACGGTGAGGGAGCCGACTTGACTCCGCGCTGAGGGAGACGGACCCCAACGTACCCGAGCAGGTGCCTCGCGATCGCGGGATCGGCGTTCGATTCCAAGGTATGCAGTGCCGAGGCAACGATTGCTGTGCCGATCATGATGAGCCCGAAACCAGAGCCCCATTGTTGTGCATCCTGCAGCTTGACGCCCGGGCATCCGTCAGGGCATCCGCCAGGCCATCCACCCGGCCAGAAGCCGCCGGAGTGTCGGTGGCACCTGCTCAGATGGAGTTATGAAGGAGCTCCTGACCGCCGCCGATCCGGCCGATCCCGAGGTGCGGATCGAGTGGGGGATGGCGCGCGCCGAGGTGGCCCGTCGCGCGGCGGCGATCGCCGCTGCCGAGCAGTTCGCCGCGATCGCCGAGATCCTCGCCGAGGCCCGCGAGCATCCTGAGATCTTCCTCGGGCAGGCACTGCACCATGTGCCGACCGACGCCGCAGATTTCGCCGAGCGCTCCGCAGTCGCCGACCTCGCCGTCCGGCTGCAGTTGTCGGAGTCGGTCGTGCGCAACCAGGGGGCGCAGGCCATGGCCCTCCGCACGCGCACGCCGCGGGTGTGGCAGGCATTCCGCGACGGCGAGATCCCGCTCGCCAACGCCGGCGTGGTGGCGGAGGTCGTGCTCACCCTTCCCCAGGTCCCTGGCCTGTCGGAGGCCTTCGACGCGGCGGTGGTGGACGGCGCTCGGCGGATGACCACTCCCCGCCTGCGCGAGCGGGTCCGGGTCATCCGGGAGCGGTTGCATCCCGAGACGCTCGCCGAACGGAACGGCCGCGCCCGCGAGCAGCGGCGGGTATGGCTGGAAGCCGATCGCGACGGCATGTGCTGGCTCAGCGCGCTGCTGCCAGCTGAATCCGGGCAGCGCGCGATGGCCCGGCTGGATGCCGTCGCCCTGTCGCTCGCCGCGGCGCCGGCCGAGACGCGCACTCTCGCCCAGCTTCGAGCCGACATCGCGGCCGATCTGCTCACGGGAGACGGCACTGGCGGCGGCATTGGCGGCGCGGAGGCGGGTGCGGCCCGTGCCGCCGGCGCCGGTGCTGTGGGGGTCACGGTCGCTGTGACCGTTCCCGTGCTGAGCCTGCTCGGAGTCTCCGACGCACCGGCGACGCTGGAGGGCTACGGCCCGATCGACGCCGAGACCGCTCGCCGGCTGACAGCCCGCGCTCCCTCCTTCCAGCGCATCCTGACCCATCCCGTCACCGGCACGGTGCTCGACATCGATCGCTCGAGCTATCGGGTTCCGGCCGACCTGAAACGCTGGGCGGAATTGCGTGACCAGCGCTGCCAGTTCGCGGGCTGCGGCCGCCGCGCGCGCGATTGCGACCTGGACCATGTCACGGCATGGGCGGATGGCGGCGTCACGGGCATCGGCAACCTCGTCCACCTCTGCCGTCATCATCATCGCCTCAAGCACGAGAGCCGGTGGAGCTCGCAACGCGCGCCGGACGGGGCGATCCACTGGACGAGTCCGACCGGCGAGGTGCACCTCGGCAACCCGCCGCCGTTCTGAGTGCCGTCGGGCCGAGTGCCGTCAGGTGACCGCGCCTGTCCACTTCTCGCCCGGCCCCTTGCCGATCGGATCGGGGATCGGCGACGCCTCGCGGAACGCGAGCTGCACCGTGCGCAGCCCGTCGCGCAGCGCTCGGGCGTGGTGATCGCCGATGCTCGGAGCTGCGGCGGTGACCAGGCCGGCCAACGCATCGATCAGCTTGCGGGCTTCGTCGAGGTCGAGTTGGGTGGCCGGATCATCGGCGAGGCCGACCTTCACGGCGGCGGCGCTGAGCAGGTGCACCGCGACCGTGTTGATGACCTCGACGGCCGGGACCTCCGCGATGTCGCGGGCCTCCTCGGCGGTGTCCGACAGTTCGACGTACTCAACGGATTCTTCGGCCACGAGTGGTTCCTCTGCTAGTCTTATGCGGGCTCCGAGGCCAGATCCTCGGAAACGAAGTGGAGAAATCCCACCCGCTGGCCGCATCGTCAAGGCTAGCCGGGTCAGTACCATCCAGCCGGGCATCGCACGCGACGCCCGGTGCTCTGCCGGGTCCGTCCCGGTAGTCCGGGTGCGTGCGGCGGAAAACGCCGGGATCGTCTCCTTTCGTGCCTGAAAAGGCCCAGCTCCACCCAACGAAAGGAATATCGCATCAGCGATCCCAGAACGAACGACCGCATCCGCGTCCCCGAGGTCCGCCTCGTCGGCCCCAACGGAGAGCAGGTCGGCGTCGTCCGCGTCGAAGACGCGCTGCGCCTGGCGCAGGAAGCCGACTTGGACCTGGTCGAGGTCGCTCCCGACTCCAAGCCGCCCGTGGTCAAGATCATGGACTACGGCAAGTTCAAGTACGAACAGGCCCAGAAGGTCAAGGAAGCACGACGCAACCAGGCGAACACCGTCCTGAAGGAGGTCCGGTTCCGCCTCAAGATCGACACCCACGACTACGAGACGAAGCGCAAGCGGGCAGAGGGCTTCCTCCAGTCGGGCGACAAGGTCAAGGCCATGATCCTGTTCCGCGGCCGTGAGCAGTCCCGTCCAGAGCAGGGCGTGCGCCTGCTGCAGAAGTTCGCCGAGGATGTCGCCGAGTTCGGAGCCGTCGAATCCACCCCGACGATCGACGGCCGCAACATGGTGATGGTGATCGGCCCGCACAAGAACAAGTCGGACGCCAAGGCCGAAGCCAACGCGAAGCGGGCGCAAGCCCGGGCACGCAACGCGCCAGAGGGTGACGGACCAGCCACCACGAAGGGGGCGGCTCCGGCGGCCACCGAGCCTGCAGGGGTCACGACGGCAGCCAAGACTGCAGCAACCAGGACCGCAGCAACCAAGACTGCAGCAACCAAGACAGAGGACAAGTAGATGCCCAAGCAGAAGACGCACTCCGGTGCGAAGAAGCGCTTCAAGATCACCGGGACCGGCAAGGTCCTCAAGCAGGGTGCCGGCATGCGCCACAACCTGGAGGGCAAGGAGTCGCGCCTGACCCGCCGCCTCAACAAGGACGTCGTCCTGGCGCCGCAGGACGCCAAGGTCATCAAGAAGCTTCTCGGCAAGTAGCCAGAACCCACATCCCGAAGGAACGAAGAAATGGCACGTGTCAAGAGAGCGGTCAACGCCGCCAAGAAGCGCCGCACCACCCTGGAGCGCGCGGAGGGCTACCGCGGGCAGCGCTCGCGCCTGTACCGCAAGGCCAAGGAGCAGGTCACCCACTCCCTCGTCTACTCCTACCGCGACCGTCGCGCCAAGAAGGGCGAGTTCCGTCGCCTGTGGATCCAGCGCATCAACGCGGCGGCCCGCGCGAACGGGATGACCTACAACCGCCTCATCCAGGGTCTCGGCCTCGCCGGGATCGAGGTGGACCGCCGCATCCTCGCGGACCTCGCCGTCAATGAGCCGACGACCTTCGCCGGGCTGGTGGCGGCCGCGAAGGCCGCGCTGCCGGCTGACGTGAACGCGCCGGCGGCGAGCTAGGCGGAACGCACCGCGGTTCGGCGACGGCGTGGATGCCGAGAGTTCTTCGGCATCCACGCCGTCGCCGTTTCATCGTCGAACGTTCACCCGTGCGTCCTAGCCTGAGCATGTGATCGACAACCCGCGCTCTCCGCGCGTGCGCGCGGTGGCCAAGCTCGCCAAGCGCAGTGCCCGCGAGGAGACCGGCCTCTTCCTGGTGGAGGGACCGCAGTCGGTGACCGAGCTGCTGCAGTTCCGCGCGGCCCTGCTCGTCGACCTGTTCATGACGCGCGCCGCGCTGGATCGCCACGTCGATCTCGCCCGCTCGGCCGCGGCATCCGGAGTCGAAGCCGAAGAGGTGAGCGACCACGTCCTCGAGACGATGGCCGACACTGTCACGCCGCAGGGCGTTGTGGCGGTGGCGCGGCAGTTCCCGATCTCGATGGCGGAGCTGCTGGGGGGCGGCGTGAAGCTGGTGGCGGTTCTCGACGAGGTGCGCGATCCCGGCAACGCCGGCACCATCATCCGGGCCGCGGATGCCGCGGGTGCCGACGGGGTGATCCTCACCGGCAAGAGCGTCGACGCCTACAACCCGAAAGTGGTGCGCTCGACGACCGGGTCGCTGTTCCATGTGGCCATGACCCAGGGCGTGGAACTGGATGCCGCGATCCGAGCCGTGAAGGGCGCTGGCTTGCAGGTGCTCGCCGCGGATATCGCGGGACGCGACCTCCCGACCGTGCGCGAACTGCTCCCGAATCCGACGGCCTGGCTGTTCGGCAACGAAGCGCACGGTCTCACCGAGGAGTCGCTCGGACTCGCGGATGCTGTGGTGAAGGTGCCGATCTACGGGCATGCGGAGTCGCTGAACCTGGCCACGGCCGCGAGTGTCTGCCTCTACGAGAGCGCCTTCGCCCAGCGCGCCTGACGGCCGGGCTCCCCTCGTTCGGGAGGACGGCACGCCGCACTCGGCGTCGTCGGGGCGCGCTCCGCGGCGTGTCATCCTCCCGAACGAGGAGGGAAACGAGGAAAGAAGGGTGCACGGCCCGCCAGTAAGCTTGTGACTCGTGCCAGACGCTCCCCAGATCACCGAGTCTGCGGTCGAATCGGCCGTCGAGGCGGCCCTCGCCGCGATCGCGTCCGCGGGTGATTCCGCCGCGCTGAAGGCGGCGCGTGCCGCGCACTCCGCCGAGGGATCACCGCTCGCGAACTTCAACGCGATGATCCGTGATCTGCCGGGCGAGCAGAAGGCCGCCGCCGGCAAGCTCGTCGGCGCAGCCCGCGCGCGCGTCAACGAGGCGTTCGCCGCGCAGGAGTCCGTGATCCTCGCCGCCGAGGAGGCCGCGCAGCTCGCGGCCGAAGCCGTGGACGTGACGGCCGTGCCTTCGCGCTGGCGGGCCGGGGCGAGGCATCCATTGAGTCTGCTGATGGAGCAGATGAGCGACCTGTTCATCTCGATGGGCTGGGAGATCGGCGAAGGCCCTGAGCTCGAGCACGAGTGGTTCAACTTCGACGCGCTCAACTTCGACGAGGACCACCCGGCCCGCGCCCTGCAGGACACCTTCTTCGTCGAGCCGGCCGAGCGCCACCTGGTGCTGCGCACGCACACCAGCCCCGTACAGATCCGCTCGCTGCTGACCCGGCCGTTGCCGGTGTACGTCGCCGCCGTCGGCCGGGTCTACCGAACCGATGAGCTGGATGCCACCCACACCCCGGTCTTCCACCAGATCGAGGGCATCGCCATCGACAAGGGCCTCACGATGGCGAACCTTCGCGGAACCCTCGAGCACATGGCGCATTCGCTGTTCGGCCAGGGCGCGCAGATCCGGCTGCGCCCGAACTACTTCCCCTTCACCGAACCGAGCGCCGAGATGGACGTCTGGGTCGAGAACGCGAAGGGCGGTCCGCGCTGGGTGGAGTGGGGCGGCTGCGGCATGGTGAACCGCAATGTGCTGCGTTCGGCCGGAATCGATCCGAACGAGTACCAGGGCTTCGCCTTCGGCATGGGTGTCGACCGCACCCTCATGTTCCGCAACGGGCTGAACGACATGCACGACATCGTCGAGGGCGATGTGCGCTTCTCCCGCCAGTTCGGGATGGTCGTCTGATGGGCAGGATCCTGTCATGAGGGTGCCCTTGAGCTGGTTGGGCGAGTGGGTCGACCTCCCCGACGACGTCTCGCTCGAGAGCGTGCACGAGGCCCTCGTGAGGGTCGGCTTCGAGGAGGAGGACGTCCACACCTTCGACGTCGCCGGTCCGGTCGTCGTCGGGCGGGTCCTCGAGTTCACGCCGGAGCCGCAGAGCAACGGCAAGACCATCAACTGGTGCCAGGTGGATGTCGGTGAGCCCGAGCCGCGGGGCATCGTCTGCGGCGCGCACAACTTCGCGGTCGGCGACAAGGTCGTCGTGACGCTGCCGGGCGCCGCGCTGCCGGGGCCGACAGCGTCCGATCCTTTCGTGATCGCCGCGCGCAGGACCTACGGCCACATCTCGGACGGGATGATCGCCTCCGCCCGCGAACTCGGCCTCGGGGATGAGCACAGCGGCATCCTGCGGCTCGCCGCGCTGGGACTCGACGATGCGCCCGTTGGCGCCGACGCCATCCAGCTGCTGGGCCTGGATGACGCGGCCGTGGAGATCAATGTGACCCCCGACCGCGGCTACGCCCTCTCGATCCGCGGAGTGGCGCGCGAATACAGCAACTCGACGGGAGCGACGTTCCGAGATCCCGCGCTCGCGGTCACGCCGACCGCGCCCGTCGAGATCTTCCCGGTGAGGATCGACGACATGGCCCCGATCCGCGGCGCCGTCGGTTCGCGCGCCTTCAGCACGCGGGTGGTGCGCGGCGTCGATGTGACCCGGCCGACGCCGCCGTGGATGATGACGCGCCTGCTGCTGGCCGGGATGCGGTCCGTCTCGCTCCCGGTCGACATCACCAACTACGTGATGCTCGAACTGGGCCAGCCGACGCACGGCTACGACCTCGCGAAGCTGCAGGGCGGCTTCGTGGTGCGCCGCGCGGCAGCGGGCGAGAAGCTGGAGACCCTCGATGGCGTCGTCCGAGCGCTCTCGCCGGAAGATCTGCTGATCACCGACGGCTCGGGACCCATCGGCCTGGCAGGCGTGATGGGGGGCGCGAGGACCGAGATCTCGGATGCCACCACCGACATCCTGGTCGAGGCCGCGAACTTCGACCCCATCTCGATCGCGCGCACAGCGCGCCGCCACAAGCTGCCGAGCGAGGCCTCGCGCCGCTTCGAGCGCGGTGTGGATCCGACCATCGGTCCGGCGGCGGCGCAGCGGGTCGTCGAGCTGCTGGTCGAGCTCGCCGGAGGAACCGCCGATCCGCTCGGCTCGACGTACAACGTCTTCCCGGCCGCGCCGCCGATCCGGTTCGACCCGGCCCAGCCCGCCGCCGCGATCGGCGTCGAGTACTCCGAGGCCGAAGTGCACGAGGCGCTGCTCGCGATCGGCGCCGAGGTGTCACCGGCTGGCGGTGACCGCTGGACGGTGACGCCGCCGCCGTGGCGCCCCGATCTGATCGATCCGCTGACTCTCGTCGAGGAGGTCGCGCGCCTGGTCGGCTACGACCGAATCCCGTCGGTGCTGCCGATCGCGCCGCCAGGGCGCGGGCTCAGCCGTGCGCAGTCCGCGCGCCGCCGCGCCGCCGCGACGCTGGCCGCCGCGGGTGCGACCGAGGTGCTGGCGTATCCCTTCACCTCCGCGGCCATGGTGGCGCTGTTCTCGCCCGGACTGCCTGCGGTGCAGCTGGCGAACCCGCTCGACCCGCAGAACGGGCTGCTGCGCCGCTCGCTGCTGCCCGGGCTGATCGAGGTGGCGCGTCGCAACCTCGCGCGCGGGATGACGGATCTCGCCCTCTTCGAGATCGGCACCGTGTTCCTGCCGGAACCCGGGGTCGTCTACGGCACGGATGCCATCCCGGTCGGAGCAGCGCGCCCCGACGACGACGCCATCGCGAAGCTCGATGCCAGCATCCCGCCGCAGCGCTGGCATGTCGGCGGCCTTTTCCTGGGCGACGCGCTGACCAAGCAGCCGGGCGCCCCGGCCGTGGCGGCCGGGCTGACGGATGCGCTCGATGCCGTCCGTCAACTGTCGCTCGCTCTTGCGGTCGACATCGCGATCACGACCGGGTCGCATCCGGGATTCCACCCCGGCCGCACCGCGTCCCTCTCCGTGGCCGCGCCTGACGGCCCGCGCGCGGTCGGCGTCGCCGGCGAATTGCTGCCGTCGCTCGCGCACGAGCTCGACCTGCCGCACGTCGTCGCGATCGTGGAACTCGACCTCGACGCCCTCATCGAGTTCGGTGCGCAGCACGCCACGCCGCACCCCCTCGGCACGCTGCCGGCAGCAACGCAGGACCTGTCGCTGGTGGTCCCGCTCGAGACGCCGGCAGGCGAGGTGCTGGCAGCGGTCGTCGCCGGCGCCGGCGCACTCCTCGAGGACGCGCGCCTCGTCGACGACTACCGCGGCAGCGGGCTCCCGGGCGGCCGCAAGTCATTGACCTTCGCACTGCGTTTCCGAGCCCCCGACCGCACCCTCACCGCCGCCGAGGCGAGCGAGGCGAAACTGGCGGGTGCTGCGCGCGCGGGCGAACTCTTCGGTGCGACCGTGCGGCAGTAGCAACCGCCTGGCGCCTCATCCGCGATGTCCATGGATGCCCGATGTGCTCGCCGATTGGGTTTCGCGG
>WOYI010102352.1_pt1 | contig 19520 bp, 19 predicted proteins | sample 6423411 | NCBI WGS metagenome assembly WOYI01 (sample SAMN13441803, study PRJNA592873) | oil field metagenome | biome: oil field; feature: oil-well bore; material: oil-contaminated soil; isolation source: oil-contaminated soil from oil-well borehole | place: Germany: Wietze | collected 2016-10-18 ... | reverse complement strand
GGCGACGCTGGCGCGCAACATGCCCCAATTCGGGCTGTTGATGATGCTGGTATTGTTGCCGATGCAGATGCTTTCGGGCGGCGCCACGCCGCGCGAGAGCATGCCGGTCCTCGCGCAGAACATCATGCAGCTTGCGCCCACCACCCATTTCGTCGCCGCCTCCCAGGCGATACTCTATCGCGGTGCCGGTTTCGATGTGGTTTGGCCACAAGTGCTTGCGCTGATCGTCATCGGCGCGGTGTTTTTTGTCGCCGCCCTGGCGCATTTTCGAAAGAGCATCAGCCAGATGGCTTGATGCGTTGATCGGAGCAATCGTCATGATGTCGAAACCTCTGCTGGTACCGCTGCTGAATCCCGCCACCCGGTCGCGTAGCGGGTTTCCGGCATGAATTATTCGCTTTCATGCGGTCGACCGCATCAAATCGGGATGCCGGCCGGATCCGCGTTTCTCAATTTCCGAGGCCCCGTCCAACTGCGGACGGACTCCCCCTTCTGCGCCTTGCGTTGCGAGCACTGTTCACCTCAGGCGTTGCCGAGACAATGACAGACCAGCAAATTGCCCAACTGGTGATCGGGTCGGCGTCGGTGTCCGCTACGGCGGTTGTCGGAGTGCGCTGCGCGGGGGCATGGACCGTGCAGGGAATCGCCCGGCTCGAACGGCGCTTGGAAGTGCTCTCCTGGCCCGGCGAGGGAGACCTGGCGTTCGACGGCTCGGCGATATCCGCGCTCGATACTGCGGGTGCGTGGTTGCTGCATCGGACTATGCGTGCACTGGAGCGGCGCGGACGAAATGTCAGGATGAATGGCTTGCGGCCGGAGTTCAGCGCCTTGCTGCAGTTGATCGCATCGCACCACGTGACGCCGGAATTCACGGCTCCGGCCAGGGCCGGGCTGCTGGCGAATATCGGACAGCAGACCTGGCGCGGCCTGATCGGCATGTCCGGCATGCTTTCGTTTATCGGGGAAAGCACGCTTATCCTGCTGCGTTCGCTGGTCCAGCCACGCCGTATCCGCTGGCGCCCGATCCTTCACAATATGCAAACTGCCGGGTTCGAGGCCTTGCCGATCGTCGGCCTGTTAACGTTCCTGATGGGGGTCGTGATCGCTTATCAGGGCGCGGATCAATTGCAGCGCTTCGGCGCCAATATCTTCATTGCCGATCTGGTGGGGCTCTCGATGGTGCGCGAGCTTTCGCCGCTGCTGACTGCAATCATTGTCGCGGGACGCTCCGGCTCGGCTTACGCGGCGCAGATCGGCACGATGAAAATCACCGAGGAGATCGATGCCTTGCGTACTATCGGCGTCGGTCCGACCGAATTGCTGGTGCTGCCCAAGATGCTGGCGCTGATCATCGCGTTGCCGCTGCTCACGCTTTATGCCGATGTGGCCGGGGTACTCGGCGGCATGCTGATGGCGCGTTCCAAGCTCGATGTCAGCTTCGACGTTTTCATTGACCGCCTCGGCGACGCGGTCAGCCTGTCCTCCTTTCTCACCGGCATCGGCAAAGCGCCGGTATTTGCCGCGATCATCGCGCTGGTCGGATGCTATCAGGGCTTTCAGGTAAGCGGCAGCGCCGACAGTGTCGGGCGGCAGACGACAGTGAGCGTGGTGCAGTCCATTTTCCTGGTGATCCTGGCCGACGCGCTGTTTTCGGTGGCGTTCAACTGGCTGAAAATATGAGTGCCGAGATGGAGCCGATTCAAGACACCGCCGCCGTGATCGATATCCGCGATCTGAACACGCGCTTCGGCAACAACGTGGTGCACGACAACGTCAGCCTGACGGTGCAGCCGGGCGAGATATTCGCGCTGGTGGGCGGCAGCGGCTGTGGCAAATCCACGCTGCTGCGCACCATCATTCTGCTGTTGCAGCCGGTGTCGGGTTCGATCCGGGTATTCGGCCGGGAAGTGGTCGGGCTGAACGACGAGCAAGCGCTGCCGTTGCGACGCCGCTGGGGCGTGATGTTCGAACGCGGCGCGCTGTTCAGCGCTCTTACCGTGACCGAGAATGTCAGCATGGTGCTGCGCGAACACACCAAGCTCAGCGCGCGCCTGATCGACGAGGTCGCCGCGCTGAAGATCGCGCTCACCGGATTGCCGGTGGATGCGGGCTCAAAATATCCGAACGAATTGAGCGGCGGGATGCGCAAACGCGCCGCACTGGCACGCGCCATCGCGCTCGATCCAGAACTGCTCTTTCTCGACGAGCCGACCGCGGGTCTCGATCCGCTCAGCGCCAGCGGCATAGACGAGCTGGTGCGGAGTTTGCGCGATGCGCTCGGATTGACCATCATGATGGTGACGCACGATCTCGACCTGCTGTGGCGGTCGGCGGATCGCGTGGCGGTGCTGGGTGAAGGACATATTTTAGGGGTAGGCACCATGACAGAACTCTCCAGCTCGGATCATCCGATCATCAGGGAATATTTTTATGGGCCGCGCGGACGCGCAGCACGGGAGCAGGCATGGAAGAGAAAGTAAATTTTGCCGTAGTTGGAATTTTCGTGCTGGTGTTGGGCGCGGGAATCATCGGCGGTGTGCTGTGGTTCAGCAGCGGGGAATCCTATCGCAGGGTTTACGATGTCTATCAGACTTACATGCAGGAATCGGTAGCGGGACTGAATCTCAACGCGCCGGTGCGCTACCGGGGGGTCGAGGTCGGTCGCGTGCAGAAGATCGTGTTGGCACCGGAAAATGTCGAGCAAGTGCAATTGACGCTCGCCATCGAGCGCGGCACTCCCGTCAAGGCAGACACCGTAGCCGTGCTCCAGACGCAGGGATTGACCGGTCTCGCCTATGTCGAATTGACGGGAGGCGGTCGCGACTCACCTTCACTACAAAAACAGGCGGGCGAGGAATACCCGGTGATCAAGGCAGCCCCTTCGCTGATGACGCGGCTCGATTCTGCGATCACGGGGTTGCTCACCAATCTCAACCGGGCCAGCGAGAACTTCAATGCCTTGATGGACGAAGATAACCGGCGCGCGGTCAAGAACACCCTGAAGGATATCGAAGTGTTGTCGCGGACCCTTGCGGCACGCTCGGCTGTGATCGATACCAGCCTGACCAACGCGGCCCGCACGATGGAAAACACCGCACGTCTGAGCGATGAACTGCCGCAGCTCGCGCAGCGCGTACAACGCAGTGCGGACGCCTTCGATCACATGGCCAACGAACTTGCCCGTGCAGGCGCAAGCGCAAGCAGAGCGCTGGACGGCACCCAACAATTCACCAGCGAGACGCTGCCGGAAGTGCACCAGCTGGTCATGGAATTGCGCGGCCTGACCAGTTCATTGCAGCGCGTCAGCGGGGAGCTGGAACAGAACCCAAGTGCGTTGCTGTATGGCAAACCCGCTGCGAAGCGCGGGCCCGGAGAATGATCCTATCCCATTAACATGATCCTGCCGAAAGCCGACCTAGCGATGAACATGAACAGACCCCAATGCCTTCTCTGCCGGATACTCCCGGCTCTTGTTGCGTCCGCCATGCTGCTCGCCGGCTGTACCGGCTTGCACGCTCCCCAAACGGAAAGCACCCACCTCTATGTGCTGGATGCACAACCGGCTATCAAGGCGGGGCAAGAAAAACGGGACTTGGTGTTGGCAGTTGGCGCGCCGCGCGCGCGGCCTGGTTTCAATACGCCCCAGATGGCTTACCTGCGCCAGCCGCATGCGTTGGACTACTTTGCCGTCAACCGATGGGCGGATACGCCGTCGCACATGCTGGAACCGTTGCTGGTGCAGGCATTGGAGCAAACGAAGAGTTTCCGTGCCATCGTGCGAGCGCCGGGCCCGGTTTCAGCCGATATCCGGCTCGACACTGAACTGATTCGCCTGCAGCAGGATTTCCAGACACAACCAAGCCGGGTGCAGTTCACGCTGCGGGCGCAATTGATCGATGTGGTTGGCAAACGGGTCATCGCCGTGAAGTTGTTCGACGAGTCTGAAGCAGCCGCTAGCGACGATGCCTACGGCGGCGTCACCGCGGCGAACCGGGTGCTGCAACGTGTGTTAGGTCAACTGGCTGATTTTTGTGTCAACGCGTCAGTCGGCCAATGACCGCACAGGTATGCGATCTGCCCGACTTGTTTGATACCGCGAAAAAGCGGTGCAACCAGTTTGCAGTGAAGCCGGACACCCCAACTTGGCGTTTGCGCGCGTTGTGCCTTTGCAGGTAACGCAGCACTCAAAAACGGTAACCCACCAGGAAATTTGCGCTACCCGCAGAATCGCGCTGTGTCAGCGGGCTTTGTTTGGCCGAACCCGCGAGCCATTTGTAAGATAGTCCGGCGGTACTGAACCAGCTACGGTTGTAGTTGTGCAGCCAGTTTGCCGTTACCGCATAGTCCTTGATACCGGCGCTGGCGCTGTAGGTTGTGAGCACATTTCCAGATGCGGCGGCCTGCGCATCCGTGACGCCGAAATAGGTCTGGTTAAATTTGCTATCGCCCCAGTTGAGGTTGATACCCACGCCCAAGCGGTCCAAGGCAGACACCGGGAATCCGATACCTGCCCCCGCCTCGACATGCGTGCCGTGAGAACCGGCACTGATGCCGCTTGAAACATACCAGGGGGCAAAGCGCCGGTTGAAGAACAATCCGGCCTCCGGAGTAAAGCCGATGTTGCCCATGCCGCTCAAGTGCGGGTCGGCACTTTCCCTGCGTCCAAGTCGGGGCGAAATGCGCACACCGTATTGCATGTTCTTCACTTCGGAAAAATTGTAGCCTATGCCGCGCAGCAGGCTTATGAAGAAGCGGCCGTCGTTATAGCTTGCTCCCAGCAGCGGCATGAAACGCAGCCGATCATTGGCAGCGCCTTCATAGCGCGGCGCGTAAACTGCGCCCCCGCCCACCGAGAATTCCCAGGCCGACGTTGACGGCTTTGCTTCCGTCGTTACCAAGGGCGGAATCGTACGGAGGGGCAGGTCGGGGATCGGCTCCATACCTACATTGGCAGCACGGGCAGAAAGAGGGATAACGAGGCTAAGAAGCAGGATAATTTTTCTCACATTGACTTTCTTGTAGTTGAGGGCTGCCGGGACTTGTTGACTGCAGCGATATTACCAAAGTATCGCATTAAGGAAGGTCTGAGCAGGGCGTCGCGGCCGGGATCGGTGAAGTTCGGTCTCACCGTGGCGCGCTGCCACCGCCCGGCCCATACCGGAGTTCGAGTACGATCAGCGTATCGCCCGGTGACGGGAAAATATTCTTCGCCATGGGGGCGTTCGGGCGGGTGCGGGTAGAATTTTCAGTGCGTGCTGGAAGGATTCTTGCCTTTACGCGTGCGGGTGAGGTGAGATTCGGATTTTATTGACAATAAAATCGGCATTGACCGGAGTGCGGCGGTCATGGACACTTCGACTTGCTTGGTTGAATTTCCTATCCTTAACTATCGGGCGACAGGGTTGTAAACGGCTATGAACCACGGGACTGAAGCCTGCATGTCCACTGTTATGCTGCCGGCATTGAAATACAGGCTCAACCCCACGAGGAAGCAAAATTGACCAAACTCATTTACCAGTATTTTTTCCGGGGTTTGATTACCGCCTTGCCACTCGGGCTGACGGTCTATCTGCTCTATATGTTCCTGCGCTGGAGCGAGTCGGTGGCCATGCAGGCGATACGGCCATTCATCGGCAAGTTTTATGTGCCGGGCATGGGCTTGCTGCTGGGGGTCACGCTCATACTTTTACTCGGTTTTTTAGTGTCGCAACGCGGTGCGGGAAAGCTGCTGTCACTGGTGGAGTTGCCCTTCACCAACCTTCCTGTGGTCAAGAGCATTTATTCTTCACTCAAGGATTTTGCCGATTATTTTTCACCCCGGCGCAGCAAATCCGCCCAGCAAATGGTGGTGATTCTCAAAATGCCGGGGCAGGATGTCGAAATGGTGGGACTGGTCACGCGCCAGCATGTCGACGACCTGCCTGCGGGCTTTCTGCAAGGTGACCGCGTGGCAGTTTATCTGCCGATGGGTTACATGATCGGCGGCTACACGGTATTTGTGCCGCGTGACTGGACGCAACCGATCGACATGTCGGTGGAAGATGCGATGCGCGCGTCCATGTTTGCCTGGATGAGCGCGGCAGGAAGCGACGATTCGCCCAGCCCCGCGAAGTCACGATCCGATAGCGCCACCAGCTGATGTAAAGTTCAATTTCATGCCAATCAGGTGCTATGCCCAACGCCTGCGTTGCTGGATGGCCTGGGCCGCGCCTTGCGGCATCCGCTACGGCCGCTGGCGTTGCTGCACAGCGTGTGCGCCGACAGTGATAGCGGCCCCGGGCCACCGCTCGGTCGACGCGCTGGAATGACTAATAGGGGGCCACGGTTTACCACGAATTAAAAGTTCACCGTCCATTGCCCTCCATACGGAAATAGCGTCGCTTCCGTTGAGCACCGCGCCCGCCGAATATGGTTTTTTCTCCACTGTAAGCGGGCGCGATAGATGTCGAGACCGAGAGTATCTTGAAGCTCCTGCTCAAAGACCTGCCGTACCAGTAGGCCGTGCAGCTGCTTGCCAGGATCGCCGACGCCGGATGTAACGAGCTGTATCAACAGGCACTTTTCCTGGAAATCCCGAGTAAGACGGTGCCCTGATGCCAGTGCCGACACCACTCTGCTGGCAATTCAAACAAGTATTTGATATGCTGGTTTGAATTCGCACTCAGAGCATGGCTGAAATGAACGCACGGCAAAACTCGACCGACCTCCAGGAAAGCACGCGCGACCGGCTGCTGGCCGCCGCGCGCGAAGTGTTCGCCGAACTTGGCTTCAAGGACGCAACGGTGCGCGAGATCTGCAGCCGTGCCGAGGTCAACGTCGCGGCGGTGAACTACCACTTCAACGGCAAGGAAGCGCTGTTCATGGCCGCCCTGGAACTGGAGCCGATCGAGAGCCTGATCGGGACGGGCAGCGAAGCGGACAGCGCCGAGATGCGCCTGACCCGCTTCATTCGCGAATTCATGACCCGCCTGTTGGATAAAGGCTGCACGCCGCACAGCAAGCTGATCATGCGCGAACTGCTGGAGCCGTCCCCCGCGCTCGACAGCATCGCCAGGACGACCTTGATCCCGCTGCACCAGCACCTGACCGGGCTGGTGCGCGAGATCGCGGGTGATGCGACCGCGCCCGAGGTGTTGCGCCGCTGCATGTTCAGTATCTTCGGGCAATGCACCTACTACCGTCACGCGAAGGAAATAAACCGGCACGCGTATCCGGAGCTGGAATACGACGCGGCCGAGATCGAAGCGACCGCCAACCATATCGCCGAATTCTCGCTCGCCGGATTGCAGCGTGTGACAGGCAAATGAATATCAGCAATTGAATCACAACAGCGATCATCACAGGTCGCAAGAACGGAGAATCGACATGACACGCAACAACTCGCAAATCTACACTGGAACTACGCTGAGCAGCCTGACCCTGGTGCTGCTGCTGAGCGGCTGCGGCGCGGGCGAACAGCCGAAGACGCCGGTCGCCGGCACGGCACCGCCTCCGCCCGAAGTCGGGGTGATTATCGTCAAGTCCGCTCCGGTGACGCTTACCAACGAACTGCCTGGCCGCCTGCAGGCCTACCGCACCGCTCAGGTGCGCGCGCGCGTGGAGGGCGTTGTCGAGAAACGAATGTTCGAGGAAGGCAGCGATGTGAAGGCAGGTCAGCCGCTGTATCAGATCGACGTCGGCAACTACCGCAGCAATTACGAAGCGGCCCAAACAGATCTGTCGCTGGCAAAACAGAACCTTGAGCGCGCCAAACAACTGCTCGAAGCCAAAGTGGTGAGCCAGCAGGAATACGACCAGACCGAAGCAAGTTTCAAACAAGCCGAAGCAGCCTATTCAAAAGCGCGCGAAGACTGGGACAACACCCGCGTGCCGGCACCGATATCCGGCCGCATCGGTCGCTCGCTGGTGACCGAGGGCGCATTGGTCGGGCGCGGCGAGGCGACGCTGCTCGCCACGATCGAGCAGACCGACAAGCTGTATGTGAACTTCACCCAGACCGAGTCCGACATCATGCGTCTGCAAAAGGCGGTCAAATCGGGTGCCCTCAAACGCAGCGAAACCACCGAAATCGAACTGGTGCTGGAAGACGGCAGCATCTATCCGTTGCCCGGCAAACTGCTGTTCACCGACATGGCGGCTGATCCATCGACGGGCAGCGTCACCATGCGCGCAGAGATCCCCAATCCCAATCATGAACTCCTGCCCGGCATGTTTGTCACCATCCGCTTTCCCGAAGCGCTGGACGAAAACGCCATCAGTGTGCCGCAGCGTGCGGTAATGATGAGTCCGCAGGGCCAATTCGTGATGGCGGTGGATGCGGAAGGCAAGGTTGGTCCGCGCCCGGTGAAGGTCGGCAATATGGCCGGTGCCGATTTCATCATCGATTCCGGCCTGCAGGGCGGCGAACAGGTGATCGTGGACGGCTTGCAGAAAGCACGTCCCGGCAGCGTGGTGAAACCGGTGCCGCTGCAAACAGTGGCGGATGCGGCTCCCGTACCAGCCGAAAAGAAATAGAGGTAAACCGTGATTCCAAAATTCTTTATCGACCGGCCCATCTTTGCATGGGTCATCGCCATCATCATCCTGCTGAGCGGTGTGCTGGCATTGCGCAACTTGCCGGTTGCCTCCTACCCGGCAGTCGCGCCGCCCGCCCTAGCCATTACGCTCAACTACCCCGGCGCCTCGGCGCAGGTGGTGGAGGAGACCGCCGTCGCACTGGTGGAGCAGGAACTCAACGGTATCGAAAATCTGCTCTATATGGAGTCGTCCTCCGAACAGGGCATCGGCTCCATCACGCTGACCTTCGCGGCGGGCACCAATCTCGACGTGGCTTCGGTGGAAACGCAGAACCGCGTCAAGCGCGCCGAGGCGCGCCTGCCCGAGGAAGTTCGCCGCGTCGGTGTAACCGTGGTGAAATCGGCGCGCAACTTCCTCATGATCGTCGCGCTGATCTCGCCGGACAAGAGCCGCGACAACGTGGCGCTCGGCAGTTATGCCGCCGCCAACGTGCTGGAGAGCATCCGCCGCGTGCCGGGCGTGGGCGAGGCGATGATGTTCGGCACCGAATACTCGATGCGCCTGTGGCTGAAGCCGGAAAAACTGCACGCCTATAACCTGACGCCGGGCGACGTCAGCCGCGCGGTGCGCGCACAGAACACCCAACTGGTCACCGGCGAACTCGGCCAATTGCCTGCCGCTCCCGGACAGGAGTTGAACGCGGTGATCGTCACCAAGAGCCGCCTGTCCTCGACCAAAGAATTCGGCAACGTCATCGTGCGCGCCAACCCCGATGGTTCCACCGTACGCGTGAAGGACGTGGCGCGCGTGGAATTGGGCGCGCAGGATTATTCCATCACCGCGCGCATCGACGGCCAGCCCGCTTCGGCCATCGCCATCCGCCTGTCGCCTTCGGCCAACGCACTGGATACCGCCAAAGCGGTGAAAGCCAGGATGGAGGAATTGTCCAAGTTCTTCCCCAAGGGGGTGGACTGGCTGGTGCCGTATGACACTTCCAAGTTCGTCGAGATATCCATCAGCGAAGTAGTGCAGACGCTGGCGGAAGCGATGGTGCTGGTGTTTCTCGTCATCTGGCTATTCCTCGGCAACCTGCGCGCGACTTTCATTCCCGCCATCGTGGTGCCGGTCGCGCTGATCGGCGCGGTGGTGGGGCTGTATGCCGTGGGCTATTCGATCAACACGCTGACGCTGTTTGCCATGGTGCTGGCGGTGGGTATCGTGGTGGACGACGCCATCGTGGTGGTGGAGAACGTCGAACGCATCATGACCGAGGAGAACCTGTCGCCGCGTGAAGCCACGCGCAAGGCGATGGGCCAGATCTTCGGCGCCATCATCGCGATCACGCTGGTGCTGTGTTCGGTGTTCGTGCCGATGATGTTCTTCGGTGGTGCCGTCGGCGCGATCTACAAACAGTTCGCGGTCACGCTGATCCTCACCATCCTGTTCTCGTTGTTGATGGCGCTGACGCTCACGCCGGCGCTGTGCGCCGCACTGCTGCGCAACGATGCCGGCCACGAGATGATGCCGAAGTCGGGCTTCCTTGGCTGGTTCAACCGCCTGTTCAACCGCACCACGCAGCATTACAAGGCGGGTGTGACAAACGTAGTGAAGCGTACCGGCCGTTATATGCTGGTATACGCCGCACTGCTGGCGGGCATGGGCTGGCTGTTCCTGCATCTGCCCAGCAGCTTCCTGCCGGAAGAAGACCAGGGCTACTTTATTAACCTCGTGCAGCTGCCCGCCGGTGCCACGCGCGAGCGTTCGCAGGAAGTGCTGTCGCAGGTTGAGCAGTTCTATCTCAAGCAGCCCGAGGTGGATCATGTTATCGGCGTGCTCGGATTCTCTTTCTTCGGTCGCGGACAGAACGCGGCGATTGCTTTCGTGCGCCTGAAGGATTGGGATGAGCGTCCCGACAAGGACAGCTCCGCGCCCGCGCTGGTGAAGAAGGCCAACATGGCGCTGTTCCGCATCAAGCAGGCGTTCATCTTCGCCATCAACGTGCCGCCCATTCCAGAACTGGCGGCGGTCGGCGGCTTCGACTTCCGATTGCAGGACCGCTCCGGCCAGGGACGCGAGAAACTGATGGAAGCGCGCAATATTGCACTGGGCATCGCAGGCAAGCATCCCGCGCTGGTCGGCGTGCGTCCGGAAGGGCAGGAACCCGCACCGCAACTGATGCTCAACATCGACCGCTTGAAAGCGCGCGCGCTGGGCATCGACATTGCCGATCTCAACGAGACCTTGCAATCCACGCTCGGCGTCGCCTATATCAACGACTTTGTGCGCGAGGGGCGCATCCTGCGCGTGCAGATGCAGGCCGAAGCGGGCGTGCGATCGACGCCGCAGCGGATTCTGCGCATCCCGGTGCGCAACGCGCAGGGCGGCATGGTGCCGCTGTCCGAGATCGCCACGGCGCACTGGGAGGTCGGTTTGCCCAAACTCGACCGCTACAACGGCATCCCCGCGGTGAAGCTCGCCGGCAGCCCCGCACCGGGTCGCAGCACCGGTGATGCACTGTTAGCAATGGAAGAAGTGGCGGCGCAGTTGCCGCCCGGCTTCGGCTTCGAATGGTCGGGCACCTCCAGCGAGGAACGCAGCTCGGGCGTGCAGGCACCGTTCCTGTTCGGCCTCTCGCTGGTCGCGGTGTTCCTGTGTCTGGCCGCGCTGTATGAGAGCTGGACCGTGCCGGTTGCGGTCATCATGGTGGTGCCGATCGGTATCCTCGGTGCGCTGGCTGCGGTCACCATGCGCGGCCTGCCCAACGACGTGTACTTCAAGGTCGGCCTCATCGTCATCATCGGTCTGTCGGCGAAGAACGCGATCCTGATCATCCAGTTCACGCGCGAGTTGCAGCAAATGGGACACGAGCTGGTCGAGGCCACGCTGGAAGCCTGCCGCCTGCGCTTCCGCCCCATCCTGATGACCTCCATCGCCTTCATCCTCGGCGTGTTGCCGCTGGCCATCTCGACCGGCGCGGGCGCGAACGGACGCCACGCCATCGGTACCGGCGTGATGGGCGGCATGATCGCGGCGACCGTGATCGCGGTGTTTCTGATACCGGTGTTCTACGTGGTCATCAGCCGCCTTTTCCCCACTAAACCAGCCATTCCGCAGGAGCAAGACCATGAGTGATAACCGAATCAACAAGCAACTCATGGTGTTGGTCTCCGCCGCGCTGCTGGGCGCTTGTTCCGCCGGCCCCGACTACAAACGCCCCGAGATGCAATTGCCCGAGCAATGGGCGGCACGGCAGGAAAGCGATAAAGCCGCCAAGGCGGCGAGCGAACGCTGGTGGAGTTTGTATGCCGATCCGGTGCTGGACCGTCTGGAAGACGAGGCGCTGGCCCACAACGCCGATGCGCAGGTGGCGATGGCGCGCGTGCTGGAGGTGCGCGGTCAGCTCGATGTCGCGGAGTCCGCGCAGTATCCGAACGTGAGCGCCAACCTGAGCGAGACCCGCAACCAGGCCACGCTCGCGGGTTCCTTCCCGCGCCCGGCGACCGCGCCGCGCATCAACACCACCACGCGTGCCACGCTGGACGCGAGCTACGAGCTCGATCTGTGGGGCAAATACCGCCGCAGTTCCGAGGCGGCACGTGCCGAGCTGTTCGGAGCCGAGGCCAATCGCGATGCGGTGCGCCTGACGCTCACCGCGCAGGTGGCGCAGCAGTATTTTGCGCTGCTGGCGTTCACCGCGCAGGAAGACACCGTGAAGCGTGCGCTGGTAAATCGCGAAGAGCGGCTGGTGATGGACAGGAGGCGTCTCGAACTGGGCGTGATCTCCGAGTTCCAACTGCATCAGGCCGAGGCAGAATTCGCTACGGCACAGGCGCAGCTTGCCAATATCGAGCTGGCACGCCAGCGCCAGGAGACCGCACTTGCGCTGTTGCTCGGCCGTTCGCCGCGCGAGGTGATGAATGCGCAACTGGAGCACGGCACGCCCACGCTCAACGCGGTGTATGTGCCGGACGGCCTGCCCGCCGAACTGCTGCTGCGACGGCCTGACCTGAAAGCGGCGGAGCAGAAGCTCATCGCGCAGAACGCGCGCATCGGCGAAGCGCGCGCGCAATATTTCCCCGCGATCAGCCTCACCGGTTATCTGGGCAGCGAGACCGTGGACATGGCCAAGCTGTTCACCGGCCCCGCCGGCATCTTCCAGTTCGCCGCAGGCATCAGCCAGCCGATCTTCAATGCCGGCCGCATCAGCGGCAACGTGAAGGCCAGCGAGGCGCGCCGCGATCAGGCGTTGCTGCAATACCAGCAGGCGGTCGCCGCAGCATTCGGCGACGTGCGCAATGCACTGGCGGCGCAGTCCGCCGCGCGCAAGGTGCTGGAGGCGGAGACCATGCGCAGCCAGGCACTAGCCACGGCCAGCAAGCAGGCGGAATTGCGCCTGCAAGTGGGCAGCGGCAGCCGCACGGAATTCCTCGATGTCGAGCGCAACCAGTTGCAGGCCGACCTCAACCGCTTCGAAGCCGAGCGCGCGCAACGCGCGGCGGTGGCCGATCTGTTCAAGGCGCTGGGCGGCGGCTGGCAGGAAAGCAAGCAGAACTAGGGAAGCTCGGAAGAATCCTCCGCCACCCTCACCTACGCGCGAGGGGGGATTCAATAACCATCGAGCGGCCTGTCAAAGGGCAAGCAGACTTATTCTTCTAACCGCGCCAAAAAAGGCCTGCAGACCGCAGGCCTTTTTTGTTGCGAGCAACAGCTATTGCCGTCTGGCAATGGCGGTGCGCGAGCGCACCCCGCTGAACTCGGCAAGTCCGGCTGGATGTCACACTTTATCGTTCAGCTTATCCCCCATCAGGGTTATACCCGAGTTATTGACTTCATAATCTTGTCAGGTATACGGTACGGCACTGCTCATGTCGGGTCATTGAGAAAGTGAGCCGCAAGGGTGGAATACGCAGGCGAGTGTGCAATTCTTGTTCGAATAATGAAACGGGAAAGGGAGAATCTTGATGAGTAAAGAGATAGATCTGGGACGTCGCAAGGCATTATCCACCGGGGGCATAGGCTTGCTGGCCTTGTTCGGCGGTGCGAGTCTGTTGCGTCCGGGCGAAGCGCTGGCAGAGTGGAACCAGCCGGCATTCACATCCAAGGCAGTAGACGAGGCATTGAGTTCGCTGGGGGCGACCAACCCCGAAGAGAGTTCCGTCTACATTCGTTTGACCGTCCCAGAGATCGCCGAGAACGGCGCGGTGGTTCCGGTCGGCATCTCCACTTCGCTTCCCAAAGTAGAGCAGATCGCCATCATGGTGGACAAGAACCCAAACGTCCTCGCGGCGGTATTCACTATTCCTGAAGGCACCGCGCCGGAAGTGACGACGCGCGTGAAGATGGGCAAGACGGCCCATGTGGTGGCGCTGGTCAAGTCGGACGGCAAGTACTACCGCACTTCTAAAGAAGTCAAAGTCACGGCAGGCGGCTGCGGCGGCTAGCCGTAGCGGACACTCACTCATTCGGACAAGGAAGACAAAATGGGCAAACCAATGAAGATACGTGCCGCTGTCAAAGACGGCATGACCGAAGTCAAGATTCTGATGCAGCACGATATGGAGACCGGCCTGCGCAAGGATGCGGACGGTTCCCTGATCCCGGCCTGGTTCATCACCGAAGTCAAAGCGGAATACGATGGCCGCGTCGTGCTGGACGCACAGTTCGGGCAATCGATCTCCAAGAACCCTTACCTGATGTTCAGCTTCAAGGGCGGCAGCGCGGGAGAAAAGGTCAAGATCAGCTGGGTCGACAACAAGGGCGATTCCCGCAGCGACGAGGTGACGATCTCGGCATAAAAGTAAAGATGAATTGGCTATGCGACTGCATGGCCATTTTTTTATCAGGGGGAACAAATGAACACCAATCAGATATTCAAGGCAGTGATGGTGCTGGCATTGTCGGGCAGCCTGACGGCGGTGGCGGAAGAGAAAGCGGTCACCGACTCGCAGCGCATCGAGCAATATCGCGAGATGATCAGTGACGGCAATCCGGCCGAGTTCGACGAGATGCGCGGCGAAGAGCTGTGGAAGACAGCGGGCGGACCGAAGAATGCCAGCCTGGAGAAGTGCGATCTGGGCAAAGGCAAGGGCGTGGTCAAAGGCGCTTATGCCGAGATGCCGCGCTACTTCAAGGACACCAAAAAAGTGCAGGACCTGGAATCTCGCCTGCTCACCTGCATGACCACCCTGCAGGGCATCCCGGAAGAGCAGATCACCGCCAAGCCGTTCGCTTCCGACAAGAAAGAGTCCGACATCTCCTCGCTGACCACCTACGTGGTCGGGCAATCCAAAGGCATGAAGATGAAGGTCTCCACCAAGCATCCCAAGGTGAAAGAAGCCTACGAGATCGGCAAGCGCATCTTCAACTACCGCGCCGGACCGTATGACTTCGCCTGCTCCACCTGCCATGCCACCAGCGGCGTGCGCATCCGCATGCAGGACCTGCCCAACATGCGCAGCAGCAAGAAGGACGCCCAGACTGCCTACACCGGCTGGCCCGCCTACCGCGTGTCGCAGGGCCTGACCCGTTCGTTCCAGTGGCGCTTGAACGACTGCTTCCGCCAGCAACGCTTCCCGGAACCGAAGTACGCATCCGAAGCCACCATCGCTCTGACCACCTTTCTGGCAGTCAACGCGAACGGCGCTGAGTATGTCGGCCCAGGTCTGAAACGCTAGGAGATGACGAACATGAATACAAAATCAATGATTGGATTCGCGGTCAGTCTCTCGCTGGCCATGGTTGCTGTACCGTCGCAGGCGGGTGATTCTGGCAAGGATCTGGACGCCAAGACCGCCATGATCGTGAAACGCGATTTCCGCGACAAAGGCATCGCCAAGGCGACACGCGTCAACCAAGACGAACTGCAGGCTGCCTGCAGCAAGTACGTGGACAAGTTGCCAAAAAAACTCAAAGCCAAGCTGGAAGACAAGGAAGCCGAAGCCATCAAGTGGCCGGCGGACGGCAAGTTCATGGGCGACTGGAAGGCCGGCGAGAAACTGGCGCAGAGCGGCAAGGGCATGACCTGGAAGGACAAGGAAGAAGACCCGCGCGGCGGCAATTGCTACAACTGCCACCAGCTGTCTGCTACCGAGATCGCCTACGGCACCATCGGCCCCAGCCTGCTGCACTTCGGCAAGGAACGCGGCTACGGCGAAGACATCCAGCGCTATGCCTATGCCCGCATCTACAACGCCAAGGCCGGCAACGCATGCGCCAACATGCCGCGTTTCGGTCACATGGGCATCCTGACCGAAGCCCAGATGAAGGATCTGGTAGCGCTGCTGCTGGACCCGGAATCGCCCGTCAACAAGTAACTCGTACTTATCCATCCCTCCCGTTCGCGGGGGGATGACCTTAACTGACTATCGTTGACCGTTCGTGGTGCGCTTGTCGAACCGCGAACGGCCCTTCGACAGGCGCTGCGCGAGCAGGCCTGGGCGAAGCAAGAAGGAGTGACTCACATGGGCATGAATCGACGCGAATTCCTGCAGATACTGGCCATCGCCTCGGCGGGCGGCTTCGTACTGAACAGCAATGAATCTTACGCAGCCAGCGATGCCGCGCGCATGTACGACCTGCCGCGCAAAGGCAACGTCAGCCTGCTGCATATCACCGACAGCCACGCACAACTCAATCCCGTGTTCTTCCGCGAACCCGAGATCAATCTCGGCATCGGCGCGATGCGCGGCCAGCCGCCGCATCTGGTCGGCAACGCATTGCTCAAACACTTCGGCGTTAAGCCGGGCACCCAGCAGGCACACGCTTACACCAGCCTCGACTACATCGAAGCCGCGCGCCACTACGGCAAGGTGGGCGGCTTCGCGCATCTGGCGACCCTGGTAAAGCAAGTGCGTGCCGCACGCCCCGGCGCATTGCTGCTCGATGGCGGCGACACCTGGCAGGGCACAGGTCAGGCCATGTGGACGAACGGGCAAGATATGGTCGATGCCTGCCTGCAACTCGGCGTGGACGTGATGACCATGCACTGGGAATGCACTTACGGCGCGGACCGCGTGAAAGAAATTGAAGAACAACTGCAGGGCAAGATGGACATCGTCGCGCAGAACGTCAAGACTACCGACTTCGGCGATCCCGTGTTCAAGCCCTACGTCATCAAGGAGATGAACGGCGTGCCGGTCGCCATCATCGGCCAGGCCTTCCCCTACAGCACCATCGCCAACCCGCGCTACTTCGTGCCGGACTGGTCGTACGGCATCCAGGAAGACAGCCTGCAAGAGGTCATCAACGAAGCGCGCGGCAAAGGCGCGCAGGTCGTCGTGCTGCTGTCGCATAACGGCATGGATGTCGATCTCAAGCTCGCCTCGCGCGTCACCGGTCTCGACGCCATCCTCGGCGGCCACACCCACGACGGCATCCCCGCGCCCATCCCAGTGAAGAACGCGGGCGGCGTCACGCTGGTGACCAACGCCGGTTCCAACGGCAAGTTCCTCGGCGTGCTCGATTTCGAAGTGAAGGGCGGCAAGATCAAAGGCTTCCACTACAAACTGCTGCCAGTGTTCTCCAACCTGCTGGCGGCGGACAAAGACATGGCCGCGCTGATCCAGAAACACCGCGCGCCCTATGCCGCCAAGCTGGACGAGAAGCTCGCCACCACCGACGGTCTGCTCTATCGCCGTGGCAACTTCAACGGCAGCTTCGACCAGATCATCCTCGACGCATTGATGAAAGAGAAGGACGCACCCATCGCCTTCTCGCCCGGCTTCCGCTGGGGAACCTCGCTGTTGCCGGGTGCGGACATCACCATGGAAGACGTGCTCAACCAGACCGCGATCACCTACCCGTTCACCACACTCACCGAGATGACCGGCGCGCAGATCAAGACCATCCTCGAAGACGTGGGCGACAACCTGTTCAACCCCGACCCATACTACCAGCAGGGCGGCGACATGGTGCGCGTGGGCGGGCTGGAATACACCTGCGAACCGGGCGCTGCCATGGGCCAGCGCATTCAGGACATGCGCCTGCACGGCAAGCCGCTGGACGCGAGCAAGACCTACAAGGTCGCCGGCTGGGCACCGGTGTCTGAAGCTGCGCGCGACAAGGGCGGCGAACCGGTCTGGGACTTGGTCGCACGACATTTGCGCAACGAAAAGGTCATCAAGGTCACGGCACCCAACGTGCCGAAGCTGAAGGGAGTGGCAGGGAATCCGGGGATGGTCTGACAGCAAGCGGAAGATACATCCGATCAACGATGAAGTGAAACTGAAAGGGGAGAAAAAATGGAATCACAAGTGATCCTGGGCATCAACATCGCGGCCATCGGCGTGATGCTGATCTGTATGTATCTGGTGTACTCGCTGCGCAGCAAGATACCCGGCGGCGTCGTGGGCAAGCAGTGGGGTTTTCTGACCATGCTGGTCACGCTGTTCACGGCGGGCTATTTCGTCACGCCGTTCTTCACCCAGTTGCCGCCCAACATCATCAACATGTTCGTGGCCCTGATCTTCCTGTTCGGAGCGGTGTACGTGCTGATCACCGTGCGGCTGATCTTCCGTGTCATCGAAGAACTTGTCTAAGTGGTCATGGATAGCGCCGCTGTATTAGTCAAAACAGACAAGGGGGTAGCAGAGCTGGCGCAGCGCAGCGACGCAGTGCCGCAAAAGCTGCGGGCCATCCTCATCATGGTCGACGGCAAGACCCGCTTGGAAGACCTGCTGGAACGTTATGCCGGACTGCCCGAGTTCGGTGAGCAACTGACCTGGCTGCTCGACAATGGCTTCGTTGCCGTAGCGGGCAAGCCGGCAGGCACGGCTACCCGCGCAGCAACGGATCAAGCCGCGTTCACGCCCGCTGCAACAGGCCGTGCCGGGCTCATCGAGCTGGCGCAGCACCTGCTCGGCGCGCACGGGGATAAAGTCATACAACGTCTGCAGGAGACGGAAGATGCCCGCGATGCACTGGCGCAGGCAGTGGAGCGTTGCTGCAAGCTGATCAAGCTATCCATAGATGAAAGCAAGGCAGAACAGTTTCGTACGCTGGGATTGAAACTGTTGGCGTAGCATACGGCCATCGCCGAACGTCGCACGCAATGAAAGGAAGCAAAATGAAAACACTCCAAACCCTGTTCGCCATCCTGCTGCTGGCCGTCACCCAATTCGCCGCCGCAGACGAACTCAGCTACACCAACGTCCAACTGCAGATCGCGCACATCCAGGTGCAGGACGACATCAGCTTCGACGACGCGGTGGAATCGCTCAAGCTGCGCGCCAACCAGCACAACCTCAAGTTCGTTGGCGTCAACAAACTCTACAAAGAGATCGAAGCCCTCACCGGCAAGCCCGCCAAACGCATGGAGATCTTCAACTTCTGCGACGGCCTCACCGCCAACAAAATGCTCGCCGCCGACCACATGATGATCGCCTTCATGCCCTGCCGCATCGCCATCATCGAAGACAAGACAGGCAAGCGCTGGGTCATCTCCATGATGATGGACCTCAAGATGATCAAAGCCCTGCCGGAAGACACACGCAAGAGCGCCGAGAAAGTGATGGCCGCCATGAAGGACATGATGGTGGCGGCGAGTACGGGGGATTTGTAACCGGTAAAAAATGTAGGTGCGTATTTCGGGGCATCGTGACCGGTCATTTCGCTAAGTCGTGACCGGTGATTTCGGTCTATCGTGACCGGCTATTTCGCTAACTCGTGACCGATTTTTGGTGTGGAGCGAAATGAGCGGTCACGACTTAGCGAAATAGAAATCAGTACAGGAGAGATGTTGCGCATGAACTAGGAGACCGAGCATCCTCCTCCGATTTTGGAGGGGGAATGAAATGCCGGTAAAACAAGTATCCATGCGCAAAATCAAAGAATGCCTGCGTCTGAAATGGTCGTGTGGACTCTCACACGAGCAGATCGCCAATGCGTTGGGTTTATCCAAGGGCGTGATCAGCAAATACGCCCAGCTTGCGTTTGCTGCCGGTTTGGATTGGGTATAGTGGACCCATCCGTCAAGACAGAATTCAGTCTAGTTTAAGCTGGTCTGT
>WOYI010132861.1_pt1 | contig 19558 bp, 23 predicted proteins | sample 6423411 | NCBI WGS metagenome assembly WOYI01 (sample SAMN13441803, study PRJNA592873) | oil field metagenome | biome: oil field; feature: oil-well bore; material: oil-contaminated soil; isolation source: oil-contaminated soil from oil-well borehole | place: Germany: Wietze | collected 2016-10-18 ... | reverse complement strand
GAAGACCACTCTGCTCGCCGCGATGATCGGGGCGTGCCCGCCGGATCACCGCATTATCACGGTCGAGGAGACGTTCGAACTGGCTGTGCAGGCTCCGGACATCGTCGCTCTGCAAGGACGTCAGCCCAGTCTCGAGGGCACCGGTTCGGTGAACCTGCGGCGGCTCGTCAAGGAGGCGCTGCGCATGCGCCCCGACCGGCTCGTCGTCGGTGAGGTCCGCGATGCTGAGGCGCTCGACCTCCTCCTCGCCCTCAACACCGGCGTTCCGGGAGCCGCGACCATCCACGCCAACTCCGCCGACGACGCCCTGCGCAAGCTTGCCGCGCTGCCCCTTCTGGCGGGTCAGAACATCGACGCCGGGTTCGTCCTCCCGGCGATCGCCGCGTCGGTGGATCTCGTCGTGCACTGTCGTCGCGAGGCCAACGGACACCGCTTCGTGGAAGAGGTGCTGCGCACCACGGGCGATGTGCAGAGCGGACACATCGAGACTCAGACTCTTGCCCGGGTGGAGCCGACATGACGATCCTCTGGGGTGCTCTCCTCGCTGCCGGGCTTCTGCTGGCCGCGTCACCCTGGCTGTGGCCTTCTCGGGGGAGCGCCGAGCAGGCCACCGCCGCCGATGGCACGATCGCCCGCATACTCCAGGAGGCCGGGTACGCGCACGCGCCCGTAGCTCGCCCTGTCTTCATCGGCGCCGCGTGCGGCGTGGTGTCGGCGTCTGTCGTTCTACTCGCAACGGGACTGGCTGCTGTCGCGCTGATCGCGGGCGTCGCCGGGCTTGTGGCCCCGTTCGTCTGGTTGCGACAGCGGGCGCGGCGGCTGCGTAGCTCTCGACGCGCACTGTGGTCGGATGTCTGCGATCTGCTCATCGCGTCCGCTCGCGCCGGCATGTCTCTGCCCGACGCGGTGTCGGCCCTCGCCACGAGCGGACCTCCGCCGCTCCGCGCCGCCTTCGCCGGATTCGCGGGGGACATGGCGGCATCCGGTCATTTCGACTCGAGCGCGCTGCGTCTGAAAGCCGCGCTCGCAGATCCGGTCGCCGATCGGATCGTCGAGACTCTCCGGATGGCCCGGCAGGTGGGCGGCACCGAACTCATCGCCGTTCTGCGGGCACTGTCCGCGTCGGTCCGGGCTGACGCGACGCTGCGAGCCGAGGTCGAAGCCCGTCAGTCGTGGGTGCGCGGCGCTGCCGTCGTCGGCGTCGTCGCGCCGTGGATCATTCTGGGAATGCTCTCGCTGCGACCCGAGGGCGCCGCGGCGTACGGAAGCCCGGCCGGGGTCCTGGTCGTCTTGGTGGGGGCGGCGGTCTCTGTGTTCGCCTACCGGCTGACGCTGCGATTGGGGCGGCTTCCCGAGCCGCAGAGGTGGTTCGCATGAGTGCGGCGACCGAGCTCGCCTTCGCCGTCGTGTTGGGCGCCGGGATGGCGGCGGGCTTGCTGCTGGCCGCTGTGCGCGTGCCGCGATGGTCGGCGCCGAGCCTCGAGCGGCGCATTGCGCCCTACCTCCGCGATGTGGCGGATCCGCGCGGGCTGACACCGCTCGCAGCACCGGGGTCGAGCGCCGGGTGGCGCTCGCTGCGCGATCGCATCATGTCGGCCTGGGGTGGGGGAGAGGCCCTCGCGGTCCGCCTGCGCCAGGCGGACCGGTCGCAGACTGTCGTTTCGTTCCGCACCGCTCAGCTCGGGTGGGCCCTCGCCGGACTCGCCGTCGGCGCTGCGCTCGCCGTCGCGGTGACGCTCGCCGGGCGCGGCGGGCCGGTCGCGGTGCTGCTCCCGCCGCTGCTCGCTGTTGCGGGCATCGTCGGCAGCGACTACCGCCTGACCATGGCCGCGCATTCTCGCGCCGCGCGGATCGAGGACGAGCTGCCCACTGTGCTGGAGTTCCTGGCGCTGTGCCTCTCGGCCGGCGAAGGCCTGCGCGATGCGCTGCGCCGCGTGGGCGAGATCGGCACCGGCGAGCTGACCGCCGAGTTCCGCCGTGCGGTTCTGGCGAGCGGCACCGGCTCGAGTTTGTCCGATGCGCTCCTCGACATGGCCAAAGGCGTTGACGTTCCCGCGCTCTCACGGTCGATCGAGCACATCGTCGCCGCGATCGATCGCGGGGCGCCCCTCGCCGGTGTGCTGCAGGATCAGGCCGTCGATGCCCGCGAAGACGCGAAACGCGGGCTCATCGAAGCCGCGGGCCGAAAAGAGATCCTGATGCTCCTGCCGCTTGTCTTCCTGATCCTTCCGTTGTCGGTGCTCTTCGCCGTCTTCCCCGGGATCGTCCTGCTCAAACTCGGAATCGGATGACCGGCAACGGTCGAAAGGAGGCGGACATGATCCGCACAGTATGGGGCACCTTGCGTTCTGCCTGGCGTGCGACGGTGGACGACGAGCGGGGAGACGTTCCCGGCTGGGTTCTGGTCACCCTGATGACCGCAGGACTTGTCGTGGCGATCTGGGCGCTCGCGGGGCCCGCTCTGGCAGGCCTCTTCACCGATGCCATCAGTCGTGTCTCGGGCTTCTGATCGTCATGATCGCGCTGCGCGAGGATGACCGGGGCTCCAGCCCCGTCGAGTTCGTCCTCGTCGGGACGCTGCTCACGATCCTCACGCTGGCCGTCGTGCAGCTGGCGCTCGCGGTGTACGTCCGCAACGTCGTTCACGATGCCGCCGTCGAGGGCGCCTATCACGGTGCGCTCGCCGACACCTCTCCCGCCGACGGTGCTGCGCGCGCACTGCGCCTCATTCAGACGGCTGTCAGCGGGTTGGATGCGACGGTCAGCGCGCACGACACGACCGCGCTCGGTGTGCCCGCCGTTGAGGTGACGGTCATTGCGACGCTGCCCCTGGTGGGTCTTCTCGGCGTCCCGGCGGGGATGGAGGTGAGTGCGCATGCGCCGCGGGAATCTTTCGACTGATGCACGCCAAGAGGAGGGTTCGGCGGCCCTGGAGTTCATCCTCGTCGGTCTCATACTGCTGGTTCCGATCGTCTACCTGATCGTCGCGCTGGGCGCGATCCAGGGACAGGCCCTGGGCGTCGAATCCGGTGCACGGCAGCTGGCGCGCACGATCGCGACGTCCGACGACGCAGCGACGTCCGATGCGCGGGCGGAGCGTGTGATCGCCGCCATAGTGGAGGAGTATGGCATCGATCGCGGTAGCTTGACTGTCGATGTCAGTTGCGCCGGAGGGGGATCCCCGTGTCCCGAGGCGGGGGCCACGCTGCTCGTGACGGTGTCGGCGAGCGTCCCGCTTCCCCTGGTGCCCGCGGTGCTCGGCATGCAGAACTTCGTCCGGGTTCCCGTTCAGGCCACGGGGGCGCAGAAGGTCTCGCGGTATTGGGTGTCACCGTGATGACGCGCGATGTCCTCGCGGATGACGAGGGCAGCGTCCTGCTGCTTTCCCTCGGCTACGCACTGCTCGCGATCGCGCTGGTCCTCGTGTGCGTCGACGCGACGAGTCTCTACCTGGCGCAGAAGCGGGTGGATGCCGCCGCCGACGCGGCGGCATTGGCCGGTGCCGACGGCTTCACCCTGACGATCGCCGGAGGGCAGCCGGTGGCGACACTGACGGATGCCGGCGTCCGCGCCCAGGTGGAGGACATCCTCGCGGTCTATGTCGACACCACGCTCGTGGACGCCGGCACCGATGACGGTGTCTCGGCCCGCGTCACGGTCTCCGCGCTCTGGCGGCCGCCGGTGCTCGCTGTCTTCGTTCCCGGGGGCGTGGCGCTCGATGCCACCGCCACGAGTCGAACGGCGCTGCGCTGAGGAGGCTCAGCGCTCGCGCGGCACGTAACGCGGCACCCAGCGCAGGAAGGCCAGCGCGCCGATGAGTCCGATCGCACCCATCGCCGCCGCCGCGATCGACAGTGAGAACGCCGCCGCCAGTCCCGAGACCGCGAGCGGCGCGGCCGCGCCGCCGGCATCCGTCAGCGTCCGCCACGATCCGAGAAACGGAGCCGGGTCCGACTGCGGAGCAGCGTCGGCGCCGAGGGTCAGCAGGATGCCGCTGGACAGCCCGTTGCCGACGCCCAGCACGGCGGCGAACAGCGCGAACCACAGCGCGGACCGGGTGACATCGTGGGTGAACGCGAGGGCCAGGAATCCCGAGCCCATCAGCAGCATCGCGGGCAGCGCCGCCCAGAGGCGTCCGAAGCGGTCCATGACCTGACCGCTCGCGTAGAACAGGGCGAAGTCGATCGCACCGGACACCCCGACGACGAGCGCGACGGTCTGCGCGTCAAGCCCGATCGACAGGCCCCACAGTGGCAGCACGACCTGCCGCGCGGAGCGCACCGCCGAGAGGGATGCTGCGGCGAGTCCCAGCCGTGAAAGCACCCCGCGGTGCTGCCACATCGTGCGGAACACGCCCGCGCGGCGCCCCACCGGAACGGGTCCGGTGACCGGCTCGCCGGTGTCGGCCGCGTCCGCATCGCGGGAGGTCTCCGCCGATGACGCGGCGATGACCTCGGGGTCGGGCCCGACAACCACCAGGAACACCGTCGCGACCAGGCACGTTCCGAAGAACCACAACGTCACGTGCTCGTCGTGGAAGATCGCCAGCAGCAGTGCCGCGGTGAAGGGCCCGAGAAACATCCCCAGACGGAAGGTGCCTCCCAGAAGCGAAAGTGAGCGCGCCCGAAACGCCAGCGGCACGCGCGTCGTCATGAAGGAGTGCCGAGCGAGCCCGAACGTCGCCGCGCAGAATCCGATCAGGAAGACCCCGCCGGCCAGAGCAGGCAGGCTCGGCGCGACCAGAACTCCCGCGACACCCCCGAGTGCGAGGACCCCGCCGGCCGCCATCGTGAGGCGTTCGCCGATGCGGGCCACCACCGCGCCGGCCGGGATATTGCCACAGAGCTGGCCGACGACGAGCGCCGAAGCGACCAGCGCCGCCGTGGGGAGGTCCGCGCCCAGTCGCGCCGCGAACACCGGCAGCAGGGGGATGACGGCGCCCTCTCCGAGCGCGAACAGCACGGTGGGCCCGTAGATCATCGGCGCCAGGCGCCACAGCATCCTGCCCATCGAGGGTGAGGAGGCGGTCGTGGTCACTCTCTTCACGGTAGTCTGGACTGTCATGCTTGAATTCGATCCTTCTGCCGAGATCCAGGCCCTGCGTTCCACGTTCTCCGATATCGCGGCGGTGGTCGACGTCGATTCCCTGCGCGCGGAGATCGCCCGGCTCTCCGAAGACGCAGGCGCTCCTGACCTCTGGGACGATGTCGAGAAGGCACAGAAGGTCACCAGCGCCCTGAGCCACCGCCAGTCGGAGCTCAAGCGCCTGACCGACGTCGAGCAGCGGCTCGACGACCTCGATGTGCTGATCGAGATGGCCATCGAGATGGATGACGAGGACACCGCCGCCGAGGCCCGCAGAGAGATCGCAGACCTGCAGGACGTGATCGGCCAGCTCGAGGTGCAGACCCTGCTCGACGGAGAGTACGACGCGCGCGCGGCGGTGGTCACGATCCGCTCCGGCGCGGGCGGCGACGACGCCACGGACTTCGCAGAGATGCTGTTGCGCATGTATCTGCGCTGGGCCGAGCGCCACAAGTATCCCGTCAAGGTCATGGACACCTCTTACGCCGAGGGCGCCGGAATCAAATCGACCACGTTCGAAGTGGATGCTCCTTACGCCTACGGCACGCTGTCGGTCGAGGCCGGAACGCATCGTCTCGCCCGGATCAGCCCGTTCGGCGGGGCCGACAAGCGTCAGACGAGCTTCGCCGCCGTCGAGGTGATCCCGGTGATGGAAGAGGCGAAGGAAGTGGAGGTCCCGGAAGGCGACATCCGCGTCGACGTGTTCCGCTCGTCGGGTCCTGGCGGGCAGTCGGTCAACACCACCGACTCCGCCGTGCGGATCACGCACCTTCCGTCCGGCATCGTCGTGTCGATGCAGAACGAGAAGTCGCAGATCCAGAACCGCGCCGCTGCCATGCGCGTGCTGCAGACTCGCTTGATGCTGCTGCAGAAGGAGCAGGAGGCGGCGACCAAGAAGGAACTCGCCGGCACGATCACCGCCAGCTGGGGTGACCAGATGCGCTCCTATTTCCTGTACGGGCAGCAGTTGGTCAAGGACCTCCGCACCGGCTACGAAGTGGGCAACCCCGCGGCCGTCTTCGATGGCGATCTCGACGGCCTGATCGCTGCCGGCATCCGCTGGCGCAAGCGCAAAGACGACGACTGAATCCGCGCGGACCGCTGCGTCCGCGCGCGACATCTCCGCAAAGAAATTCTCCTCCAGGTGCATCCGTATCCACCGAGATGGGCGAATACATCTGTGACGGCGCGAACAGCGCGCCGCGCGGAAGGAGAACATCATGATGCGATCTAGGATCGCTGTCGGCCTCGCGGCCGCGGCGCTCGCCACGGTCGGCTTCGCGGCGCCCGCTTCGGCGGCCGACGAGGCCTCGCTGTCCGTCCTGCACGGCATTCCCGATACCCCCGTCGATGTCTACGTGAACGGTGCGCTCACGATCGACGACTTCCAGCCTGGTGACCTCGCTGGACCGCTCGCGCTTCCCGCGGGCGACTACCAGGTCGCCCTGACGGCTCCCGATGCCGCCGACGCGTCGGCGCCGGTTCTCGGACCGATCACGCTGAGTCTGGCGGCCAACACGTCCTACACCGCCGTCGCACACCTCACCGAGGCCGGTGCGCCCACGGCGAAGCTCTTCACCAACGACACCTCGACGACCACCGCCGGCGAGGGACGACTGACCGTGCGTCACGTGGCGGCGGCACCAGCCGTAGATGTCCTCGCCGGGGGGGCTGCCGTCATCGAGGGGCTGACCAACCCGAACGAGGCGACTCTCAACCTGCCGGCCGGCACCGTGTCTGCAGCGGTTGCGCTGGCCGGGACCACTGATCCGGTCCTCGGCCCGACAGACGTGAACGTCGCCGAGGGCACCTTGACGATCGTCTACGCGTGGGGCAGCGCCGCCGACAGCAACCTCGCGCTCGCTGTGCAGACGGTCGACGGCCTGCACGGGAACCCCAACGGGGTCAACACCGGCTCGGCCGGTCTCGTCGCCGAGGAAACCGGCGCGGGATCCATGCCTGCCCTGTTGCTCGCGGGCGGACTGCTTCTGGCCGGCGGAATCACGGTGGTCGTTCGACGTCGCGCCGCGCACGCGCAGTCGTGATGATGAGCGGTCGCGGTCTCCTCGGCGGAAGCTCGATTCCTGCCGTCGTCGTGGCCGTGTCGCTCCTCACGGGATGCTCTCCCGCCACCCCGAGCGGTGTCGGTCCGTCGGCCGCGGTGACTCCCTCACCGCGGCCGACGGCCGTGCTCGACGTGCCGGTGGCGCCGGCGACCGCCCCGCCCATCGTGGCTCCGGTCGAACCGGTAGAACTGAGGATCGACGCGATCGACGCCGTTCTGCCCGTCGAGCCGGTCGGAGTGAAGAGCGACGGTTCGATGGACATCCCCACTCTTCCGTCCGAGGCGGGGTGGTACCGCTATGGCCCGACCCCCGGCGCACCGGAAGGGTCGTCGGTCCTGGCTGCGCACGTGGACTCTCGGGTGTACGGCGTGGGCCCGTTGGGACGGTTGCGCGAGCTTCCGCTCGGTTCGATCGTGCAGGTCGCAGACGCGGAGGGTGTCGCGCGCAGCTTCGAGGTGATCTCTGTGACCTACATCCCGCGCGCGGAACTTCCGGTCTCGGATTTCTTCTCGCGCACGGGCGAACGGAAGCTGGTGATCATCACCTGCGGAGGCTCCTTCGATGAGGCGACCCGCACATACAGCGACAACGTCGTGGCCGTGGCACGTCCCCTGGATGCATGATGATTATGGTGGCCGTCTTCGGCGGCCCGGACGGAGGGAGACGTCATCGACGACGAGGAAGACCGCGAGATCGCGCGGGCATTCGCCCGAGGCGACACTGCGGCCCTCAAGCGCGTCTACGACCGGTGGTCGCGGCTGGTGTACACGCTGGCCCTTCGTTCGCTCGGCGATCACAGCGAGGCCGAGGATGTCACACAGGCGACGTTCGTCTCGGCGTGGAAGGCTCGGGCGACGTACGACGACGAGCGTGCATCGCTTTCCACATGGCTGATCGCCATCGCACGCCGACGGATCGCCGACGCACACCGTGCTCGTGCGCACAGCGCCCGTGTCATGGACGCTCTGCAGCAATCTGCGGAGCCGGCTATTGAAGAAGAGCCGGACGTCGCCGACGCCATCCTTGTCGCCCACGAGCTCGAGCTGCTCGAACCCGACGCCCGCACGGTCGTCCGGCTCGCTTTCTACGATGATCTGACGCACGCGCAGATCTCGGAGCATCTCGGCATGCCGCTCGGCACCGTGAAGAGTCATCTGCGGCGGAGTCTGCACCGGATGCGGATCAGATTGGAGGGAACCCGTGTCGCACATTGATCCCGAACGTCTCGCGCTCGAGGCCCTCGAGGAGGACGGCCTCGGCAGCGTCGACCGCTCCCATCTCGCGCAGTGCGGACTCTGCCAGGACGACCTGCGCGCCCTCGGGCGCGCCGTACGAGCGGGCCGGTCCGGGTCGCCTGACGGCCTGTCGACTCCGAATCCTCGCGTCTGGGACGCGATCGTCGCAGAGATTTCCGCAGAGAGCGACGTCGTGTGGACAGCATCCCCCACCGCGGAGCACCCCGCGCCGGAACAGACTTCGCCGCCGGAAAGCCCTGTCTTTCCGGAAAACCCTGTCGCGCCGGGAAACCCTGTCGTGCCGGAAAACCCTGTCGTGCCGGAAAATTCTGTCGTGCCGGAAAACCGTGTGCCGAGACACCTTGCACCGCGTCGGCGCCGGTGGCCGCGCACAGCTGTCCTGCTCAGCACATTGACCTCGGTGGCCGCGGCGGTGGCGATCGCCGTCGTGATCCTCGTGCCGCGTCCGGTGGATATCGCCACCGCGACTCTCGATGCGTTCCCCGCGCACCCCGGTGCGCGCGGGACCGCCGAACTCGAGCGGGAGCCCGACGGAACCGAACGGGTGCGCGTTGAGCTCGATGCACTCGTCCCGGACGACGGATTCCGCGAAGTGTGGCTGCTCACCGCGGACGGGTCGGCCTTGGTCAGTCTCGGTGTGCTCGACGGCCGAACCGGATCGTTCGCGGTGCCGGCCGACGTCGATACGAGTCAGTTCTCGGTGGTCGACGTCTCTCAGGAACCGATCGACGGCGGGGCTGAGCACTCGGGAGATTCGATCGTGCGGGGTCAGCTCACGAGGTCGTGACCCGCGGGGTGTCGCATCCGGCATCCATCCGTGACCCGCATAGGCTCGTCAGGTCATGATCCGCTTCGAGCACGTCACCAAGCGATTCCGCGGGACCAGCAAACCCGCGCTGAGCGACCTTGACTTCGAGGTGCAGCGCGGTGAGTTCGTGTTCCTCGTGGGAGCATCCGGCTCGGGCAAGTCGTCGTGCCTGCGACTGATCCTGCGCGAGGAGTCGCCGACCGAGGGCCGCACCGTCGTGCTCGGGCGTGATCTCGACACTCTGTCGAGCCGCAAGGTCCCGTATTTTCGCCGGCACATCGGGTCGGTGTTCCAGGATTTCCGCCTGCTGCCCAACAAGACGGTGTTCCAGAACGTCGCCTTCACGCTCCAGGTGATCGGATCCTCGCGGGCGTTCATCCATCAGGCGGTTCCCGAGGTGCTCGCGCTGGTCGGACTCGAGGGGAAGGACAAGCGACTACCGCATGAGCTGTCCGGTGGAGAGCAGCAGCGCGTCGCGATCGCGCGCGCGCTGGTGAATCGACCCCAGATCCTCCTGGCCGACGAGCCCACCGGCAACCTCGACCCTGCCACGTCTGTCGACATCATGCAGCTGCTCGCGCGGATCAACGCCCGCGGGACCACGGTCGTGATGGCGACCCACGAAGCCGGCTTCGTCGACCAGATGAAGCGCCGTGTGATCGAGCTGCGCGACGGAATCGTGGTCCGCGACGATCGCCACGGCGGATACGGCGACACATCCGCGATCCCCAGTCTCATGCCGCAGGCCGAGCGGGGCGCCGCGGCGACCGCTGCACTCACTGCGGTCCTCCAGCTTCAGCGGGAGATCGCCGCCCAGCCGGGGCCCGGCACTCCGAACGGCGTGGATTCTCGGGCATCCCAGACCGCTGCAGAGCCGGTCGTGGATCCCGCGCCAGGGACTCGACCCATCCGCATCGACGCGCCGACCGTCGACCTCGATGGGCTGGGAGTCGGCGGGTGGGATGCCGAAGGCCGCGGTGTTGCCGATCGATTGGGGCTGGGCGGCGACGAGGACGAGGTGGGTCCGACCTCATGAGGCTGCAGCTGATCCTCGGCGAAGCCCTCAGCGGGCTTCGCCGGAACGCGTCGATGGTGGTCTCCGTCGTGCTGGTCACGTTCGTTTCGCTGACCTTCGTGGGCGCGGCGATGCTCATGCAGATCCAGATCAGCAAGATGCAGGACTATTGGGCCGAGCGGGCGCAGGTCGCCGTGTTCATGTGTCGCGCGGACTCGACGGTCACGACGTGCGTGGACGGGGCGGCCACGCAGGAGCAGCTGGATGCCGTGGCCGCTCAGCTTGACAGCCCGGCACTCGCTGACGTCGTCAGCGACGTGCGGTTCGAGTCCGCCGATCAGGCGTATCAGAACCTCCTGGACCTCTACGGACAGGAATACGCCGACTACGTCACGCCGGAGCAGCTGGGCGAGACCTACTGGGTCAACCTCATCGATCCGAATCAATCCGACATCATCACCGAGGCATTCAACGGCACCGCGGGAGTGGACAACGTCCGCAATCAACTGCAGTACCTCGAGCCGCTGTTCTCGGCTCTGACCATTGCGACATACATCGCGGTCGGGGTCGCCGGGCTCATGCTGATCGCCGCGGTGCTGCTCATCTCCACGACGATCCGTCTGTCGGCATTCGCGCGACGGAAAGAACTCGGGATCATGCGACTTGTCGGCGCATCCAACCGGTTCATCCAGACGCCGTTCATTCTCGAGGGCGTGTTCGCCGCGTTCCTCGGTTCACTGCTCGCCGGCGGTGCCATCCTCGCCGGGGTTCATTTCGGCGTGAACGGGTATCTGCAGGCCCGGATCGACTTCATCACCAACTGGGTCGACATGTCGGATGCCGCCCTCGTCATCCCTGTCATCGTTCTGATCGGATTGGTGTTGGCGGCGCTGTCGGCGGGATTCGCGATCCGGCGGTGGTTGCGCATCTGACCCCTCGAAGGTCGCTGAGCCCGTGGCGGGGTAGACTGACGGGCTGCCGTTCGTCGACACGCTCGGGCGGCAACCGGCATCGAAAGGAGGACGAGGACATGCCCAGGGAACGCGGGGAAAAGGTGGTCGCGACCAACCGTCGCGCGCGCCACGAGTACGCGATCGAGAAGACCTACGAAGCAGGGCTCGTCCTCACGGGCACCGAGGTGAAGTCGCTTCGCGAGGGGCGCGCCAACCTGACCGACGGCTATGCGTACATCGACGGCGGCCAGGCCTACCTCGATGCCGTCCACATCCCCGAGTATGCGCAGGGCCATTGGACGAACCACTCCTCCAAGCGCACGCGCAAGCTGCTGCTGCACAAGGACGAGATCGTCAAGCTTTCGCACGCCGTCGCGGCCGGCGGCTACACGCTGATCCCTTTGAAGCTCTACTTCTCGGACGGTCGAGCCAAGGTCGAGATCGCGGTGGCGAAAGGCATGCGCGAGTACGAAAAGCGTCAGACCATCCGCGAGCGCGAGGACAAGCGCGAAGCCGAGCGGGCGATGCGCAGCCGCAACCGTCTCGGGGAGTGACATCGTCCGTGGGTGCGAACCTTCGCCGCACGGTGATATCCTGTAATGCTCGGGTGTTACGGCATCCCAGCACAACTCCACAGCGTGACAGTGGCTCATTCGCCGCATGGCTCACGGGGCTGATCGGTTTCGACAGCGCCTGCGAATCTGCGAGAAGCGGGCCGAGGATGCAGGGTTATCTCGTAAACGATCTCTGCACACCAATAAGTGCCGAAACCAAGCGCACTGAGTTCGCCCTCGCTGCCTAAGCGAGCCTGAACTCCGTCAGACCGTAGGCGATCCCGCTACGGACCCTGGCGTCATCTAGGGATCTTGCTGTGTGACGGGGTCTCGACGTCACATGGGACTCTTCTGGGACTGGGCTCGTCGACTTAGGTGTCTGTGACAAAGGTCGGAGCCGAGCAGAACGTCTCCACAGACTGCGCCCGGAGAAGACGCAGTATCTCAGCGCTGGACGGGGGTTCGATTCCCCCCAGCTCCACGACGCCACTGTCACACGAGGAAGCCCCTCGATCCCTGCGAAACACCGGGATCGAGGGGCTTGTCGTGTTTCCGGAACAAGGGTCGACACTTGGCGCACCACTGCACCGCCCATCGGGCGCCCGTAGGATCGGGATATGAGGAAGTTCTCGAGTGTCTTCGTGTTGCTGGTACTTCTTCTCGCTGGATGCACGTCGGCTCCTGTCGTGGAAACTCTCCAGTCCAAGATGAACCCTTACGAGACGTCGCTGTACGCCGGGGCGACTCTGACGCACCAGATCGACGTGACCCCTGATTTCACGGGCTCGCCAACCGCTGTTTTGTGGGACGACTTCTCGAAGATCCGCTACCCCGCCGGCACACCGGTTTCCGCCGTCGCCGGCAACCCGCACCTGTACGGCTGCAAGCTGACCGGCACTGGTGGCGACAACCCGCAGTCGCTCTACGGAAGCTTCCGGATCACGGCAGAGAAGTTCGCCCTGATGGTGACGGCCTGGGCATCGACGGACATCACGATCTACGTGGACCGGAAACCGCTGACCGTCGATCCCTACCTCGTACCGGAGGGACAGTACTTCGTCGTCGCTGACGATCTCGGCGCAGGCAGTCACCTCGTGGAGTTCATCCTTGGTTGGGGGGCGAACTTCATGCAGGTCGTGGCCGCGCCCTCCGCGAGGGTGACTCCCGGCCCCGCTCCGACGTTCACGATCGGTATCACGGGCGACTCCTTCGCCGACTCCGGGCTCGCTCCCTATTACGCCGGCCTCTCTCGCGAGATCCACCGTCTCACCGGGTGGACTCCGATCCAGCTCGGTCAGGGCTCCACGGGATATACCAATGACGGGGCGTCCAGTGGCGACGCATCGAAGAGCGTGTTCGGATCTCCCCAGCGCCTGGCCGCCCTTGAGGCGCAGGACCCGGACGTGGTCCTCGTCATCGGGTCGGTCAACGACGGCGCTGCTGCGACCGCGGTTGTCAAGTCGGCCGCGGCGGCCTACTACGAAGCCCTCGCACCGCGCCCCGTGATCGTGGCGGGCGTCGAGCCTGTGTATGCAGCCGACGACCCCACCTACTCCGACTGGGACGCCGTGAACGCCGAGATCATCGCTGCCGCGGACGCCGCACCGAACGTCATCGCCGTCATCGACTGGCGCGGTGAGGACTGGCTGACAGGTACGGGGTCCGTTTCCGACCCGCAGGGGGACGGCAACCAGGACACCTACATCGGTGATGTGCCAGGTACGGATACGAGCCACCCGGGCTATCAGGGTCAACGGTATCTGGCTGAGCGTTTCGTGGAACGCATCATGGCGATTCCGTGGAGCGGAGCCGGTCCCTCGACGGAGTAGGCCACCGGCTCGCGACGCTTTGCGCGTTCTGCGCCTGGGCACGCTCCGCAACGCGGGCGTGAACCGTCCGCTCAGGCGCAGCGGTACTCAGCCGGCCGGCCGCTCGATCAGAAGCAGATTCTGCTTCGTGTCCGCGACGATGACCCAGCCGTCGCCGAACTGGTAGGTCATGCCGTAGCCGTTCTCATCCACGGTGGGCGCCTGAGAGCCGTCCTCCGTCACGTACACGCCGTCGGGCGCCTGTTCGACCGTCCATCCCTGGGCGATGAGCTGGCTCTGCGCCTGCGCCGCCTCGTCGCTCGTGATCGGCGCCCAGCCGAAGAGGAACAGATTGCCGCTCGCTGTCGTGAAGTCCGCCCACATGCACTGCAGTCCGTCGTCGAGCGTGATGTCGCCGATCGTGAACGGGTCTTCCCGGTACGTCCACTCCTGTGCCGTGAGGTCGGCGAGGATTCCCTCCGATACGAGCGTGTCGCAGGTGGCATCCGACACCGATGCAGTGGCGCTCGCGGTCGGCGTCGCCCCTCCGAGCTCGGTGTTGACGGGGCTCGGCGTGGTCGTCATCGTCGCCTCGGTCGGCGTCGGCTGAGCGGGCGCGCCGCATCCGACGAGCAGCAAAGACAGTGCCCCCAGGCCGGAGAGCACAGCGGTGGAAAGGAAGCGGGTGTGCGGCATGGTGTGCGTCCGGATCGTTCAGGATGGGGAATGGAGGAGGGACAGGAAGGATTCGTGCAACACGCCGTTGGTTGCCAGAGACGACCGTGATGAAACGGACTCGTGGCCGTCGAAGTCGGTGAAGGTGCCGCCTGCCTCGCGGATGATGGGCACGAGCGCGGCGATGTCGTACTCCTGAACGCCGAATTCCGCGACGCATTCCAGGCGACCCTCGGCCAACAGCATGTAGGGCCAGGTGTCACCGTAACCGCGGTCGCGCCAGACTGCCCGACTGAGCCGCAGCAGCGCGTCGGTGTGGCCCGCCTCGTCCCACTGCGCGATGCTCTGAAAGCTGACGCTGGATGCTGCGATGTCCGGGATCCGCGACACGGCCAGGCGCCGGGGTGCGCCGGAGGGGGTGTTCGTCCACGAGCCGAGTCCGCTCGCAGCCCACCAGCGACGGCCGAGTGCGGGTTGGCTGGCGACGCCGACGCGCGGGACCCCCTCGATCGCCAGTGCGATCAGAGTGGTCCACATCGGGATCCCCTTGAGGTAGTTCGCCGTCCCGTCGATCGGGTCGATGATCCACTGCCGGCCGGTGTCGCCGCTCGAGCCGAACTCCTCACCGAAAACCCCGTCGCTCGGGCGTTCCTCGGCGAGCATGTCCCGGATGGCGCGCTCGGTGGCGAGGTCGGCTTCGGTGACGGGCGACGCATCGGCCTTCGCGCGCACGTCCAGGTCCGGAGCGTCGAAACGCGCCATCGCGATCTCGTCGGCCGAGTCGGCCAGCCGCAGTGCGAGTTCCAATTCGCCGGAGAGGTCGCCCTCGAAGGGCGTGTTCCAGGACGATCGGAAGGCGGGGGAGCTCACCCCCTCAGGATACGGTGCCGCAGCCACGCGGATTGGCGATGCACGGCATCGGGATGGTAACGTTGACCCTCGTTCGCCTGGTGGCGGGCAGAGCGCACCTCTAGCTCAATCGGCAGAGCAATTGACTCTTAATCAATGGGTTCAGGGTTCAAGTCCCTGGGGGTGCACCGCACAGAAGCCCGGAATCTCGTCGTGAACCGAGAGACCGGGCTTCTCGTCGCCACGGCATGGTTCGGTCGCGCCGCGTCGGATACCCTGGTCCCCTTGGCAACAACCCGCGGGCGAAGGAGACCACGTGAGCACGCACGACATCGTCATCGTCGCGGCGGCCCGCACACCGCAGGGGCGCCTGAACGGGCGGTTGTCGTCGTTCACGGCGCCGCAGCTGGGCGGTTTCGCGATCGCCGGGGCGCTCGCACAGGGATCAATCCCGTCCGACGGAGTGGATGCCGTGGTCATGGGCCATGTGCTCGCCGCAGGCTCGGGGCAGAATCCCGCACGCCAGGCCGCGATTGCGGCGGGCATCGGGTGGGACGTTCCTGCATCCTCCGTCAACAAGGTCTGCCTGTCGGGGCTGACGGCCATCATCGACGCGGAGCGCATGATCTCCGCGGGCGACGCGACGGTTGTGGTCGCCGGTGGCATGGAATCGATGTCACGCGCGCCGCACCTGCTGATGGGTTCTCGCGAAGGGTGGGCGTACGGCTCGATCGAGGTGCTTGATCACATGGCGTACGACGGGCTCACCGACGCGTATGACGGCGAGAGCATGGGCGCCTCCACCGAGCGCCGGAATCCCGAGTACGACATCGACCGCACGCAGCAGGATGCCGTCGCCGCGCGGTCGCACCAGCGCGCGGCGGCCGCCCGGGACGGAGGTCTCTTCGACGCGGAGATCGTCCCGGTCGAGGTCGCGCAGCGCCGCGGCCCCGCACTGCTGGTGGCGATGGATGAGGGCATCCGGCCCGACTCCACCGTCGAAAGCCTCGCGGCCCTGCGGCCCGCCTTCGCGAAGGACGGCACCATCACGGCAGGAAACTCCTCGCCCATCTCCGACGGTGCCTCGGCCGTCGTGCTGACGACGCGCGCCCATGCCGACGCGAACGGATGGCGGGTCCTCGCGCTCGTCGGTGCGAACGGCCAGGTCGCGGGGCCGGACAACTCCCTGCACGCTCAGCCGGCGCGCGCGATCGAGCGCGCCCTCCAGAAGCACGGGATCACACCCCACGACCTGGATCTCGTCGAGATCAATGAGGCGTTCGGCGCTGTGGTGGCCGTGTCTCAGCGCGAGCTGGGTCTCGATGCCGACGTCGTGAACGTCCACGGCGGCGGTATCGCGCTGGGGCACCCGATCGGCGCGTCGGGATGCCGGCTCGTCGTCCACGCCGTCCACGAGCTCGTTCGGCGTGGGGCCGGCACGGCCGCCGTCGGGCTCTGCGGCGGCGGCGGTCAGGGTGAAGCGCTTATCCTTACTCGGTGAGCGTTCGATCCGAGGAGACCCCATGTGTTCACCCATGACCTGTACCACCTGCGGCAAGACCACGTGGACCGGCTGCGGCCAGCACATCGAGAGTGCGCTCGCGGGCGTGCCGGCCGACGCGCGCTGCACCTGCGCACCCTGAAGTGAGGGTCAGGCGTCGTAACGACGCTTCATGAGCTTCTGCTCCTTGCCCGAAACCGGAGAGTCGGGCGCAGCGAGCTTGCCACGGCCCGCGCGGTAGGTGTCGACGATCGTGCCGATCGACAGCGCCAGAGTGATTCCCCAGCTGAGCCATGCCAGTGCCTGACGCCACGTGAACGGCGCATCGCCGCGCAACCCGCGGAGCAGTGACATTCCGCTGGTCAGTGCAGAGATGATCCCGGTGCCGAAGAGGTACTTGCGCATGTCCACCACGCTACCCGGCCCCGGAGGCTGGTGCGCGCTTGTTAGCCTGGGGTCAGGTCTGCCGAAAGGAGCCCTGTGAACACCCTTCCTCCCGCTGCCGAGTTCGTCGTGGTCTCCAATAGGCTTCCCGTCGATCGCTCCGACGATGAGGGCGAGCCGTGGCGACGGTCACCGGGCGGCTTGGTCGCCGCGCTCGAACCCGTCGTGCATGCCTCAGGGGGCGCCTGGGTGGGATGGCCGGGTCAGCCCGACATCGAGGTCGACCCGTTTCGGTTCGATGGAATGTCGCTCGTCCCCGTCGCGCTGACGGCGGAGGATGTCGAGCTCTACTACGAGGGATTCGCCAACGACACGATCTGGCCCCTCTACCATGACGTCATCTCGCCGCCCGCGTACCACCGGGAGTGGTGGGACGCGTACGAGCGGGTCAATCTCGCGTTCGCGGAGGCCGCAGCGTCCGTCGCTGCACCGCAAGCTACCGTCTGGGTCCACGATTACCAGCTGCAGTTGGTACCGCGCATCCTGCGTGAGTTGCGTCCCGACCTCGTCATCGGCTACTTCCACCACATTCCCTTTCCGGCATATGGCATCTACGCGCAGCTGCCGTGGCGACGCCAGGTGCTCCAAGGGCTGCTCGGCGCAGATGTCATCGGCTTTCAGCGGGTGCAGGATGCCGGCAATTTCGCCCGCGCCGTCAGGCGTCAGCTCGGATTCGAGACGAAGGCCGGGTCGATACGCGTGCCGGTCGACGGCGCTCCCGACCGCATCGCCGTCTCGAAGGCCTATCCGATTTCGATCGACGTGGGCGTGTACGACGAACTGGCGCGACGGCCCGAGGTGCAGGCGCGCGCGAGAGAGATCCGGGAGAGCCTCGGGTCGCCCAGAACCATCCTGTTCGGGGTCGATCGTCTCGACTACACCAAGGGAATCACGCACCGGCTGAAAGCCTATGGGGAGCTCCTCGCCGAGCACCGTCTCGACGTCGAGACGGTCACTCTCGTGCAGGTTGCGAGCCCGAGCCGCGAACGGGTCGCAGCGTACATGCAGCTGCGGGACGAGATCGAACTGGCCGTCGGACGCATCAACGGAGACCGCGACACGGTGGGGCACAGCGCGATTCGATATCTGCACCACTCCTACCCGCGCGAAGAGATGGTCGCGCTCTATCTCGCCGCCGACGTGATGCTCGTCACCGCGCTCCGCGACGGCATGAACCTGGTCGCCAAGGAGTACATCGCCAGCCGGGTGGACAACCGTGGCGTTCTGGTGCTGAGCGAGTTCACCGGCGCGGCGGACGAGCTCACTCAGGCGGTGAAGGTCAACCCGCACGACATCGAGGGGATGAAGGACGCCATCGTTCAGGCGGCGCGGATGCCGCCCGCGGAGCAGTCCCGGCGGATGCGTGCGCTCCGGCGCAGGGTGCGTGACCATGATGTCGCCGACTGGTCGCGAGAGTTCCTCACCGATCTCAGCCACGCGCGCTCGCGGGGGAGCGCCACGTGACCCCGTTCGACGTCGTGAGATCGCTCGCGGCGACGGAGCACCTCCTCGTCGCTCTCGACTTCGACGGCACCCTCGCTCCGCTGCAAGACCGTCCGATGGAAGCGCGCATGACTTCGGATGCGGCGGCCGCGGTCGCGGCCCTGGTGGCCGTGCCCGCCACGACCGTCGCGTTCGTGTCGGGACGGGCCTTGCCTGACCTGCGCGTGATCGCCGAGCACGACGATCGCTCACCGATCCTTCTGGCGGGATCCCACGGCGCCGAGCACTGGCCGACGCCTACAGGCGACGTGCCGGATGCTGCGACTCTGGCGCTGCGGGACGACCTGTTCGCACGCGCGGAGTCGGTCGTCGCGGGGAACGAGGGCGCCTGGATCGAACGCAAGCGTTTCGGGTTCGCCCTCCACACCCGCCTCGCAGCTCCCGCCGCAGCCCGGGCCGCCGTCGCCGCGGTCGACCAGCTGATGGCGGAGTGCGCACCCGGCTGGCGCCGCCGGACCGGCCATGACATCGTCGAGTTCTCCTTCCGCGACGAGGGTAAAGATGCCGCCGTCGCCCGGTTGCGACAGATCACGGGCGCCACCGCCGTGCTGTTCGCCGGCGACGACGTCACCGATGAGGATGCGCTGCGCACCCTCGGCGCGAATGACCTCGGCGTGCGCGTCGGACCCGGCGAGACGGCGGCCGCGATGCGTGTGGCCGACATCACAGAACTTGCTGCGATGCTTGTGCGACTGGCGCGTGAGCGGGCCCTGCTCCAGGAATAGAGTTAGAGAATGCCCGCGAGCAACGACCCCATCGACATCAAGCCACGCAGTCGCGTGGTCACGGACGGCATCGAAGCCACGACCTCCCGCGGAATGCTCCGCGCGGTGGGCATGGGCGACGAAGACTGGGAGAAACCCCAGATCGGCATCGCGTCGAGCTGGAACGAGATCACCCCCTGCAACCTGAGCCTGGATCGTCTTGCGCAGGGAGCCAAGGAAGGCGTGCACTCCGGGGGCGGCTACCCGCTGCAGTTCGGCACGATCTCGGTCTCCGACGGCATCTCGATGGGCCACGAGGGCATGCACTTCTCCCTCG
>WOYI010926638.1_pt1 | contig 19561 bp, 15 predicted proteins | sample 6423411 | NCBI WGS metagenome assembly WOYI01 (sample SAMN13441803, study PRJNA592873) | oil field metagenome | biome: oil field; feature: oil-well bore; material: oil-contaminated soil; isolation source: oil-contaminated soil from oil-well borehole | place: Germany: Wietze | collected 2016-10-18 ... | reverse complement strand
ACCACCCGATAATTTGATTCCACGTTCTCCGACGTGTGTATCATATCCTTTTAGGCTACGTTCAATGAACTCGTGTGCCTGGGCAGCTTTTGCTGCGGCAATAATTTCTTTTTCGCTGGCATTCCCTTGGCCAAAGGAGATATTTTCCCGGATAGTGGCTGCAAAGAGGGTGGTTTCCTGCAACACAATGCCAATTTGGCTTCGTAAGGATTGTAACTGCACGGTACGGATATCTTTGTTGTCGATCAAAACCTTGCCCTGAGTAGGATCGTAAAAGCGTGGGATCAGGCTGATAATCGTGGATTTGCCCGAACCAGTTGCGCCCAACAAGGCAACAATCTGACCTGGTTTTGCTTCGAATTCAATATCCTCCAAAACCGTTTGTTTTCCATAGCTAAAGGAAACTTTTTCAAAACGCACATGCCCCTGATCAATACTGATTGGTTTTGCTTGCGGGTCATCCTTAACATCCGGAACGGTATCCAGGATATCAAATACCCGTTCTGCAGAAGAGCTGGCAATGGCGACCGCAGGAATGATGATACCTAAACGCCGAATCGGTTCCACCAACTGACCTAAGTAAGTGATAAATGCTATTAAAACACCAAAGGTTATTTGTTGGTTAATCACCAGATAGCCACCAAACAAATAAATTGACACCATACTAATGTTGGAGATTAGAAAAATCAACGGCAAATTTATTGCTCGTAATTTTGCCGAATGAGCTGTTAATTGAAACCATTCGTCATTTTCTATTTCAAACTGTTCAATTTCGGCAGGTTCCTGCGCATATGCTTTTACAACGCGGCTACCCCGTAAGTTTTGTTCTACCGCAGTGGTCAACCGTGCCAGCTGTTTTTGAATTTGTAATGAGAGCGGTCTGAAACGCGACCCAAAATAGTATGCCCGATGTATCAGAACGGGGATGCTGATCAACACCAATAAACCCAAACGAGAATCCATAACCAGGAGGATGATTGCTGTAACAATAATGGTTAAGATTCCATCAGCGATGCGAATCGTGGCACGACCGGTCAGGAAACGCAAGCGTTCCACATCCTGAATAGCTCTGGATAACAATTCTCCTGTTTCGGATGTGTCATGAAACGAAAAAGACAATTGGGTAAGTTTTCTTTGAATCGCATTGCGCAAATCATAAGCAACATTTTGCGATGCAGTTTCGCTCAGGATGCCCTGGTAATAATTCAACACACCTTTAACAATCGTCAATCCTAACAATGCCAAAACTGACCAGGTTAGGACACCCATTTGGTTTTTTTCGATACCCGTATCGATGATCCAGCGAATAAATTGTGGTATTAATGCGCTAAATCCTAAAATCCCCAATAATGAAAGATATGAAAGAGCTACTTGTTTCCAGTATGGTTTAAGATAGCTATATACGCGAAATAACAACTTCAACAATGAAGTTGATGATTTTCCAGGGAGGGTGGATTGTATGGAATTTTGATGAATAGACATTTAATTCCCTTCATTTTCACCATCCATCGCCACTTAAGTTTACCCCCAATCAGAAATTTTAATCGACCATTTTCATTCGGATTATCAGCAATACTGAATGATTGCTGAAATTATGTGGATTAAAAGCAAATTTTATTTAGATAAAGCGGCTTGCAATCTTAAATAGTTTTTTCATCAGATCATACTTGATGTTGTAAGGAGGGTAAGGCATCGCAATATCCGGCCAGTTCTTCCGATGTAAAACACTTTTGTAGTGGCTGAATGTGTCAAAACTAAACTTTCCATGATAAGCCCCCATCCCACTGGTGCCTCGCCCCCCAAACGGGATTTTTTCATTAAACACATGACTGAAGGTATCATTCACACACCCACCGCCAAATGGGACTTCACTTAAAATCTTATTTTCGATCGTTTTATCATTGGTAAACAAGTAAAGAGCCAGTGGATTGGGATGTTTTTGAATCATTTGCATAGCCTCATCCAAATTATCATAAGCTAGGATGGGCAAAATGGGGCCAAAAATCTCCTCCTGCATGATTGGGTCATCCATAGTAACTTGAGTCATGATTGTTGGCGCGATATACAGCTTTTCCTGATTTACTTGTCCACCCACCACCCGCTTTTCTGCGTCAATCAGTCCGGTTAATCGTTGAAAATGTGATTTGTTTATGATGCGGGCAAAATCCGGGCTGTTTTGCGGATTTTCTCCAAAAAAAGTCTCAATCACTTCCTTTAATTTTTGAAGCAACTGATCGTGTACTTTGCGATTCACCAGCACGTAATCGGGAGCGATGCAGGTTTGCCCGGCATTAAAAAACTTTCCCCAGGCAATTCGTTTGGCTGCGATACCCAGATCAGCGCTCTCATCAACAATGGCTGGGCTTTTACCACCCAACTCCAAAGTGACCGGCGTGAGATGCTCTGCCGCAGCTTTCATCACCAATTTACCCACTTTGGGGCTGCCAGTGAAAAATATGTAATCAAAAGGAAAAGCTAATAAGGCTTGTGCGGTATCTACCCCTCCAATTACTACCTTGATGATACCTGCATCAAAATGAGAATTAATCATTTCTTCAACCACTTTTGCGGTTACCGGTGCCAATTCAGAAGGTTTTAGAATGGCAGTGTTGCCTGCAGCAATTGCTCCAACCAGCGGGGAGAAGAGCAAATTAAAAGGGTAGTTCCACGGTGCAAGGATCAAAACCTGCCCATAAGGTTCAGGGTAAACCATGCTTTTGGAGCGGAAATGCAGCAGAGGGGTCGGTTCTCTGCGTGCTTTCATCCATTTCTTCAAATGCTTGAGCGCATAGTCGATCTCTTCTAAAACAAACCAGATCTCACCCCCAGCAGCTTCGATTTCCGGTTTTGCCATATCTGCTTGCATCGCCGCTACCAGGCGTGCTTCATAACGCAGAATCAGCTCCCTTAATTGCTTTAAAATCGCTATTCGTTCTGCGTATGTTTTGGTCTTTTGTTTAACAAAGAACTTTTTTTGACTGTAAAATATCTCTTCAACAAGTGCTAAACCCATATTTCCTCCACTGGATAAACAGGATTAATTGTATCAACCAAAACCAGCGTGGGATGTATCTGTATAAAGCTATAAAAAAAGGGATCCGGATCGGATCCCTTGCTCAATACTGTGAGAATTTATCTTGCTCCCGCTGGAGGATACCAGCGAATAGCCCAAACGCCTGATCCAGGCTCTTTCTTGTTGGCCAGATCATAAAAGACATCACTGTCGGGTACTTCATAGTACGGAGTGGATGGTTGCACAACCTGCACCCATGTTTGTCCGGGTTTCAATGGGAAGGGGTTGCCTTCTGCATCGATGAAACGAATGGGACGCAACTTGCCTGTTTCTCTTTCATAACTGCCGCTTTTAGTAGTCCAGAAGATCTCATACATTTGTCCATCGCGGAATAACAATGCCGGCATTTTATTCATATAGAGCAGGTTAATATCAATGATCGTAGGTGTGACCACTTCATGTATGGCAAATAAAACCACAACATTTTCAAACGCCAGCGCTTCATCGGTTAGACGATCGGTCATTTGTTCAAATGTGGTTGCATCCGCCCGATCCTGATAGCGCACATAAGCGGCTTCATCTTCGTCAAAATACCAGTTGATCTGATTCAGATAAGCATACTTTAACCAGATGCGGTTGGCATCCTGACCACCTTCGGGTGCTTCCTGTTGGAAAGTCAAACCATCGAGGCTTGCCTCGCCAATTCGTTTCTGACTCTTCTGGGCAATCTCTTCCAATTTGGTCACATCAATCATGGCTGAGTTGATATTATCTGCATCAGACCCATAGATATTGGTGTAACTGCTCAAATTTGAAACAACCTGTGAAGCGCCAGATGCCATGACCAGAAAACCATTGAATAATTTGCGCAAGCTTTCGTAAGGTAAACGACCAGATCGAATGGGTCCAACCAATGTGTTGTCGGTTATAGAACCAACGTTGCTTCCATTTTCGCTGTTCCCTTCTTCATTTTGGGGCACTTGCGGGTAATCACCATAAAACATTGCCAAAAAACGCGTCATGCCTTCGCCAATGTAAATTTCAAACACAAAGGGTGAAAATGACAACCCGGCTTGTGGTCTGGAACTTACCGGAAAATTGGTGATGGAAACCATCGCCGGCGGCAAAACTAAATTCTCGGGGTTTTCAACAGGTAAACCTGTCAATGGATTGATCCCTTCTTCAAAATTGTCAGGGCCAATTACATCGTCGTTTTCATTTTCTTCCACCATTGTACTTTTTGTTGTTGGTGTCACCACACTTGTCTTGGTTGCTTGTACAGGTACTTTGGTGCTGGTTGCTACCGTTACCGGTGCTTGCACCAATTCTTCTGCAGCCACAACGGCTGCTGAACTTGCCAGCGTTCCTGGGAAAAATGCTGTACATCCTGCCAGGAAACTCAACATGATGATGCCAGTTATTACTCTTTTCATATAATCTCCAATTACCATTAACTGTGATGAATCTATGATGGTTTATCTTTTACTCAATTTTACGACAGTTTTTGTCTGATTTACTTAACAAATTTGTAACCTGTAGACATCGAGATGTCAACCCCATGAATAATGACTCCTTTCTCCATTTGACGCAGTGGACTTTGCTATAATTCAACAGGACAACAAAAATTATGCCGATTAATTTTCAACAAATTCAAACAGCTATCCAAAAATTTGCGCTACAAGCACCCGCCAGAGCAAAACTTCGTGAACAACAAATGGCGACAGCTTTGTCACTATTGCGGTTATATGCCTCTGAGGAAGAAGCTCTTCAACAAAAAATCCAATTGGCAACCACCACCAACCCGGATTTACGCTGTGCGATACCCACACATGAATCGATTGACACTTCACGTAATCCCTCCAAATCTTCAGAGGACGTTGTATTGTTGGCGGCTGATGGTTCCCAAATTATTCCCAACCAGCATTTAGCCGTTCAATTTGGGGTAATTAACATCGGTACGATGCGCATGCAAACCGGACAAATTCCATCAACGGCGATTGAAAGTGAGTTGCTGTATGCGGATGAAATTCTTACCGAACAAGGCTACTTGGTTGGTGAAGAATTAATTGCCTTGCGACGCGATTATAAAGAACGCAGCCAACTCTTAAAAGCAGCTTTGCAAGAAGAACAGCAGGTGATTACCCTCACAGATGGGCCATTGGAGTTATATCATGAAGGGCGAGAAACACCGGAATACCAGCATTTGCTCGCTGAATATCTGTCCATTCTCAACGAATTAGCTGAGAAAAAGATCCTGACTGCCGGATACGTGGATAAACCCCGCGGCGATCTGGTTATTCGATTATTGGAATTGACGCTGTTTCCAGAAGAGAAAATGACTGAGGCTGGCAATCAACGCCCTTTGATAACCGTGAGCGATGCTGATCTGTTCAATGGTATTTTAAAACCGACCCAACGCTCAGCCATTTTTAAACTCCAATCGCACAATGCCAATCGATTTGTCGGCCCTCTTTCGATCCATTTCTTCTATCTCAATATCGGTACCGCGGGTAAACCACAAATCGCCAGGGTGGAATTTCCGGCCTGGTTGCTTAAGCAACCCGAGAATATTGAACTGTTGCATTATCACATTTTGGATCAATGTCAGGTTATGGGGATCAAAGCTTATCCATATATTCTGCATCGTGCGCATGAGATTGCCACCGTCAGTTTCAAAGAACGTGAGCACATCCTGGGGCTTTTACAACAAACTCTACTCAATCAGGGACTAACGCCTGGTGAAAAATCATCCAAGCAATTCCACAAAGATTCAAAGGGAAAGACGAGGTATCATTCATGAAAGATCGTCAAATAGGATTTCTACTACGTGCCAGCACCAGTGGGTGTGTGGCTGGTTGCCGGGTCGCCTCCTTAGAATATCCCCAATTAGGGGCAATGGTAAGCATCCACCCCTCGCCAGACCTGACTATCTATGGTCTGATTTACGATATGCACATCGATGATGATGGTTTGGTACGCCAACTGGTTACCACTGAGAATATAAAACCTGAGGTTATTGAAGACAACCGCAATAATCGCACCGTTCCGGTAGAGATCAGTATTGTCTTCATTGGTTTCCGTCAGAACGATCAGATTTTTCATTTGTTACCGCCTCGCCCACCTCTTACGCTGGATGAAGTTTACCTTTGCACAGATGATGAGCTATTTGATTTCACTGCCAGCGAGCGCTTTGGTTATTTTCGCCATATTCTACGCGGTCAGGATTATCCCACCGCAGAATTGCTCGCAAGTCATCTGAAACTTGCCGCCAGTGCCCAGCAACACAAACAAAATGAAGGTTGGCTCAATGCGGCCATTCAGGAATTGATCACGCTCTTACGTGATGATTATCCAACCTTGATGAATGTGCTGGGTGCTCTGTCAGACGCAAAACTGACCCGGAAGGAGAATTAAGATGGCTATGAATGCTGGAACACCTATTGGATATGTAGTTGGCGGTGGTCTCAAGAACAATATCAATGTTCGCCTGACAATCTCCCCCAGTGAAGTGCAGGAAGGGAGTTTTGTGGTCATTGAAGATGGAAACATCAACTTCTATGGGCTGATCACTGATCTGCAACTGGGTAGCACGGACCCGCGTTTTGCGGATGAACAAAGTGAACTGCGCTTTCCCAAGCACCTATCGGGATTGCTGCATGGTCAAACCCTTTTCACAAATCTGGAGGTAATGCCCATTCTTATGCTCGATCGGGGTCCTGACCCGGGATCCCCGGAATACCCGGAATGGCGCAGGCAGAACCCAAACGACAATCCGAATCCGATTCCGGTGAAAACCATACCCTCGCACCATGCGATTGCACGTACAGCTACCGCGTTTGATGTTGCTCAAATTTTTGGTGACCCGACGAAAAAAGGCAATTTTGTGGTCGGTAATACGCGCGAACAAAATCATCCGGTTGCCCTCAACCTGGAAAAATTTATTCAACGTTCCTCCGGGATATTTGGTGCAACCGGCACCGGAAAATCATTCCTGACCCGCATCATTTTAGCGGGCCTGATCCATCACAACCTGGCGTCCTTATTGGTTTTTGATATGCACAATGAGTATGGATTCGATGACACCGCCTCCGATACCAACCAGAAGGTAGTTGGCTTGCGCACCAAGTTCCCCACCAAAGTGAAGGTGGTGGGATTAGGTGCAGGCAGTTCAATTCGTGGCAATAGCCCTGATTTTAACCTGCAACTAGCGGAAGCAGATATCACTCCCGAAGATATCCTCATGCTTTCACGGGAATTAAACCTGCGCGAAACTACAGCTGCCACCCTGGATGCGCTGACGCATTCTTTTGGTGAAAAGAATTGGTTCCATGAATTTAAACATTTGAAAAATGGTGCAGTGATCGAGAATGAGGAAGGAAAGAAAATTCCTGCGCCTAATAGTGTCGCCTATTGGGCAAATCAGAATGGCAGCAATGTGATGGCTACCGAAGCGCTACACACCAAATTGACCCGTTTGTTTAACCTTCCTTACATCAGCCAAAATCCGCCCGGCAGTCCATTACAAGACATGATTCGTTACATGGAGCAAGGTAAACATATCATCTTATCTTTTGGTAATTTTGAAAGTGATTTAGATTACCTGTTGGTAACAAACCTGCTCACCCGTAAGATCCGTCAGGCATGGGAGAAAAAGACCAACGAGTTCCGTGGCGGTAAAGCAAAGCAAGCCCCACAACCACTGGTGATCGTAGTGGAAGAAGCGCACAAACTACTCAATCGGGAAATGTCCAACCAGACCACCTTCAGCACGATCGCGCGAGAAATGCGTAAGTATTACGTCACTTTATTGATCATTGACCAACGCCCGTCCCAAATCTACGATGAGGTCATGTCCCAACTGGGCACACGCGTTAGTGGATGGCTGGGAGATGATGATGATATCACAGCAGTACTGAGTGGCTTGGCAGGGCGCGACTCATTGCGTGGCATGTTGTCACGATTACAACCCAAGGAAGAAGTCCTGATGTTGGGCTGGGGAGTACCCATGCCTATTCCATTACGCTCTCGTCGCTATGACCAGCAATTCTGGCATGAACTACTGGGTAAAGATAACCTTGAGAACAAATCCACCGACGATTTAATCAAATCATTGGGTTTTGATTCATAGACAAAAAAGATTTATCAACATACGAATAGTTGTAAACTAAATTTTAATGGTTACAATCAAAACTGATCCATTTCACATCCAGGAGAGAGAAATGTTCAGAAATATATCCATTTCAATTGCCTTAATGATGATTATCCTCACATCATTAGCGTGTTCTATACCTATTGGAAATACGGACAACACAGCCGAAGATATCGCCGAACAAGCTGCTACGGCAGTTGCCGGTACATTAACCGCCTTGGCACCGGTCGATGCGCTACCACCTGTTGTTGATGAGGAAACTCCAATTGCCCCTGATGTAGAACCAGACGTCGAAGAAACCGAGGTAGAACCGGTTATTCAAGCCAAACCGGATGACTTTCGGATCACCTTCGTAGACAGTAACAAGAATTTATTCGTTTGGCAGGAAGGTGGCAGTGCAACAGAAATTGTTGCCTCAGGCATGGTTACCGATGCTGTGCTTTCTCCGGATGGAGAATGGATTGTTTACACCACTACCACCTCTGATGGAATTGTTATTGAACTGTGGGCGATAAAATTCGATGGCAGTGATCAGAAATTACTGGTTACCCATGATGATTTCATGGCAATGCCCAGACACCCTGACTTTGCTGGCTCAACAATTTTGACCGTTGGACCCTATATGATCAAATTCATCCCAGGCACTCATACAGTGGTTTTTAATACCTATCCACAATTTGAAGGACCGGGTTTGATGGATAACAAGGACCTCTGGTACATCGACGTCGATACTGGTGAACGTCGTTCCTTCCTATCCCCCGGACAGGCAGGACATTTTTACTTCAGTCCGGATGGCAGCCAAATGGCGTTGGTTACACCCGATCGTATCGATTTACTCAACACCGATGGGAGTGATCGGCGAATTGGCGTTCTAACCTATCCCTTTGTCCTGACATACAGTGAATACGCTTTCCATGCAGTTCCAATCTGGTCAGAAGATGGATCTTATCTACGCGTCAGCATTCCCCCGCAGGATTCACTCGGTGACCCCGCTGCACTAACCAACATTTATCATCTATACACTGACGGGACGCCAGCCAACCTCTTAACCTCTGTCAACATTGTCCCATTGGAATTTGCAGATATTGCACCAGATCTCAATCGGTTTGCTTTTGTGGAACAAATTGGAGAATCAGCGGACAACTTGCGTGCCTTGAAGTTAGCCAATTTATCCGGTAGCACACCAACCGAATACACAACCGGTTCAATAGGATTTGGATCCTGGGCACCTGATTCCAGTCATTTTTATTTCAATCGCTTTAATCCAAACGAGTATTTTATAGGAAAAATAAATGAACCGGGCGTCATTTTATTGGATGCCAACCCTGTTATGGACTTCGCGTGGGTAACCTCGGATAGCTTCTTGTTTTTGGCACAATCCGGCGATGATGTTGAATTGCGCATGGGAACACTCTCAACCCCAAGTACTGTGATCAAAAATCTCGGTTCGGGGTCAAATAATGCAAGTTACGACTTTGTTCACCCCTAGTTAAAAAAAAGGAGGCTGATTTCTTGAATAAATCAGCCTCCAAAATTTCTCAAAAAACTTACCAGACATACCACAAAGTAAGTGCCACAATTGTTCCTAAAATGACCCCACCTACCACCTGGGCGGGTGTATGACCCAACACTTCTTTGAGTTGTTCCATCTCAATCGGTTCACCACGCAATAATTCTTCAAAAATCTGATTGATTTTTTGTGCGTGAAGACCAGCTTGCCTGCGAACACCGGTTGCATCATAGACCACAATCATAGAAATCGCAAACGCTACTGCAAATATTGCGGAATCAAAACCAAAATTCAATCCGGAAGAAAGTGTTACCGAGACCATTAAAGAGGAATGGGTGCTTGGCATTCCACCACTACTGAACCATAGCCCCCAGTTGATGCGTCGATGAATCAGATATTCCATCGGCACTTTTAAAAACTGGCCAAAAAACCAACTAATCAACCCTGCAATCAGTACTTGATTTCTTGCTATTTCATCAAACATTAATCTACTTGTTCATCCTTGTTGTTTAATTTATCCAATCGCAATTGCTGCACCCGTAATTCAGCAGATTCTAATAAGGAAGAACATCTTAATGACAAAGCCTGCCCACGTTCAAACAAAGCCAAAGAGTCTTCCAGGCTGAGTGTTTCCGTTTCCAATCGATTTACAGTCTCTTCCAACTCAGCAAATGCCTGCTCATAACTGAGTTCTTCTACCGGCGACTTTTCCATTTATCACTCCATTTCCTTGATCTTCAGGATGGCAACCCGACAATTTTAGCACAATTACGCGCTTTCCTTTGTATTAATTTGCTTTACTTCCGAAACAAGGACACCATCCACTAATTGAACTTTTATTTGATCACCTTTTTTTACTTTTGTGATTGAACTTACAATATTGTGATTATCATCACTGACAATTGCATACCCACGCTGCAATACATTCTTAGGATTTAAAGATTGCAAGCGCGAACCCAACCCAACCAACCCGGACTTTGAGAGCGAAAGTTTGTGATTGATAATCCTCTCCATACGCATGGAAACTTCATCCAGGCGTTGTTGATCATTACGAACACGGATAATGGGAGAAAGAAAATTAAGACTGGATTTTTCTGCAAGCAAATTTTGGCGATACTGTTGAATTTTATGGTTGATATAATCATTCAGCATTAACTGTAAACCGGCCAGATCTGCCAATAATTCATTTTTGTCAGGCGTCACAACTACTGCTGCTCCAGTAGGTGTTGGTGCGCGAAAATCGGACACATAATCAGCTAAAGTTGTGTCGGTTTCATGGCCTACGCCCGTCACAATCGGAATTCTAGATTCGGCGATCACCCGAACGACTCTTTCATCATTGAAAGCCCACAAATCTTCCATTGAGCCACCGCCACGCGCCAGGATGATCACATCAATATCCTCAAACTGATTAAGCTGTCTGATTGCCTGAACGATTTTAGGAGGGGCTTCCTCTCCCTGAACCATCGTCGGCGCTAGAACTACTTCTACCAATGGGAAGCGATTTTGGATCGTATTCAGAATATCCTGCAATGCCGCTCCGGTTGGGGAGGTTACAATGCCAATCTTCTTGGGGCGTGCTGGAATCTCTCTTTTTCGTTCAGCATCAAATAATCCCTCAGCTTCCAGCAATGCTTTCAAGCGCATGAATTCCTGGAAGAGGTACCCCTCACCCGCCATACGGACGGCATCCACATACAACTGGTATTGGCCACCCGCATCATAAACACTGACTGCACCATGCACCTCAACTGCCATGCCGGTTTCCAATGCTGCCTGTAAGCGCATAGCATTTTTGCGCCAAATAACACAACGCAATGTAGCGGTATTATCTTTTAAGGTGAAATAGATGTGACCAGAACTTGGTTTGGAAAGGGTGGAAATCTCACCTTCCACCCAAATATCGCGTAGGATCTCATCACCTTCAAGTAAAGCCCTTAAATATTGGGTCATTCCACTGACAGTTAAGACGCGTGGTCCGAAAAGATTCATTTGCTCTATCATGAAATTAAGAATACCGAACATGCCCAGCTCTGTCAATAAAAATGGTCGTCAACCTTTGAATAAAACCATCGATTGAGAAAACAAAATTTCTATATAGATCGATTTGATCCAATAATTTCTGCTACAATCAAATTAATTAATCAAGAAAGGTTTTTCATGGATTTCCTTTGGTCCCCCTGGCGTATGCATTATATAAACAACAAATCTGAAGGACCTCAATGCGTCTTTTGTCATGCAATTGAACAGTCCGATGATACAGAGTATTTAATTCTGTATCGAGGAAAAAAAGCATTTATTATTCTGAATCGATTTCCCTACACCAGCGGTCATTTGATGATTCTCCCGTACGAACACCAACCTTCATACGAAGATCTGGATCCCGAAACACGTTCCGAAATGATGGAATTGATCAATACCGCCACTGCGGTAATACGTCAGGTATATCACCCGGATGGAATCAACCTGGGAGCCAATATTGGTGAGGATGCTGGAGCTGGTATTGCCCCACATTTTCACTTCCATATTGTGCCCCGTTGGCGGGGAGATAGTAATTTCATGTCGGTTACCTCCAATACCAGGGTTCTACCCGAGGATTTGCTGGTAAGCTACAAACGATTAAAAGAAGCCTGGGATGAATTGGAAAATGAGGATTGAGAATTTTTAGGATTTAGATTTGACCCCCTCTACACGAGGGCAGGGGGTTGAGTGACCCGTGTGTCGTCCTGAAATAGGTTTACCGGTATAAATAAAAAAAACAAAAGGTAAACATGAGCACAACATGGAAAAGGTGTGTTTTCCAGAAATAGATTTCCATTTTTTTATGAGGGTATTTGGAAAAAATTGATCAATAATCGAAAGATGGGAACAAAACAGGGTGGTTTGGACGTCTTAATCATATGAAGACAATAAATTTACTAAAAATTGTACTGTTGTTCTCTCTGGTAACCATTATCGTCACAGCCTGCACAACCTACCAGGAACCTCCACCGGCAACTTCGATCCCCTCACAGGAAACCGATGTTCCTGATACCCCTACACTAGAAATTCCCACCAGAGAATTACCGGATAAAATTGATAAACTCACCCCCATTGTACCGATAGGAAAAGAGCCGATTGATATGACCCCTATATCACCCGCTGACCCGCCTGCAAACCTGCAGGATGTTGTCAACCAGGCAATCTCCGAACTGGCTGAAAAACTGGGCATTTCGTCTGATGAAATAAACCTCATCAGTGCACAGGCAGTGGTTTGGTCTGATTCCAGCCTCGGATGCCCACAACCCGACATGAATTACCTGATGGTGCTCACCGATGGCTATCGTATTGTTTTAACTGTCGATGATGAGCCCTATTATTATCATGCCAATAAACGAGGGTATGGCTTATTCTGTGAAAACCCCTCTCCGCCTTATTCAGAGGGGGCAGTAGAAAGGTAAGGATTGCTTAGGCTCCATTCCACACCATCACAGCCAGGCGTTCCACCCATTTTCTCTTTTCCAGCCAGTTGAAGACTCTTTTCACTTTTCGAATGTAATAACTCATGTTGCTCATGTTCTTCTACGTAGCATTATAAGCATATCATGAAGTCAAAAAAACAAATGAGGCTCTACACGAAAGAACCTGAGGATAGTGATCTGACTGCCAAAAAAAGAAGGACACCTATTGAAACCTGGTGACTGCCAGAGTTGATACAAAATTAAAAAAATCGGATCTGATTATCTAAATCACTTTCTTAAATCAGATCCGAAATTTTTTAAATGATTTTCTGCTTCAAATTTTCAGCGTAATGGCAAGCTACAAAATGGTTGGGTTCTAATTTCCTTAATTCCGGTTCAACCTCTGAACAATCTGTTCTCGCAAAAGGACAACGTGGGTGATAGCGACAGCCTTTTGGCGGATCAATTGGATTCGGAATTTCACCTTCCGGCATTGGAGTTGTGCGTCGGTCATGTGGATTGGGAACAGGAACCGCTGCCATCAAAGCCTGGGTATATGGATGCATCGGTGTGGAATACACATCTCGTAAAGGACCAATTTCTACAATTTTGCCTAAATAAAGGATAGCGATATTATCACAGATGTATTTGGCTGTGGCCAAATCATGGGTAATGAACATATAAGTCAGATCTAGTTCTTCTTTCAGTTGCACCATTAAATCCAGCAACAACGAACGTACACTGACATCTGCCATGGCGATTGGTTCATCAGCCAAAATTAAGTCTGGATTTGTAATGAGGGCACGCGCAATCACAACACGTTGTCTTTGCCCACCGGAAATTTGATGGGGATATTTATTGAAATAAAACCTTGCTGGGGATAATCCAACTTTTTCCATCATTTCCATGGTTATATCTCGGTGTTGATCTGCTGTTTCAGGGTAATGAATTTTCAACCCTTGCATAACCCCTTCACCAAGTGACATACGTGGATTCAAAGAAGCTAAAGGATCCTGAAAAATTACCTGCATTCGTCTACGCAATTTTCTGAGCTCTTCACGGTGTAATTTTGATAAATCGATCCCATCAAAATACACTTCTCCGGATGTCTTTGGTTCCAGTCCAATGGTTACTCTGCCAATCGTGGTCTTACCACTACCACTTTCACCAGCCAACCCTAATACTTCACCTTTACGGATATTAAAACTGACACCATCCACCGCGTGAACATATTTTAGTTCTCTGGCAAAAACTTGATCGATAAAACTGGTTTGCACTGGAAACCATTTTTTCATATCCTTTACTTCAACCAGATATTCGCTGTTTTTCTTCACTTTTCCATCACTCATTTGGCCACCTCTGTTGTTTCCATTTCTTTCTCAGGGTGATCCTGATACAACCAGCATTTCACAAATCGTCCATGTTCCGTACTCAAAAAATCTGGTTCATACTTTTCACAAATTGACATCGCCTTGGGACAACGAGGATGGAACCGGCAACCATGTGGGGGATGGGTGAGGTTAGGTGGCTCACCTCCCATTTTGTAAAGTTCTTCCCGTTCATTCAATTTAATTGTCGGAACTGAAAGCAGCAATCCTCTTGTATAGGGATGTTGAGGGTCATCAAAAATATCTTCCACGGTTCCAAGCTCAACAATATGACCAGCATACATCACAGCTACGCGATCCGCCAATTCTGCCACCAGGGCAATGTTGTGGGTGATAACCAAAAGTGAAACACCAAACTCATCACGGATATCTTTTAACTGGTCTGCTAATTTTGCTTCCACAATAACATCCAGGGAGGTAGTGGCTTCATCTGCAATAATCAGATTCGCATTCAAAACCAACCCCAAACCAACCATTACACGCTGGCGCATACCACCCGACAATTGATGCGGGTAACTGGTGATGCGATTCGATTGGATTCCTAATTTCTCTAACAATATCCTTACACGAACCAGAGCTTGTTCAAGTTTTGTATTTGGTTCGTGCATCTGAATCGCTTCCACGATATGTTCATCCACACGCTGAACAGGATTCAACGAGGTCATGGGGTCCTGGAATATCATAGAAACCTTTCGGCCACGAAAATCGCGCATTTGTTTTTCATCATAGGTCATAATATCTTCGCCCTCGAAAATCAATTGGCCATTGCTGATATAGCCAGGAGGTTGAATCATGCGCATTAAAGCTTTACCCATGGTGCTTTTTCCGCAGCCACTTTCGCCTACCAGACCTAAAATTTCACCTTTATAAATATCAAAAGATATTCCGTCTACCGCACTTACCGGACCCAAGCGGGTTTCGTAAGTAACCGATAAATCTTTGATCTGCATTAAAATTTCTTTTTCATTCATAAGATTACCGCTCCGCCAATTTAGGATTAAGAATTTCGGAAAGGCTTTCACCCAACATGCTGAATGAAAGAGTTACTAACGAGACCATCAACCCGGGATAGGTAATCAACCACCAGGCACGTCGTAAATAATCCTGACCACGTGCCAGATCAATACCCCAGTCTGGTGTATCTGGTGGTAAACCAAATCCGAGGAAGCTCAATCCTGCTTCAGTAAGAATTGCATCGCCAACATTCACCGAAAAGATGATCACCACAGAGGGGATAACGTTGGGAAATATGTATTTCCGCAATATGGTGAACCAGCTGGAACCCAAACTGCGTGCTGCTTCTACAAAAAGTTCTTCCTTCACCTGCAAAGTTTGTCCGCGTACAATTCTAAAATAAGTGGGTACATACAAGACCGCAATGGATACAATAATATTCCCTATACCCGGACCCAGAACAGCTGCAATTGAGATCGCTAAAATTAGACCCGGGAAGGAATATAAGCTATCCATCAGGAGCGTTAGCACACGGTCTATCGGGCCACCAATAAAGCCGCTGAACAAACCCAAAGGAACGCCAATTACAAAAGAAACAAGTGCCGAACTGATACCCACTATTAATGCGATTTTTGTTCCCCAAATGATACGGCTAAACACATCCTGACCAATCTGGTTGGTGCCCATGATAAAACCTGTACTGCGCTCTTCCAGTAAAGTGCCAGCTATATGCAGGGTCGGAAAACCATCCAGGGAATCGGCCAGCACATCCGGTGCGATAACAAATCCATCAATTTCTCCGGCTGCTAATGCTGCCAATCCTTCATCCATCGTATCATAGCGCCGTTGACGTGGTTGATAGCGAACCCCTTCTGGTGAAGAATCGTTTAACTCTTTTAATACTTCACGTAAGGCTTGACTGGCTGGACTACCAATAATAAAACCAATATTATTGGTTTTATCGGCAATATCCACCAAATTAACCTCTCCTTTTTCAACCAGGGAAACCAGAACATATTCTGAAGGAACTTCGCCCGGTGCGAGTAATGAAGGTCCGACCTCTGCTCTTGGATCGTAAGGAGCAAACCATTTAGGAAAAATACCGACCAGAATAATAAAAACTAAAAGTACACCACTGATGGCAACGAACCACCAATCACCGCCATACCATCTTCTGGCAATAAATAAACGTCGAACAAAACCAACACGATCTAGATCAAGCATCCATTCGGGAACTTCATTCACATCTTTTTGTTTATTTTTTTCAGTTTCCATAATTATTCTCTACTTTGATAAATACTAATAACGGATGCGTGGGTCAACTAACGCGTATAAAATATCCATTAAGAGACTGACAAACGCCACAAACATCGCGAAGACACCGATGGTTGCTTGCACTGCGGTGTAATCGCGTAACTGAATACGTTCCACCAGATACCTCCCAACGCCTGGCCAGGAGAAGGTTGTTTCAGTCAACACCGCACCAGCCAAAAGAATGGCAAACTGTAAACCAAGCAACGTCATGATCGGGATAAAAGTGTTTCGTAACGCATGCTTATAAGCCAATCGGTTTTCCGGTAAACCACGCGCTCTGCCTGCAGTTATGAAATCGGATTGCAACATTTCAATCATATTGACACGGGTTAACCGAACGAACACGCCGGATAATGCCAACCCCAGCGTTAAAGATGGCAAAACCAAATGCATTAAAACAGACCCTAGAGCTGCCCAATTCTGAGTCAAAATAGAATCAATAACATAAAAATTTGTAATTGGTTCAAAATTTGTCATCATTAAGGTGTCCATACGCCCTGCGAGTGGAAATATGGGTAACCTTACTGAAAACAAAATTTGAAACAATAATCCCATAAAAAATACCGGAATAGAATAAACTGCAATACTCAATAATCGAATAATAAAATCGATTGGCTTTTTGCGGTTTTTCGCCGCATATGCACCAGCAAATATACCTATCACTGCTGTCAGGGTAATAGCAGGAATTGTCAACTCAATGGTAGCCGGGAGACGCTCTCCTAGCTCATCGCGAATGGGACGTTCACCCTGGGTGAGAGCATTACCAAAATTAAAGGTAACCATATCCCACAGGAAATCAAAATATTGGATATGAAGAGGTCTGTTTAATCCAAGTCTTTCACGAATAGCATTGGCTTGCTCTTCACTGACTCTGGGTCCTAATTGTGATCGAATTGGATCCCCGGGCAGAACCCTCATGATGAAGAATATCATTGTAACAAGAATCAACACCATCGGAATCGTCAATAACAAGCGTGTAATTATAAATCTTCGTAAAGATGCCGACATCGATAACTCCAATTTCGGATATAAAAAGGGGGCAAGGTTTCCCTCGCCCCCGAGTAACACTTGTGCTTACCTGAGAATCAATTCTGAAAAATTTGACTTGCTCTCAGATTCTCAGATCTTACTAACTCCAACTACTTGAGGGCTTCCTTTTTAGTAAGGAAATTGATGATTGAAGACCATGTAGCGCAAGGCTGGTGCATCAACTTTATCAACGGTTACACCATCTACATCCATCAAACGGATTGCTTCTACTGGTCCAAGAGTACGCCATGCTACATCAATTTCACCTGTTTCAATTGCATTTGACATGGTGGTCGGATCTGCAAAGTAGCGGATAATGACATTCGGGATTGCTGGTGCCTCGCCAAGGTATTCCGGATTTGCTTCCAATGACATTTGCTGACCTGGAGTGTGAGAAACCATTCTGTAAGCACCAATGCCGTCCAGATTTTCTGGGAATTGAACTAGTTCATCGGCTGCAAAATCATTGGGGTTAGAAACCACAAATGGTGCAGTGGCGGCTAATGACGGGAAGAAACCGAAAGTTGCTTTTAGTTTGTAGGCAACGGTTAATTCATCAACTGCTTCCACATCTTCCACATACAACTGAATCAAACCAGAAACCTGACCTTCGAGGGTGTCTAAGCGGTTCCAGGAATCAACGTAAGTCTGTGCAGTTACAGGAGTACCATCAGAGAATTTCAAACCTTCTTTGAGGGTGAAGGTGTAGGTTAAACCATCTTCACTGACTTCTGGCATAGCGGCTGCTGCACCGGGTACTAATTCTGAAGTACCAGGGGTGTAGGAAAGCAATGCCATACCGGTGTTTTTGATGATTTCCCAGTCATGGGTTGCGTAAGCATCAGCTGAATCGAGGCTGTTTACTTCATCGGTGGTACCAATGATGATGGTATCTGTGGTACCTGAAGCTGGTTGTGCATCTGGTCCAAATGAGAGAACGTGGTAATTGAATTCGAATGGAGGACCCACTACAACACCTTCTACGCCATCACGGTAGGAAACAAATTCAGGTTCCCAGAACAGTGGCAGGGTAGGAACATCGGTTGCATAGAGATCACCAATTTGCTGATAAAGCATTTCACGCTCTGCAGGATCGGATGAGGAAGCTGCTGCCAGTAATAAGGCGTCCATCTCTTCGTTACAATAGAAAACACCATTGTCTGGTGATTGCAAACATGAAGCAAATGGGGAAAGCCAGTTTTCAGGATCAGCAAAATCCGGGAACCAACCCAAAATAAAGAAGGGTAATTCACCAGCAACAAATCCATCAACGTACTCTGCCCAGTTCATGCTCTTTAGATTAACGACCATTACACCAGTTTCTTCCAACTGTTCTTTGATAACCTGCATAACGTCAGCGGTGGTTGTTCCATAGTGCTCAGGGGGGAACCACAAGTCAAACACAAAGGGATTATCTTCGGTATAGCCTTCACTTTTGACCAGCTCAATAGCTAAATCCAGGTCACGAGTTCCGTACATATCCAAAAATGGTTCTGTGGCATATGGATACCCTTCTGGAACCATGTGATAGGCGGGAATATTGCGACCTTCGAAAACACGGTCAACGATTACTTCGCGGTCAATAGCGGCGGCTACTGCCTCACGCAATGGAGCTGTCCACAAAAATTCACGGTCAGGCACACTAGGTGCGGCTGGTTCTTCGGCCATTGGTTCTTCTGTGGCTGGTTCTTCAGCTACAGGTTCTTCTACAGCCGGTTCTTCGGCCATTGGTTCTTCAACGGCTGGTGCAGCTGGTTGGCATGC
>WOYI010045151.1_pt1 | contig 19565 bp, 18 predicted proteins | sample 6423411 | NCBI WGS metagenome assembly WOYI01 (sample SAMN13441803, study PRJNA592873) | oil field metagenome | biome: oil field; feature: oil-well bore; material: oil-contaminated soil; isolation source: oil-contaminated soil from oil-well borehole | place: Germany: Wietze | collected 2016-10-18 ... | reverse complement strand
AGCCGGTAATGCGCGTGCCGCGCAAAGGTTGCGCGGTAGCAAATTCTTCACGAATTGCCATCAAACCAGGCATTTCAGTTTCGGCGATAGCGATTTCCTTGCGCCCCCAGGTGGCAAGGCTCAGATCGGCAATCACATAATCAGGGGTTGTTGCATTAGCGGTCACAGCATTCATTTCAAGGCTCCTTGAAAAACAGTGACCGGGAAGAGCGGTGCATCGATGCAACTTATATGCGAACTCACCCTGCCCGGTACGGGTTAAGTGAGCGCAGTTTGCAAAAAATAACCGAGCCTGGGGAGAGATGGAACCCTCGCCTTGCAGCGCCCCTCGGAAGCTGCAAATTATAACGGATACGGAGAATAAGATTGACGCACTGCGGCAAAGTCGTGCATAATTCGCCTGCGGGGTGGAGCAGTCTGGCAGCTCGTCGGGCTCATAACCCGAAGGTCACAGGTTCAAATCCTGTCCCCGCAACCAAACAATAAAAAAAGGCCGAACGTTTACAGACGTGTGGCCTTTTTTGTTTTTGTTGAGCAGTCGCCAAGCTCACGGGCTAATATGCCGGTGCGATGACTTACCGATTGACTATTCCTCTAGACGAGGTCGATATTTCAGCTATCCGCGCTCAAGGTGCAGGCGGGCAAAACGTCAATAAAGTGTCGAATGCGGTGCATCTGCGTTTTGACATCAAGGCTTCATCCTTGCCGGAGGTGATTCGCGAACGGCTCATCAATCTTGGCGATCAGCGCATCAATAAAGAGGGTGTGGTGGTTATCAAAGCACAGGAGTTTCGGAGTCTGGAGGGGAATCGTGCGGAGGCGCTGCGACGGCTGCACGAGATGATCGCCCGCGTTACCACGCTGCCTGCAATGCGTCGACCAACGAAACCCACACGTGCATCGGTTAAACGAAGGCTCGAAAGCAAGACCAGGCGAGCAACAGTGAAGCTGGGGCGAGGCAGGATGAGTGAATAATATGGCCCGGACGATGAGCAAGCGAGCTCAATGAAAACGATGCAAGCAAACAATCCATTGCATGGCGTGACGCTGGAAAAACTGCTGAATGATCTGGTGAACTTTTATGGGTGGCACCATCTGGGGCGGCGCATCGCGATTCGTTGTTTCACGCACGAGCCTAGCATTGCCTCCAGCCTCAAGTTTCTTCGCCGCACTCCTTGGGCTAGAGCACAGGTAGAGGCGCTGTATATTGATTTTCTGAGGCAGGATGGAAAGCCCGGTGGTACTTAAGGTTTAGGCTTTGCATTTGATTTGTATACTGAGCGCTTAGTTGGTTGTGGCGTCATGCTCATTCCGCATATCCTGAGACAGAAAAAACATGAACTACGAAGAATATCTGGACGAAGTCACCACGCTTATCGTCGAGAAGTACGACGTCGCTGACGAGACGGCAGTCCAAATGGTGATGCATGCCCAGGCGAACGATTTTTTTATCGCACACGATGACGACCCGGCGATTTGTTCGCTAGAGCGTGCGCACAGAGACGCGAAAACTATTTTTACTCAATACAAGTAAGTCGTTTCGCTTGGGCGTGGCTAAGCTACGCCGATGTCCTCTGTCGTGACCGTACGATCTAGAGCGAATCCTGTGTAACCATTGTCTTCTACATCCGCGCAGATCTTGCGGTAGGAAGGTGCACCGCCGAGATAAATCATGCAGGTGCGCGGCTTGCCGGGAATGTTTGCGCCGGTGTACCACGAGTCGGTACCCGGTAGCAGCGTTTGCTGTGCAATCGAATCAACCAGTGCGCCCCATTGGGTTTCTGCTTCTAAAGTTGGCTCGATCACATCCAGATCGTGCTCACGCAGGTATTGAATGGCGTCAGTTGCAAACTCGACATGGTCTTCAATCGCTAACGGCATGTTGTAAAGGACGCCAGGGCTTTGTGGGCCGGTGATGAAAAACAGATTCGGGAAACCGTGTGTGGAAATACCCAGGTAGGTGTGTGGACCATCTGCCCATTTTTTATTCAGCGTGAGTCCGTCGCGGCCGACAATACCCATGCTGAGTAGTGGGCCGGTCATGGCATCAAAGCCGATGGCCAGCACAATCGCATCAAGCTCGTATTCATCCGTTGTGGTGCGGATACCGTGTTCGGTAATCATTTCAATCGGCGTTGCCTTGATGTCGACTAGGGTAACGTTATCCCGGTTGTAGGTCTCATAATATTTCGTCTCCAACGGTGGACGTTTGGTGCCATAGGGGTAGCCTCTTGGGGTTAGCATTTCGGCCACCTTGGGGTCTTTGACTCGCTCGCGAATTTTGACGCGGATATATTCGGCAGCGGTGTCGTTGGATTCTTTGTTGAACAGCAGATCTTGAAAGCTGTCGAAAATCAGCCGAAAGCCGCCATCCCAATAGCAATCGTCATACACGCGCCGCCGCTCTTCCATCGAGGCAGCGATAGCGGAGGGCAGGGCTTTATCGTAGGGCATGCCGCCAAAAGAATTGCGTGATTTGGTACGAATCTCTTTGTAGTGAGCCTTGACTTGTTTTTCGACTTCAGGGTCCATCGGCCTGTTACCGATAGGTGTGGCAAAGTTGGGTGTGCGTTGAAACACGGTAAGGTGGGCGGCTTCTTTGGCGATTTCGGTGATGGCTTGTATCCCACTGGCCCCTGCGCCAATGATGCCGACACGCTTGCCAGTGAAATCAACGCCTTGATGCGGCCAGCTTCCAGTGGCATACATTTCACCCTTGAAATTTTCAAAGCCTGGGAAGTCTGGTTTTTTCGCAACGGAAAGATTGCCTGTGCCGGCAATCAGGAATTTCGTCCGTGCGATGATGCCGTTTTCAGTGCTGATTTCCCACAGCTTGTTTTTATCATCCCAGACGAGCGCAGTAATTTGCGTGTTGAATTGAATGTCTTTGCGTAGATCAAAGCGGTCAGCGACGTGATTCAAGTAACGAAGGATTTCCGGCTGCGCTGCAAAGCGCTCACTCCATGTCCATTCTTGCTGGAGTTCTTCAGAAAAAGAATACGAATAGTGGATGCTCTCGATATCGCATCGGGCACCAGGGTAGCGGTTCCAGTACCACGTGCCACCCACATCGCCAGCGACATCAAATACGCGAGCCGAGACGCCCATTTGATCGCGCAGACGGTGTAGCGCATACAGCCCGGCAAACCCCGCACCGATGACAACTGTATGAAATGTTTCTATCCGCACTGAGCCGGTGGCCGGGGTGTTTGTTTTTAGATTCAACATGAACCCTCCTTGACGAAAGTGAATAGAAATTCAGCTTTCTCTCTATTCACAGCACTTTCTATTCGATTTATTTTCGTTTTATCTCATGGGCTGCCGTATCACCAGCGCCGACTTTTTCAGCAGATTAAGCCAGAAGATCTGCTTAATCTGCTGCAATAATGGGCTTTATTGCGCTGTATAGCCGCCGTCGATCGGAATAATCGCGCCGGTGATAAAGCTGGCTTCGTCCGACGATAAAAACGCGACCAGGTTGGCGATTTCAGCCGGCTCTGCGCCACGGCCCAGTGGGGTCATGGCAGTGGCCCCATCAATGAAGTCTTTGCCAATGCGTGTCACCATGGGCGTCATGACCAGACCCGGACAAATGGCGTTGGCGCGGATGCCCTGCTTCGCATAGGTGACAGCCCAGGCACGAGTCAGCGAGATCACTGCGCCTTTGGATGCGCTGTAGGCATGTAGTCCCGGTGTACCGATCAGCCCGCCGATGGATGATGTGGTGGTGATAACGCCGCTCTTGCCGCCGCGCAGCATGCTTTGCAGCGCGTATTTGGCAACCAGAAACGGGCCACGGGTATTTACCGAGTGGATATGTTCCCAGTTGGCAAGATCAAGTGAATCAGTGAGGCCGTCTCCTGATTCAATGCCCGCATTGTTGAATAATACGCGTACGGCACCATAGGCTTCTTCGGCGTGTTTAATCGCGTCGCTCACGTTGGCTTCATCTGATACGTTGCACTGGGCGATGAAAGCATCCCCGCCGGCACTTTTGATCTGGTCTAGCGTTTCTTCAAGACCGCTACGGTCAACGTCAATGAGGCATACACGCCCCCCCTCTGCTGCAAAACGTAAGGAGGCTGCGCGCCCCATGCCTGCTGCTGCACCGGTGACAACAGCGCAACGTCCTGTAAAACGATGGGTCATTTCTTCTCTCTCCTCTTTATTGTTTATACGGTCGAGAACGACCGATTTATTGGTATGGCGGATCCAGCTCTGGAGTGCAACGGTACATCAGAAAAACATATTCAGATTTTTGTCCATCACCACACGCTCGATCAAATGGACGACGCGGCGGGCAATGCGCCAGCCTTGCGGCGTCTGCCGCAGAATATCTTCGCGCCAGCCCGCATGACTTGCAATATCTTTATCGCGGCGACCACGGAAAATCATGAATTTGCTGCGCACCAAAAACTCATTCGGTGTGTCGGTGGTTTCCACTTCAATATTGGTAATGATGCGCAGGTGCCGCGTTGCCGGGTCGTTGAGCCAGACTAGGCCCGTGGCCTCGCGATCTGCGCGTTGTTTCAAGCCGGGGAAGCCATCATCAATAATGAAAAGTGGTTTTAACGTAGTGGATCCCTGACGTGCGCGACGATAGGTGCTGATCGCCACGGGTATTTGGTAGCGAATATCTTCTGTCAAAAGTTCCAGCCAGTCTGGATATCGTTCTTCATCCAGCAAACGCGCTTCCATTGATAAAAACTTGCCGATGGCATATTCCTGTTCAAAACTGACGGGTGCTGTCGGCGCAAGTTTGAGCTCTGCATTAGCCATGACGAAACTCCTTTAACACCGCGGTAACAGGGGTAACGGGCGCTGTTTGTCCGATGACTCCGTAGGCATTGTCCGCCTCCATCGTGCGCCGCCACTGATTGTAAAAGCCGCGCTGACAGGCTTCGTTAACTAATCCAGGCGACGCTTCACCGGGGCCATCCCAGGGTGCTTTACGGCCCATGCCCATGCCGAGGAATCCTTGCATTTGGCGGGTGGCATAGCCAGCGGCAGAGTGTGTAATAGCTTCGACAAAGTCACCGTCATCCCCTTCGAGCAGTCCGGCGGGGCCGAAAGTCTGCCGCACGTGATCGTGAATGATTTCTTTGGTCGCGTCAGGCATGCCGCGCTCGCACATGGCATACGTCCATACCTCGAACTTACCAGGGCCTTTGGGGTGAATGATGCGAATAAAATTGAGCCCTTGAATAATTTGCACATTAGGGAATACGCCAATATGCGTCTCTGACCCGTAAAGCTGACGGCCGCGCAGCTCACCCAGCTTTTCAATGACATTGGGCCGATTTCTTTCAAGATGTGCGAGCACGGGCTCAGGGTGATCGTAAAGCGCATAGCCTGATTGACCATCGAGTGTCGTCAGCACCGTATGGGTATTCATGACAATCTCTATTGCACCACTTTGATCGACTCCCGTATTGTTTGCATTGATGCCTAACACGTTATCTGAGCGACCATTGCCTATCGCACCGACTACGCTCATCGCCCCGGCATGAGCCCACGCGACATGGTAGCCGTCGCCAATGGCATTTTCAACGGGTAGCTTCCAGTTACCGGGGATCTCTGTTTTATACGGAGCGCCGACTACCTCAAGCCCGCCTTGTGCGCTATCGGTCACGACATCGATATACCAGGCGATGTCGCCCAGATAGTCGATCAAACTGGGGGCGGACTCGGAAAAGCAGCCAAATAAAAGCCCCTTGTAGCTGTCCAGGCGTGCTACGGGAACCAAGCCAAAGCGCTCGCGGGGGAGGTTGTCGTAAATTTCCTTTTCCAGTGGTACTCCGGCGAGCTCGCCTTCCGTGTTGAATGACCAGCCATGGTAAGAGCAGGTAAATGAACGCGTATTGCCGCCTTCTGCCTGACAGACTTTATTGCCTCGATGGGTGCAGGCATTGAGAAAAGCGCGAATCACTTTATCTTTGCCGCGCACCACAATGACATCGTCTTCCCCCATGTAGGTACGGATGAAATCGCCTGGTTGGGGTAACTGACTTTCGTGACCAAGGAACAGCCAGCAGCGATTGAAAATCTGCTTCAGTTCTTCCTCATAAATTGCCGGATCCCAAAAAATGCTGCGTTTTTGCAGTGCCTGCTCGGAATCAACGAGTTCCTGATAGTTAAATTTTTTCATTATATTTTCCTCCTCCAGTCATTCAGTCATGCGGCGATCAGTCCAGCTGTGTTTGCCCAGCCGCGATATCCGCGACGACAGTTTCAGCCTTGCTCCACGCGGGCCGGGCACTCAAACGCTTAATCCAGGCAAGCAGGTGAGGGTAAGGCTTTAAGTCCAGTCCCAGATTAAAGCTGATCGGCGCAATACAACCCAGCGCGATGTCGGCAATAGAGAAGTTGCCGCAAACATACTCCTTGCCTGCCAACTGCGCATCCAGAATGCCAAGGTTGCCCAGCAATGCTGCTTTGGCCGCCGCGATGACATCATTGTCGGGCGTGGGTGCCATCATGGCGAAAAACAGATTGAGCAGGCTGGGGTTGAGCGTTGCACCTTCCCAGGTAAGCCATTGCTGAACAAGGGCGCGTTGCTTGCTGTCTGTCGGCATCAAAGTTGTACTGGCTCGGCTGTCAGCGAGATAACGCAGAATCGCGCTAGATTCCCAAAGTATGAAGCCATCGTCATTGATCGTGGGCACTACGCCATTGGGATTAAGCTTGCGATAAGGGGCATCGGCCGGACGGCAGTCTTGCAACCGCGATAGCAGCTTGACGCCATATTTTTCGCCGATTTCTTCCAGCGCAATCAGCACCTTGCTTGAGTTGCGTGAGCCGCCATATGGGTCGCCCTCGCGTTGAATGTGATAAAGCTCAATCATTGTTTTAATTTCCCGTAAAAGTTTGAACTTACTTAAATTAAATAGCTGTCAATCCGCCATCAACGCAGAAGTTTTGCCCGGTGACATAGCTCGCCTCGCCTGAGGCTAAGTACAGCGCACAGTAAGCAATGTCGAGCGGCTGACCAACGCGTTTGACAAGCTGCAAATCCATGATGTCCGACACCATTTTCTTAAGCATTTCTTTATCCGGAAACACTGCAAATGCGGGTGTTTCGATAAGCCCCGGCGAGATGCTATTAACGCGAATATGGTCTGGTGCAAACTCTGCTGCCCAAGTGCGGCTCATGGCAATCACGCCGCCTTTGGTCATGCTGTGTGCGAACTGATGAATGTGACCACCGAAGTTAGAGCCAATGACCCCAGCGGCTGAGGCGGTGTTGATGATCGACCCGCCGCCACGGCGCTTGAGTACCGGATGCGCATATTTGGTGGCGTAATAAACCAAATCGAGCTCGTTACGAACCAGCCAGTGCCAGTCCTCGGTCGTGAATTGGTCGATTTTTCCGTAACGCACGGCGGACGCGTTGTTGTAAAGGATGTCGAAATCGCCATAGGTGTCCACGGCAAAGTCTATCCAACTGCGAACTTCTGCTTCATCACCCAAATCCACCACGCGGCTGACCATTTTGCCACCTGCTTGAGTGACGAGGCGTACGGTTTCTTCGCTATCTCCTGCCTTGACGTCACACCCCACCACACAAGCCCCTTCGGCAGCAAACAGCTCGGCTGCTGCACGTCCTTGGCCTCCGGCTGTGCCGGTAATTAATGCCACTTTGCCTGCTAAACGTCCACTCATTGTTGTCCTCTGTCCGGAAAGCTTTTTTTAGGGATCATGCGCAAAATATCAATGCCAGTATCCAGCGTGATGTCGTTCCATTTGTTAATGGCGTTATCAACTTCGCACATCGCCAGTGTGGCCCAAGCCATTTGATGTGCCTCTTTGGGGATGGCATCTAGCGGAAATTGATTCAAGTACTCGATGAATTCCGGCAGGCGCGGCAGCATGGCGTCATAAAAAGAACGCACTTCTTCCATGTTTGACGACAGGCGCTTGGAGAGCCGTTTTTCTGTCGTAGGTAAGCCCCAAGCGGCGAGATGATTCTCCAAGCCGGAAATTTCCGGGCGTGATTGGGTTGCGTTGGCAGCAGTGCTCATGGCTTCTCCTTTGCTTGATCTTGCTCGATAGCGCTTAACAAACGGTTGTAATAGGCGCGTAGAGGCACTTCTTGTTTATTCAGGCTGACATGGCTGATGGCACCGCATTTGAAATTGGCGTGTATGCCTTCAGCGGTATACAAATCCTCAGAGAGCACGTCGCGGATTTGAATCACGCCTTGTTCCATATTGAAAACATGACCAAAGCTGGTGGGTCTTTCCGTGTGATAAAAGTCCACTTCCCAAATGCATTCATCTGCTGATATGGGGAGCGTGCGCTGGATCAGAATCTGTCCTTTTTGCACGAACAACACGATGTTGGGAAATACCAGGTAGTTATCAAAAATCCACAGCGGATGATCTTCCTTGAGCACCCCCTCGCCCCCTTCGGCGGCAAACTGTCTTTCAGGCTTGGTGTAGATGGAAGTTGCCCCATATTTTGCCGAGAGTAAATTCATCGGGGTTTGCATGCCACGGCTCACATCTTCGGGCCGATAGGCAGCAACACCGCAAGGCACGCCAATGCTCTCGGGGAAGTAATAAGCCGCTGTGTTTGATCCCGGAATCGCACCCGCAATCGTTTTGCGGTGCGTCATGTCAACGTGGTAGCCTTCGATTTGCGCATCGACGATGAGCTTCCAGTTGGCTTTGAATTTTGCACGCCAGCCAAAACTCCATGACCAATCCTTATTGCCCAGGTAACGATCAAACTTATCGTCAAGCGGCTTTAAATATTCACGTAAAGTCCATTCGGGTTTTTCGGCCAGGTTAATGAAAATAAAGCCGCCCCAAACGTCCAGATGAATGGGCTTTAAATGTTCTTGTTTTTGGTCAAGATCGGCAAACAGAGCAGCATCCGGCACATTGATCAAGTCGCCTTCCAGGTTAAAGCTCCAGCCGTGAAAGTTGCACACCAACGCGCGCACGTTGCCCGTGGACGCATTAACAAGACGTGCGCCACGGTGAGTGCAGGCATTATAAAAAGCACGCAGTTTTTGGTCTTTGCCGCGCGCGATGACAACTGAAACACCCAAGGTGTCAACCATGAAGTTTTGGTAGTCGCCCGGCACTTTGACATCCGATTCGCGGCCAACGAGCAGCCAGCTCTTGCGGAAGATATGCTCTTTTTCAAGCTCAAAGAATTCTTGTGAAACATACTGTTCAACTGGCAGTTTGCCAGTGCCTAGCGCGTGACTGCCAATTTCCGGCAGCGCCAAATTTTCGATCTTACCCATGGTGCTCTCTCCTGTTATGGTTTTATCTGTCGATGCTGCTGCGCGCGACGCTAGATGCAATGTAGGTGTACAGACGAAAACTAATAGCAATTTAGATGCCATTGCCGCGTCGTGATCGGCAGGCAATACTTTCACCCTTATAGAACAAAGGGTTTGATTCAAGGAGGAACCGGGAGGTGATTTTCTTGTATATGGGATACGCCATATGACATGGCAAGAAGTGTACAATTTCGTCTAATTTAAAATTAACGCGACATAAATGAACGCTCATGGAGGCGAATGCAATATGACCATGTTTAATGCCAGTGCCTTGACTCCTTATTTTCAGCCAGGGACTCAAGGTGGGCAGATGCGTCTTGACGGGCAGCGCATGATGCTTTTTTATGCCTCTGCTTTTACCGAATATCGACGTGGCTTGATTGACCTGTGTGGTTCAAAAGCAACGCGTTCGCTGATTACGCGAGTGGCTTATGCCGAAGGTGTCAAAGGTGCTGACTTGTTACGCAAGCTACACAAAGCGGACGAGAGTGATGTCTACAACTATCGGTTAAGTGCGTTGATTCACGAGCTGGCAGGTTATGCGTTGCTTGATTTCAAGCAAATGAAGATTGATATTCGGCGGGGAATTTTTGAGGTCGATTTAACCTTGAAAGATTCCGTAGAGGCCGAATCACATCTTGCTGCTTATGGATCAAGTTCTGAGAGTGTTTGCTGGTTGCTGATGGGCTATTTGAGCGGCTATAGCAGCGCCTTTATGGGGCGTATGGTGGTGTTTCGTGAGCACCAATGTAGCGCATCAGGCCACGCGACTTGCCGTATGGTGGGGCGTTTGGCCGATCAGTGGAATGAGGCCGAGCGTCAGCATGCGATGGCGACGGGTCCGCTCATCAGCCAGTTGAGCTTAGGCCAAGCGGAGGAGCCACTGGCTGCCGGTGCGAATGAGATTGTCGGTGTGTCTTCCGCGTTTCACTCGGTGCTGTATCTGGTCGACAAAGTCGCCTCCACACGGTCAACTGTGTTGTTGTATGGCGAGACGGGAGTGGGTAAGGAGGTTATTGGCAGGCTGGTGCATCGGCGCAGCGATCGGTCGGAAAAGCCTTTTGTGGCAGTGAATTGTGCGGCCATTCCTGCCTCGCTGATTGAGTCAGAGCTGTTCGGTGTGGAGCGAGGGGCTTACTCAGGGGCGACACATTCACGGCCAGGCCGGTTTGAGCGCGCTGAAGGGGGTACCTTGTTTCTGGACGAAATTGGCACGCTCGATTTTGCATCCCAAGGCAAACTACTGCGTGTGCTGCAAGAAGGTGAGCTAGAACGTATAGGGGATCAGCGTACACGCAAAGTGAATGTGCGTGTGATTGCTGCAACGAATGCCGATTTGCGTAATGAAGTGCGCGAAGGCAGGTTTCGTGAGGATTTGTTTTTTCGACTGACCACGTTCCCTATTCGTGTGCCACCGCTGCGTGAGCGGCGAGCCGACGTGCCTTTGCTGGTGGATTTCTTTTTCAAACGGTTTTGCAAAACGCACGATAAACAACCCTCAGGCTTTACGCAAGATGCCGTAGCGATTTTGATGGCGCATCCCTATCCGGGCAATGTCCGTCAGCTCGAACACATGGTAGAACGCGCGGTGATTTTGGCCGACCATGATCGTCCGATTGATAGTTTTCATCTCTACGCATTTGAAGATGAGCGGCATGCTAAACCTGCAGTGAATAGCGTAAGCGATGTCACTGATCTGGATTCGATCTTGCGCGGTGCTCGAGAAAAAGGCCTCGGCCTGCAAGCGCTGGAAAACGAAGCTTTGCGCATTGCCGTGAGCGATGCCCAAGGCAATATCTCACAAGCTGCACGCTCGCTGGGGCTAACCCGCCGCCAGCTGGCTTACAAATTAAAGCAAGCCAGCTTGGCAGGTGGAGGCTAAAGGGTGGTGTTACCAGGCAGTCCAGCCGCCATCATGCGCAATGACTTGCCCGGTCACAAAGCTGGATGCATCGCTAGCCAGGTAAATCAGCAGGCCAGCCAGCTCTTCCGGGTCGCCGGTGCGACCCAACGGGGTCGCCTCGTTCAATGCGGCGACAAACGCGTGTAGTGCTTGTTCTGAAGGCGGCGCCGTTTCGCGTCCCAGTTGTGTCCCGAGATGCCATCCGGGTGCGATGGCATTGAATCGAATACCATCGTTGCCATATTCCGCTGCGGCTTGCCGGGTAAAACCAATCACGGCGGCTTTAGACGAAGAATAATTGACGGCAACTGCCGGTGTTTTGGGCGACACGCCGCCAAGACCTGCGATGGAAGCAATGCTAATGATCACCCCCTTTTTACGCGGCAACATGAAAGGGAGTGCTGCACGTGTGCATAAAAATACGCCACGCGTGTTCACGCTATGCAAACGATCCCAGTCCGCAACCGGCATTTCGTGCAGACGCAGGGGCGGCGTGGCAATACCGGCGTTGTTGACCAAAATATCCAGCGGGCCATAGTGCTTGTTAATGTCCGCCATGAGTCTGGCAACCGAGTCCTCATTTGACACATCCACCTGCAAAGCCAGCGCATCGCCGCCAGCAGCAGTGATTTTTTGCGCGGTTTCCTGCGCGATATTGAGATCAATATCTGCACACACCACTTTTGCTCTGGCAGTTGCCAGAGCACGCGCAAACACGCGACCCAAACCTACGCCTGCGCCAGTCACTAAGGCAACGCGGTGATCGAGGCTGAAAAGGTTTAAAGAAAATTCGGGGTGCTGTGTTTCTTTATTTCTTTCTTTATTTATTTCGTTATTCATTTTGCTTCCTCCTGGTTTTTATTGTTTACAGTTTAGCGGGTGTGACTTTTATTTTGTTTCAGCCCAAGCCAGCAGAGATTGCCATTGTTCGCGGTCTTTTTCGCTGCGTGCGGGGGAAAGGTCGAAAATGCTCATGCCATGGGCCGCTGCCTGCACGTAGTTTTGTGTGTCGCGCAGATGAGCGATAACAGGCAGGCCCGTGTTGGCGAGAAAGCGTTCCAGCTCGCCCGCAGCACGGGTGCGCGGGTCAACGCGCATGGCCACAATGGCGACAAAGGTGTCGTGTTGGCGCAGGCTTTTTTCTTCGGCCAGTTGCTGTAGAAAGTCGCGCGTGGCGAGAATATCGAAAATGGATGCCTGTAGCGGAACAATCACGCGGTTGGCCTGTTTTAATATCTGCGTGAGTTTTTTGCCATGCAGCCCGGCCGGGGTATCCAGCACCACGTGCGTCGTGTCTTTGGGTGGTTTGGCGGGGCGATCATCGGCCATGTCCCAGCTCGCAATGGATGGCAAGGCGGACGAGCGCAATTTGAGCCACGCAAGCGATGATTGTTGCCGGTCGATATCTCCCAGCATGACGCGGTGGCCTGCGCGAGCAAAGTAGCCTGCCAGATTGGTTGCCAGCGTGCTTTTACCCACGCCGCCTTTAGGATTCGCAATCAAAAAAGTTTGCATGGTTTTTTAGGGTAGCAAAATGGTTGATCCGGTGGTTTTTCTGGCGGTTAAATCAGCGTGGGCGAGTGCCGCATCTTTAAGTGCATACGTCTGATTGATTTCGATTCTAACCTGACCCGACATGACAACGGCAAACAGTTCGTCAGCCATGGCGAGTAAATCACTGCGTTTGGCAGTGTAGGTGTACAGCGTCGGGCGGGTGACAAACAGTGACCCACGCCGAGCCAGTTCACGCAGTTCCAGCGCAGGTGGGGGGCCGGATGCATTGCCAAAGCTGACCATGAGCCCCATGGGCCGCAGGCAGTCCAGCGAGTCCATGAAAGTGTTTTTGCCGACCGAGTCATACACGACCGGCACGCCCTCGCCGTGGGTGATTTCTTTCACGCGGGTGACGAAATTCTCCTGTGTGGTCACGATGACATGGTCGCACCCGTGGGCGTGGGCGATGGCAGCTTTTTCCGGCGTACTCACCGTACCAATGACGGTGGCGCCCAGGGCTTTGGCCCATTGGCAGGCGATCAAGCCCACGCCGCCTGCGGCAGCATGAAAGAGGATGGTTTCGCCGGGCATCACGCGGTGAACTTGACGCAGTAAGTATTGCGCAGTCAAACCACGCAGCATCATGGCCGCCGCTGTTCGAAAATCTATGGCGTCGGGTAGCTTGACCAGTCGATCAACCGGTATATCTCGTACCTCAGAATAGGCCCCCACTGGATGCAGCGGTCCGCCGGTATAAGCTACTCGGTCACCGGGTTTGAATTCGCCGACGTCGTCACCTACAGCTTCGATAATCCCCGCCGCCTCTTCGCCTACGCCAGCCGGCAGCTCGACCGGATAAAGCCCGGAGCGATAATAGGTGTCAATGAAATTGACGCCGATGGCATGATGTTTTACGCGGGCGTGGCCGCTTTGTGGCGTATCACCATCGCCGACTTTTTCCCAGCGCATGACTTCGGGGCCGCCGGTTTGATAAAAGCGAATCGCATGTGCCACGTCGCTTAATCCTTTAACGCGTTGGCATCCACCACTGCTAGCGCGGTCATGTTAACCAGGCGCCGCACGGTTGCTGTCGGAGTCAGGATATGCACCGGCTTGGCCGCGCCCAGTAAGATTGGCCCCACCGTGATGCCGTCGCCATTGATGGCTTTGATCAGATTAAACGCAATGTTGGCGGCGTCCAGATTCGGCATGATCAATAAATTGGCTTCGCCTTTGAGGCGGCAATCCGGGAAGGCACGTTCACGAATCGCTTGCGATAATGCCGCATCACCATGCATTTCGCCATCCACTTCCAGACCCGGTGCGCGCGCCTCGATAAGTTGCCGTGCCCGTGCCATTTTCTGTGCCGCTACTGAGCGCACACTGCCAAAATTGGAATGCGACAACAGCGCGACTTTGGGCACCAAACCAAAGCGGCGCACTTCGTCGGCGGCCATCAGCGTCAGTTCGGCCAGCAATTCGGCGGATGGGTCTTCATTGACATAGGTGTCGCAGATGAACAGTGTCTGCCTGGGCAGCAGCAGCAGGTTCATTGCCGCGAAAGCGTTGGCATTCGGTTTCAGGCCGATCACGTCGGCCACATGCCGCAGGTGTTGCCGGTATTCGCCGACGATGCCGCACAGCATCGCATCCGCATCACCACTGGCCAGCAACATCGCACCTATCAACGTGGTATTCGAACGCATCGCCTGTTTTGCGACTTCCGGAGTGACGCCATGGCGGCCTAGCCGCTGATGGTAGGCCTGCCATAGTTTTTTATAGCGCGGATCCGCCTCCGGGTTCACCACCTCGAAGTCTCGTCCTGCCACAATATGCAGCCCGGCTTTCTCGATGCGAGCGGTAATCACGCTGGGGCGGCCGATGACCACGGGTTGTGCCAAGCCCTCGTCAATGACCACTTGCACCGCACGCAAGACACGCTCATCTTCCCCTTCGCAATACAGCACACGGCACGGTGCCTTTTTGGCCGCATCGAACACCGGCTTCATGATGAAGCCCGACTGATAAACAAAATTATTCAGCCGTTCGCGGTAGGCCTCCATATCTGCAATCGGCCGCGTCGCCACGCCAGAATCCATCGCGGCTTGCGCCACAGCCGGTGCAATCTTGACAATCAGCCGTGGATCGAACGGACGTGGAATCAGATACTCGCGGCCAAATGAAAGACTTTCGCCGCCATAGGCCATCGCCACGACGTCCGACGCCTCAGCTTGCGCGAGCTCGGCTAATGCATGGACGGCGGCCAACTGCATGGCTTCGTTGATGGTGGTCGCGCCAACATCCAGCGCGCCGCGAAAAATAAACGGAAAGCACAGCACGTTGTTGACCTGGTTTGGGTAATCCGATCGGCCGGTGGAAATAACCGCGTCGTCGCGCACACGGCGCACTTCATCCGGCGTGATCTCTGGCGTCGGATTGGCCAGGGCCATGATCAGTGGATTTTTTGCCATCTTGGCCACCATGTCCGGCTTTAACACGCCGCCAGCGGACAAGCCCAGAAATACATCCGCGCCGTCAATCACTTCGCCAAGTGCGCGCGCGCTGGTAGCCTTGGCGTAGCGCGCCTTGATTGGGTCCATCAGCGCCACGCGTCCTTCATAGACCAGGCCTTCGAGATCGGTCACCCAGATATTCTCGATGCGTATGCCGAGCGAGACCAGCAATTCAAGGCACGACAATGCGGCTGCACCTGCGCCGGATGTCACCAGCTTGACTTCATCCAGTCGTTTGTCCAGCAGCTTGAGTCCATTGAGAATGGCAGCACTCACAACAATCGCTGTGCCATGTTGATCGTCGTGAAATACCGGAATTTTCATGCGCTGCCGAAGTTTTTCTTCAATATAAAAACATTCCGGCGCCTTGATGTCTTCCAGGTTGATGCCGCCGAAAGTGGGTTCCATGGCAGCGATGGCGTCGACCAGTTTGTCGGCATCCGGCTGGTCGAGCTCGATATCAAAGACATCAATGCCGGCAAACTTTTTGAACAACACCGCTTTGCCTTCCATTACCGGCTTGGCAGCCAGCGGCCCGATATTGCCCAAGCCCAGAACGGCTGTGCCATTGGTCACGACTCCCACCAGATTGGCGCGCGAGGTGAGGCGGTTAACCTGGCTTGGATCAGCCACAATGGCGTTGCATGCCGCCGCGACACCAGGGGAATAGGCCAGACCCAGATCGCGCTGGTTGGTGAGTCCCTTTGTTGGCACCACGGCAATTTTTCCGGCGGTGGGAAACGCGTGGTATTCAAGGGCGGCGGCGGCGAGATTTTCTTGTTCAGTAGACATATCGACTATTAAGCAGTGACGGAAAGTTTTTCAATCATAAACCCGCACGATGCCGATTGATCGGTCGGTTATCGCGCTGAGTATGGCAAAATCAAAACATTCGCTAAGAGCAGGTAGGGCGTGTGAGGGATTTTCTGGCCAAATGTTCAATTTCGATGAGTGCTTTCGCTAAACCGCCGACCGATTTACTTGAAGCCACAGTCTCTACGCTGGCGTATTACACCCAGGCTGCCGACGCTTTTCGCGCAGGCACGCAAGATCACGATGTAAGCCAGAATATTGCCGCGTTGCTGCGCCATATTGCTGTTGCGCCGCCGTTTACCGTGCTTGATGTGGGGTGTGGCCCGGGACGCGATCTCAAAACATTCACTGCGCTCGGCCATCGGGCGATCGGACTGGATGGCTCGGCAGCGTTTGTTGCCATGGCCAAAGCGGATACCGGGTGTGAAGTCTGGCAGCAGAATTTTCTCGCGCTGGATCTGCCCTCCGCCTATTTTGATGGGGTATTCGCCAACGCCTCGCTGTTTCATGTGCCCAGTCTTGCGTTGCCGCAGGTGTTGCGGCAGTTGCACGCGAGCTTGAAACCTGGTGGCGTATTGTTCAGCTCCAACCCGCGCGGTGATAATCAGGAAGGCTGGCAGGGTGATCGTTACGGTGCTTATCACGATCTGGAAGCCTGGTGCCAGCAAATGACTCAAGCCGGTTTTACGGAACTCGAACACTACTATCGCCCCGAAGGTTTGCCGCGTGATCAACAGCCGTGGTTGGCAACGGTGTGGCGTGCGGCGGAAAGTAACAAAAACAATCCTGGCAGGCCAGTTCATTTAGGAGGCAACACATGAAAAAAACGATGATTCGCGGGGCGCTGATACTCAGCGTGGTATTGCTCAGCTGGTCGGGGTGGTCGGTTTGGGATACTGCCTTGCGTGCCCCCTCCTTCAATCGCCTGCCTTTGCCGCCGGCATTGATTGCGGCCGACTCTTCTCTTGGCCAGCAATTATTTGTCAGCAGCCAATACACTGCAGATTACGATCCGCTCATGGCCCATTTTGTGGCCCAGGCGCGCCCGGCTTTTTGCGGCGTGGCAAGTTCTGTGGTGTTACTGAATGCATTAAAAACCACAGAAAATCCTGTCACCCAATCCACTTTTTTCGATGTGGCGGCGCGTCAGGTGCGTGGTGAGTTTGCTGTCACTTTTGGTGGCATGAGTCTGGTGCAATTGCGGGATCTGCTCAAAACGCATGGCGTGGATGCCACGCTGACCTATGCCTCGGATACGACGCTGGATGCCTTTCGTAAACAAGCAGAGGAGAATCTCAAAACTCCGGGCGATTTTATTCTGGTGAATTATCAGCGCGGCGCGCTGGGCCAGAAAGAATCCGGCCACATTTCGCCACTGGCCGCCTACAACGCAGCCAGCGACCGATTCCTTATTCTGGATGTGGCAGCCTACAAATATCCACCGGTTTGGGTATCTGCTCAGGCGCTGTGGGCGGCGATGAATACCATTGATAAATCCGCAGGGCACACGCGCGGGTTTGTGGTGATTAAGCAGCTTCCAGCTTCGCGATTGCCAGTGCCAGCCACTTGACGCCTGCCGCCTTGAAGTTGACCTGCACACGGGCATCCGTGCCGCTGCCTTCGGCATTCACGATGACGCCCGAGCCGAACTTGGTGTGGTGCACGTTCATGCCGATAGAAAAGCCACTGTCTTTTGGCGGGTTGCCAATGTGATCCGTCCGTTGCGCGGTGACGTGCGATTTGCCATGAAAAGTCGGCACCCCAAGGGTACTTCCTGCAGGGCGCGCTGGCGAGACGGCGAAATGTTGCTTCTCCACTTTGGGCGTTAGCCACTTGAGTAGTTCCTTGGGAATTTCATCGAGAAAACGCGAGGGCAGGTTGTAGCGTGTCTGGCCATGCAGCATGCGGCTTTGCGCGATACTGAGGTATAGCCGCTGCCGCGCACGAGTGACGGCGACATACATCAGGCGGCGTTCTTCCTCCAACCCGTCACTGCCGTTTTTGATGTCATTCACCGCGTTTTCATGCGGGAACAAGCCTTCTTCCAGCCCGCTGATAAACACCATGTTGAACTCCAGCCCTTTGGCCGAATGCACTGTCATCAATTGCAACGCATCATCACCTTCACCCGCCTGATGTTCGCCAGCTTCGAGCGACGCATGAGAGAGAAACGCGGCCAGATCAGCCGATAACTCCCCTTCCTCGCTGGCCGTGCCTTCTTCTGCAATAAAACTGGCGGCGGCATTGATCAGCTCGTCCAGATTGGCGATCCGCTCCTGCCCCTCTTTTTCGTTCTGGTAATGCGTGTGCAGGCCGGACAACTCAAGCACATGAGCAATCAGCTCGGGCAATGGCAGATGTGCCGCTTCACTCAGTTGATGGATGAGTTGCGCAAACGCGGCGAGTGATGCGCCGCCCTTGCCGCTCACCTGCGGGATAGCCGCAAAGAAGCTGCTGTTGGCCGCTTTGGCCGCATCCTGCAAGGCTTCCAGGCTACGCGCGCCGATGCCGCGCACGGGGAAATTCACGACACGTGCAAACGCCGTGTCATCGTTGACGTTGGCGATCAGGCGCAGATAAGCCAGTGCATGCTTGACTTCGGCGCGTTCAAAAAAGCGCAGCCCGCCATACACGCGATAAGGGATTCCGGCATTGAACAAGACATGTTCCAGCGCGCGTGACTGGGCGTTGCTGCGATACAGCAGCGCAATTTCGGCACGCGTATGGCCGTCGCGCACGAGCGATTTCACTTCTTCAACGATCCAGCGCGCTTCATCGCTGTCGCTATACGCCTCATACACGCGGATCGGCTCGCCGCTGCCAGCGTGCGTCCATAGGTTTTTACCCAGGCGGTGCGGATTGTTGCGAATGATGGCGTTCGCCGCGTCCAGAATGTTGCCGTGCGAGCGATAGTTCTGCTCCAGGCGGATCATGTGCTTGACGTTGAACTCGCGCTCAAAATCGCGCATGTTGCCCACGTCCGCCCCGCGAAACGCATAGATGCTCTGGTCATCGTCGCCCACGCAGAACAGCGCCGCGTGTTGCCCGGCGAGCAGCTTCAGCCACTGGTATTGCAGTTTGTTCGTGTCTTGAAATTCATCTACCAGAATATGCCCAAAGCGTTCCTGATAATGGCGCAGCAGAGGTTCATTGCGGGCCAACAACTCAAACGAGCGCAACAGCAGTTCGGCGAAATCGACCACGCCTTCACGCTGGCATTGTGTCTCGTAAGCGGCATAAATCTCCACCTTCTTTTTTGCCCAGCTATCCCATGCCTCAACGGCGGACGCGCGCAAGCCTTGTTCTTTTTGTGCGTTGATGAACTGGCACATTTCGCGCGGCGGAAATTTTTCGTCATCCACGTTCAGCGCCTTGAGCAATCGTTTAACGGATGAGAGCTGATCTGCCGAATCGAGAATCTGAAACAGTTGCGGCAAACCCGCATCGCGGTAATGCGCGCGCAGCAGACGATTGCACAAGCCATGGAAAGTACCGATCCACATACTTTTCACATTCACCGGCAACATCGCCGCCAGGCGCGTCTGCA
>WOYI011280004.1_pt1 | contig 19577 bp, 14 predicted proteins | sample 6423411 | NCBI WGS metagenome assembly WOYI01 (sample SAMN13441803, study PRJNA592873) | oil field metagenome | biome: oil field; feature: oil-well bore; material: oil-contaminated soil; isolation source: oil-contaminated soil from oil-well borehole | place: Germany: Wietze | collected 2016-10-18 ... | reverse complement strand
TGTCATCAAGTCGCCAAAAAGTCGGCCAACATTTTTAATCAAAATATAACCACTTCGTTACAGGGCTTGTCACGAAATGCAGTACTTGAACAGATTGCTCGAAATTTCTTTCGAATGAGTGCGGTGGACTATATCTTAGGAGGAATTGACAAAAATTTAGCTTTTGCAGTGATAATACCTGAAACTACTGAATGGAAAAAAGATTGGGTAATCACAAATATTGTTGCTGAGCCTGAACTCAAACGAAACCAAAGTCGAGTCCAGTTTATAGTGGATTACAAAAATCGAAAGAAAGGAAAATCTTTTTTTGCTGAATTTCATTCTGAAATCAGGTGGAGCCATGGGAAATTTCAAAGTAATCCTGAAGCAAAGCTATATAAAAACTTTGCATGGGAAGAAATCGAATTCTTTAAATCGCTATTTGGAAACGAACCATTTAAAAGATTTCGGATTATCGGTACCGGTTCTTATGGAGTCGTTTCTGAAGCATTTCACAAACAAAGAGCAGAAAACGTTGCTATAAAAACATTTCAATCAAATATAGGAACAAGAAGAGAAGATTTATTACGATTCGAACGAGAGGTATCGATTATGTCTCAATTGAAACATCCGAACATACTTCCACTTCTTGATTATGATTTATCATCAAAAACCTGCCCATGGTTTGCAACACCTTTAGCACTTGCAAGTATAGCAGATATAATAGATGAATTACCGGGCGACCATCAACGGATCTACGACATATACATTCAGGTATTATTTGGAATGCAATATGCACATCATCAAAACATAATTCACCGTGATTTAAAACCACAAAATATTCTTCTCTTTAAGAATGACAAAATAATGATTGGGGATTTTGGACTGGGCAAAAACCTCGGAGACAATTTATCCACTATTATCCTAACGGCTACTGACGACCAATTAGGAACTTATGCTTACACTGCGCCAGAACAGATGACTTCAGCTGCAAATGTGGATCACAGAGCTGATATTTATTCTTTAGGAAAAACATTATTACACATGATTGAAGGAGGAGATCCCCCACTTTTTGCAGAACAAGCTCTCTCACGAATAAACAATTCATTTAAACCATTCATTGAACGTTCAATACAAGAAAACCCAAGAGATCGTTTTCAAACTGTCGATGAAATGATAAATAGTTTTACACAAATAACTCCATAATTCAACACAATATGGTTAAGACCAATTCTCAGACACAGCTTGCTAGGATAAAACTTTTATGTCGAACTTCATATTTAATTAAAATGGTACAGTTCTCTATCTATTCAGATTAATTAACGCCTCTCTTTTCAGACCCTCTAAATTTTAATTAATGACAATTTCATAATGACAATTTCATAATCCTTCCCAGCGATCCCAAATGGTATACTTTCCAGCATGTCACTGCTCACCGCCAACAACCTCTCCAAATCCTTCGGGCCGGATGATATCTTCGAAGGTCTCTCGCTTTCGATTCCCCAGCGCGCCCGGATCGCGATCGTGGGCGCCAACGGAGTCGGCAAGACGACCCTCTTGCGAATCCTGATCGGTGAAGACGCCCCTTCCAGCGGCACCATCCAACATGCCAAAGACCTGACCATCGGCTACCTGCCGCAGGAAGCGACCCTTGTGGAAGAAGGCACCCTTTGGGATTCCTGCCTGCCCCCTTTTGCGGACTTGATCGGGATGCAGGCTGAACTGGAAAACACCATGGCCGCGATGGCCGATCCCGACCAGGCCGAGCAGGCTGTTGCCCGCTATGGCGCGCTGGAACAGGCTTTCGAGCGCGGTGGCGGCTATACCTATGAAGTGCAGATCAAGCAGACCCTCACCGGCCTGGGCTTTGACGAAAAGGACTATCACCGCCCCCTCCGGCAGCTCTCCGGCGGCCAGCGCACCCGCGCCCTGCTGGCCCAACTCCTGCTGAAAAGCCCGGACCTGCTGATGCTGGACGAGCCGACCAACCACCTCGATATCCAGGCGGTGGAATGGCTGGAATCCTTCCTCAAAGATTGGGACGGCGCGCTGGTGGTCGTCTCGCATGACCGCTACTTCCTCGACCAGGTGGCCCAGACGGTGTGGGAAATGACGCCCTCCCTCGAGGTCTACCGCGGCAATTACACCGCCTACCTCAGCCAGCGGGAAGAGCGCTATGCCCGCCGCCTGGCGGAATATGAAGCGCAAAATGCCTTCATTGAAAAGGAACAGGAATTCATCCGGCGCAATATCGCCGGCCAAAACACCAACCAGGCCAAAGGCCGCCAGCGGCGGCTGGAACGTCTGCTGGAAGACGCCCGCCTGGCGCCGCCCCCCAACGAACCCCGCCGGATGCACATCAACCTGAACACCAAGGGCCGCTCCGGCGACCTGGTGCTGCGCACCCACAGTCTGCAGGTCGGTTACCACGATGAAGGCCGGCCGCTCTTTGACTGCCCGGACCTGGTGCTGATGCGCCAGGAATGCGCGGCCATCATCGGCCCCAATGGCGCTGGCAAGACCACCTTCCTCAAGACCATCCTCGAACAGATCCCGCCCTATGCCGGCTCCACCCAGTTGGGCGCCAGTCTGGAGATCGGCTATTTTGCCCAGGCCCATGAGGGCCTCAACCCCAATCAGTCCCTGATGCAGGAGATCAATGCCGCCGCGCCCCAGCTGCTCCCGGCCGAAGTGCGCAACTTCCTGGCGAAGTTCCTCTTCACCGGGGACGACGTCTTCCGCAAGGTCAGCACGCTCTCAGGCGGCGAACGCGGCCGCCTGGCGCTGGCCAAGCTCTCGCTTTCGTCTGCCAACCTGCTGCTCCTGGACGAACCGACCAACCACCTGGACCTCCCGACCCAGGAAGTGCTCGAGTCCGTGCTTTCGGCTTTCCCGGGGACGATCCTGTTGGTCTCGCACGACCGCTACCTGATCGACTCCCTCGCCACCCAGATCTGGGAGGTGGAACCCCAGGGCCAGCGGATGCAGGTCTATCAAGGGTCCTACACCCAGTTCAAAGCCTACAAGCTCAAAAAACAGGAGGAACAGGCCGCAGCGGAGAAAATCAGCCCAGCCCTGGAAACCAATCAGCCCAGCCCTAAGGAAAACAAACCCAAAGCCAGCAAAACCCTCTCAAAATACGAGCGCAAGAAGCTCCAAAGCCGTCTGGCCGAGATCGAAACCGACCTGCAAAGCCTGGAAGCTCAGCAGGCGGCGGTCTCAGCCCGGCTGGAAACGCCGCCCGACGACCCGGACGAGGTTCTGCGGCTGGGTGAGGAATATATGAGCCTGCAGCAAAAAATGGAAGGCCTGATGACCGAATGGGGCCAGATCGAAGAGCGCCTAACCGCTGAATGATCGGCACACTCCGCCCGCCCCATGAACCAAAATCATCCCAAACCAACGGACTTTTGCTCCCCCGGACCAATTCGGGGGGATATTGCATCCTCCCCTTTGTGCATGTATGATTAACCAGTTGGAATCCTATCCACCGGAGATTGAATGTCGTCAAAATGCTTGCACGGGATCATTCTGGGCCTGCTCTTTTTTACGCTGGCCGCCGCCGCGCCCACCCCGGCTGAATCCTCGGCCGGCGAGGTGGTCGTGCGCATCCCGGTGACCGGCGATGCGGCCGCCGAACGGGCCGCTTATTCAGCCGCCAGCCAACTGGCGGGTCAGTCTGCCCGGGTGATTGACTACGGCAGCTTCCTCTGGGTGGTGCTGGACCCCGCCGGTCTGGCGGACCTGGATGCCTCCGGGGCCAGCTACCAGACCATCGAGAATCCCTACACGCTCTCCCTGGGCGGGCAGTCCTTTGACCCGCTGGCGGGCTTCCCCGCTTTCGAGCTGGACCGCGAGGCCAAGACCCGCGCAGCCGGCAGCGCGGGGCCGCTGCTCGTGCAGTTCCACGGGCCGACCAAGGACGCCTGGCTGGACGATCTCGAGCGCGCCGGCCTGGAAATCATCCAATATATCCATCCCTACACCTACCTCGTCTGGGGCAGCCTGGATTCGCTCGCGCGCGCCCAAACCCAGGATACCGTGCGCTGGGCGGGCGAGTATCTCCCGGCCTTTGCCCTCTCGCCAAAGAACGCCACCCTGGGGCCGGACCCCCTCTTGGTGCGGGTGGTGATCCTGCCCCAGGCTGGTCTGGAAGCGACCCTCACGTCCATTGAGGCCATCGGCGGGCAGGTCCTGAGCGCCGACGCCGAATCCGACCCCAGCTTCGACCTGGCGACCGTCCTGATTCCCGGCAGCCAACTGAGCGCCGTCGCCCGGCTCGCCGGTACCTACGCTGTCCAGCCCGTGCCCCTGGATGGCGGCGACCGCGGCGAGGTGAGCAATCAGATCAATGTCAATAATGTGGGTGGGGGCAGCCTCGCTTTCCCCGGCTACCTGAACTGGTTGGCCAGCGTCGGGCTTTCCGGCGAGGGCGTGATCATCGCCAACGTGGACAGCGGCATCGATCAGACCCACCCGGACCTGGTCAACCGAATAATCCTTACCTGCACAGGCCCCACCTGCGGCGGCAGCAAGGCCAGCGAACACGGCACCCACACCGCGGGCCTCATGGCCGGCGACGGCGCCAGCGGCGCGCGGGATGCCAACGGCTTCCTGCGCGGCCTGGGCATGGCGCCCGGCGCGTGGCTGGTGGAACAGGTCTATAACCCCACCTATCTGGCTGCCAATGGGATGCTCACCCTGATGACCGAATCCGTCCGCAACGGGGCGGTGGTTTCCGGCAACAGCTGGGGGCCGTCAGAAAATCCCGTGGGCTATGATGAGGACACCCGCCTGGTCGATATCGGCGTGCGCGATACCGACCCCATGGCTTCCGGCGACCAGCCCCTTTCTTACATTCTTTCAATCATGAATGGTTACGGAGAAACCTCCACCCAGGGCACGCCCGACGAGGCCAAAAACATCTTCACCATCGGAGCAACCTACCTGCAATATGCCAATGGCGAGCAGATGACCAATATCAATGACCTGGCGTATGTTTCGGCGCACGGACCGGCGCTGGATGGCCGGACCATTCCCCATCTGGTCGCGCCCGGCTGCGAGGTCGACTCCACCACCTACCCCGGCGGCGGGTGGGAACTCAAATGCGGGACCAGCATGGCCTCCCCCCAGGTGACCGGCTCGGTGGCGCTGTTCTATGAAAAATACCGCGACCTCTATGGCGACGATCCCAGCCCCGCGCTGGTCAAAGCCGCCTTCCTGCCCGTGGCGCATGACCTGGCCGGGCATCGCGATGCGAATGGTTTCATCATGGGGCACCCCTTCGATTCCCAACAGGGCTGGGGCAGGCTCAATACGGAGGCGGTGGTCAAGCCAAGTTCGAATACAACTGTTCTCTATTTCGATCAGGAAGTCCTTTTGGATGACACGGGCGACACCTGGAGCTACACCCTTGAGAATTTGGAACCCCTTTACAGCATCCGCTCCATGCTGGTCTGGACCGATGCGCCCGGAACACCCAGCGGAGATACGACCCCTGCTTGGGTTAACGATCTGGACCTGATATTGACAATTGATTCAAGCACTTATCTCGGCAACAACTTCGGCGCCGACGGCCAGTCCACCACCACGGGGACACCGGATGGCAAAAACAACACCGAGGGCATCTTCTTATCCGCCCAAACTGCTCCAGCGGTGACCTTCACCGTCACAGCCGCTCAGATCGCAGGCGACGGCGTCCCCAACCTGGGGGATGGCACCGATCAGGATTTTGCTCTGGTGATCTACATCAAACAATGGAACGAATACATTTTTCCCCTGTTCTACCGCTAAGATAGCCACCTTTCATCCCATGCACCTTAAGCGCAAACCCAACCCAAACCCATCCCTTGCCGGCAGGCTGCGCAGCCTCGTCCTTGTGATTCTGGTTGCCACGCTGGCTGGCTGCAACCTCCCCCAATCCGAAACCAGCAACCCCTTCACCTCCAGCCAGCGCCAAACCGAGATCGCCGGGATCCTCAACCCTGATGGACTGGCGCTCACGCCCGACCCGACCCCCAATCCAGCAGAGCCTGCGCCCCCGGCCAGCATCCCGGCAGGGTACCGCGCCTATATCACCCAGCAGGGCGACAGCCTGCCCACGCTCGCCCTGCGCTTTGGCGTGGCGGCCAGCGAAATCCGCACCGACCAGCCCAGTCTGCCGCAGAGCGGCCTGCTCATGCCGGGGCTGACCCTTTGGCTCCCGGATGTGCTGGCGGATACGCTCCCCGCGGCCCGCCTGCTGCCGGATTCAGCCGTCATCTATGGGCCAGCCGTGGGCGATTTCGATGCCATCGCCTTCGCTCAAGAAATGGGCGGCTATCTGACCATCTACACCGAAGACGTGCGGGAAGTCACCCTGACCGGCCCGGAGATCCTCCAGACCGTCGCGATCGAGACCAGCCTCAACCCGCGTTTGCTGCTGGCCTTCCTTGAGTTCCGCTCGGGCTGGGTGAGCGGCGCCCCGGAAGGGGCAGCCCGTGACCCCTACCCGCTCGGCTTTGGCGCGGGGGCGGATACCGGCCTCTACAAGGAACTGCTGATCACGGCCAAGCTGCTCTCACAGGGCTTCTATGGCTGGCGGGATGCCAGCCTGCTGGACCTCAGCTACGCCGGCGGCGAATCCGGCCGCCTGGACCCCGCCCTGAACGCGGGGACGGCCGCCCTGCTGCGGCTCTTTGGCACGCTCTACACCCCGTCCGGGGTGGAAGACGCCCTGACAAGTCCTGATGGTTTCCTGGCGCTCTATGAAAGCTGGTTTGGCGATCCCTGGGTGAGGGCCGCAGCCGTGGAACCTTACCTGCTGCCCGCCACCCAGCAGCCTGACGTCGTGCTGCCCTTTGCGCCGGGCGAGGGCTGGACCCTGACGGGCGGCCCGCACAACGCTTGGCTCACCGGTTCGCCTCAGGGCGCAATCGACTTCGCGCCGATCACGGGTGAAGCGCACTGCGCCTCCTCCACCCGCTGGGCCACGGCCGCGGCGGCTGGGCTGGTTGTCCGGTCGGACCGGGGCGTGGTGGCGCTTGACCTGGATGGCGATGGGGATGAGGGGACCGGCTGGGTGCTGATCTACCTGCACATGGCGGAGCAGGGCCGGGTCCCCCTGGGCACCTGGCTGGAGCAGGACGACCCCATAGGGCATCCCTCCTGTGAGGGCGGCACGGCCACCGGCACGCACCTCCACCTCACCCGCAAGTTCAACGGGGAATGGCTGCCGGTCGCTGGGCCGCTGCCGATGGTCATCGGCGGCTGGCAGGTGGTGGCCGGTGAAAAACGCTATCAGGGGTATTTGGTTCGGGGGGAAGAGATCATTGATGCCCGACCCAACGGGGTGGGCAACACAACGATCATCCGCGAGGATTAGACCACTCTCAACATCAATTCGGAATCATCCAGCCAGGCGACACCGGAGGCGGGGCCGGTCTCATCGAGCAAAACGGGCAGGAGCTTTGAAAAGGAGATCAGGCTGCCGCTGGTGTAGAAACGCTGCTTGCCCTTCCCGGGGTTGGCGTTCAAAAGATCGCGCCCTTCCAGCAGCCGCCGGGTCTGCCGGGCAATCGCCGGGGCAGGGTCAATCGTGCGCACGCCGGGGCCGGTGATCGTCTCGATCAGCGGGATCACAAAGGGATAGTGGGTGCAGCCCATCACCACGGTATCAATCCCCTCCGCCAGCATCGGCCGCAGGGCATCTTCCAGGATCTGCCGGGTGGCGGGGCCAGTCAGATCGCCCGCTTCGATCCGTTCCACCAGGCCGGGGCAGGCGCTCTGGAAGATCTGCACGTCTTTGGCAAAGCGCTCGACCACCGAGGCATAAAGCTCGCCCGCAAAGGTCGTCGGGGTCGCCAGCACACCGACCTTGCCAGTGTGGGTCGTCTCCGCGGCGGGCTTGACCGCCGGTTCCATCCCCACAAAAGGCACCTGCGGGAAGGCCTCGCGCAGGTCATGCAGTGCCACCGCCGAGGCCGTGTTGCAGGCCACCACGATCAGCTTGGCGCCCTGCGCCAGCAGGAACTCCGTGATCGCGAAGGCATAGGCGCGGACCTGCTCCCTGGGTCGGGAACCATAGGGCACATGCGCCTGGTCGCCCAGGTAGATCAGGGCTTCCCCGGGCAGCTCACGCCGGATCGACCGCAGGACGGAAAGACCGCCCACGCCGGAGTCAAAGATGCCGATCGGCTGGGTCTTGGAGGCTTGGTTTGGCATGACCCTGATTCTAACACGGGTAAGGACTGAAGGAAATTGTTCCCTCCCCCCCTAAAAATAAGAGGCTGCCCCAGGGAGCGGAGCAGCCTCACTCAGCGGCCACGGCGTGGCCGTTCACCAGCAATTATTCATTTGTCTGGCCGGTCATCTCCTGCCAGGTGCGGATCAGCGTCTTCACATTCTCAAAGGCCAAAGGCGTATCCTCGCGGACGTTATCCACCGGCGAAAGGATAAAGCCATCCGGCCCTAAAGCCTCCAGCGCGGTCCGAACCTCTTCGGCAACGGCCGCAGCATCCCCGTGTTCCACCGTCAGGTGCCCGTTCACCCCGCCCCAAAGGCAGACCCGGCCTTTCAGCTTTTCCTTCGCCTGCGGCAGGTCAAAGGCCTCCGGGTCAACTCCAATCAGCACGTCCATCCCAGCTTCCGCAATCAGGTCCAGCAGGGGCATCGCCCGGGCGGTGATGATGTAGCCAAATTTCGCTCCGGCCTGGTGGGCCAGTTCGGCATCCTTTTGGAGTTCCGGCAGGATCAGTTTCCGCCAGTTCGCGGGTGTAAAGAAATCCACATTTTCATACCAGGCGCGCTTGATATAGAGGTCCACCCCCGCCTCCAGAACCACCCGCATCCGGGATCGGTTCCAATCGGCGATCATGCCCAGCAGGTCGCGGATGAAAGCGGGATGGTCATAAATGTCATAGACCAGCGTGTTCAGGCCATGCACCCAGCCGATCATATCCGCGCCGACCCCCCAGCCGCCGGTCACCAGCAAACTCTGCTCGTGGGCAAACTTCTGATAAGGCGCAGATTCGCTTTGAAAGGCCGCAACCTCGGCCGCGCTGGGCGGAACCAGCAGATACTAGAACGCCGCCAGGTCCTGAGGCCCCTCCACAAGGAACTTCTTGGATCGCGGGATCAGGTAATCATCCAGAAAAGGGACATGGTCCCCCCAGCGCCAATCCGCTGTCTGACGCACCTCAGCGGTGAGGTCCCCAGCCGGGGTGTGATAGATCTTCCGCAACAGCGGGTCGGGCTCGTCGGTATATTGGGTGACGCTCTCCTCCACCCAGACCTCGGGATGATAGGACACAGGCAGGCCATGCAGGTTATAATGGTCATTGCGAACCTGGGGCGGCCGGACGGGCAGCTCCACAAAGGCATCCAGGCCCAGGTCCAGCTGGCGTTTGATGAAATCGAGATAGGAAGCCGACCCCTGGTGGAGGGCGCCAAAGATCATAAAGCTGCAGGGGGAATGATCTGGGGTTTCACAGTTCAGGGCGGCCAGCAGGCGGTCGCGGGAGGAGAATATCATATTCATAGAATTTTCTGTAGGGTTATTGACTTTAAAGCAATTATATAATTAATTGCGATTGATTTTCAATCTTTTCGTAAAATTTCCCGTCAAAATGACCAAAAAACTCAATCGCTCTGGTGGCGGAAGCTGTTGACCACCCCCATCAGCGCGGCGACATCATCCAGCTTTGATCCCAGCTTTGATCCCGCCAGGCGCGGGAGCGCTTTCTGCCCCCGCAGGCCGGATTCCAAAGACGCCCGCAGCGGGTTGAGCAGCGCCTCCCCCAAGACGTCGCCAGGGTGGCCGAAAACGATCAGATCGGGGTCCAGCAGGTTCACCAGCCAGACCAAAGCGTTGCCGAGATAGCCGCCCGCTTCGGCAACAACGGCCAGAGCTTCTTCTTCCCCATTGCGCACCGCCTGGACAAGGTCATAGGGCGCGGGCGGTTCCGGCCAGCGGCCGGGATAGCGCAGCTGCGCCAGTTCGGCCATGCCCAGGCCGCTGGCAAAGCCCGTCAGCGAACCCGGGGCGGCCAGGCCGGACGGGCCTTCCTCGGCCATCTGCATCCGCCCGATTTCGCCGGCCCTGTCATCCGCGCCGTGGTAAACCCGGCCGTCCAAAATCAGCCCAACCGCGACCACCGGTTCCAGATCCACGAAAACCAGATTCTCCAGACCAGCCCCCGCGCCAAAAGCGGATTCGGCCAGGGCAGCCGCCTGACTGCGGTTCTCCACAAAGACTGGCAGGTTATAGCGGACCGTGAGCCGCCCCTTGAGCTGCGCGCCCTCCCAGGTGGGCAGATCGGGCGGGTTGACCAGTTCCCCTTTGAGTAAGTCCACCGGTCCGCTCGCGGCCAGTGAGATCACCTCCGGGCTGGGCAGGCCCTGGGCGCGGCAGATCTTGATCAGTTTATCCGCCAGCGCGCAGACCGCATCAAAGCCCTCCAGGAAAGGCCGGTCTGCGGGGGTCTCCATCTGGAGCCGCTCGTAGATCAAACCATTCATATCGCCATAGACGGCAATCGTCTTGGCGGCCGTGATGTTCAGGCCCAGGATGCGGGATGTGATCGTGAGGTCTTCGAGTGGGTTGTGGATCGGCCGGGTGACCATATCTAAGCGTTCCTCTCAGGGTTAAAAATGTCGCGGGCGTTAATTATACGTCAATTGCGCAAACCGCCCTCCCCGCCGGTCCAACCCGCCTCTCAGTGCTCCTTCCCCCGCAGCCCAAAATCTTAAAAATTGCCTCTGAGCGCGCCCGAAACCATTGACACCGCATCGAGATGGCATATAATAACACCGGATACAATAATATACATCTGTCTATTATTAAACACTCTAATTAATTTTGTCATTATTACGCAAAGGAATATCACGATGGCCAGAAAATTAGATCGCCGGGTCCAGCGGACGCGCAAACTCTTGAGGGATGCCATGATGAGCCTGATCCTGGAAGAAGGCTATGACGCCATCTCCATTCAGGACATCACCGAAAAAGCCAACCTGGGACGGGCCACCTTTTATCTGCACTTCAAGGACAAGGATGAGCTTCTGCTGGACGTGATGGAACAGTTCATCGCCGACTTCATGGAGCAGGTTCCCCAGATCTCTCAAGCCCAATGGCGGATGGACGATACCAAAGCCCTCACCCGGCTTTTTGATTTTGCCGCGGACCATTATGATCTCTACCGGATCCTGATCATTGGCAGCGGCGGCATCACCGCCGCCAACCAGCTGCGGCAAAGCGTGGCCGGGAATATCGCCGGCATCATCCAGCAGGAAATTGAGGAGCAGGGCGCCCAACCGGTCCTCCCCACCGACTTCATCGCCAGTCATTTTGCAAGCTCCCTGCTGTCAACGATCTACTGGTGGCTGGACAGTCACCTGCCTTACACCGCAGAGGAAATGGCAGAGATGTATCAAAAAGTGAACCTGCTGGACCGCAAAGCTCTGATGGGCCTGAACCCCGTCAGCGAAGAACCGGAGGATGATAAGAACAAAAAGAAACGTCGTCCCAAAGAAAAAACCAACCCCAACAAAGACAAGAAAGACCCCAAACCCAACGCCGCCAAAGCCGAGCCGGAGCCTGAACCTGAAACAGAAACAGAACCAGACCCCGAACCCGAGAACAGCATCGAGGAACCAACAAATGAAGAAGGACCCGAAGTATGAACATCCTGCTGATCTACCCCGAATTTCCCGATACCTTTTGGAGCTTCAAACATGCCCTGAAATTCGTCCATAAGAAATCATCCTCGCCGCCTCTGGGCCTGGTGACGGTGGGAGCCATGCTGCCGGCCACCTGGGAGAAGCGGCTGGTGGATATGAACGTCAGCCGGTTGAAAAAGAGTGACCTGGACTGGGCGGATATGGTCCTGCTCAGCGCGATGACCGTCCAGCGAAGTTCCGTGGTGGAGGTCATCCAGCAGGTCAAAGAAGCCGGCAAGGTTCTGGTCGCCGGCGGGCCGCTTTTCACCACCGAGCCGGAAGCCTTCCCCGAGGTGGACCACCTGATCCTGAACGAAGCCGAGATCACCCTGCCGATGTTCCTTTCCGACCTGGGGCGGGGCAAACCGCAGCACCTTTACCAAACCGATGAGTATGCCGACATCACCAAGACGCCGGTGCCGCTTTGGGAGCTGATCAACCTGCGCCACTATGACTCGCTTAGCCTGCAGTTCTCCCGCGGCTGCCCCTTCAACTGCGATTTCTGCAATGTGACCTCCCTGCTGGGTCACCGCATGCGGCTCAAATCCACCGCCCAACTGATCGCCGAACTGGACAAAATCTACGCCCTCGGCTGGCGGCGCGGCATCTTCATTGTGGATGACAATTTCATTGGCAACAAGCGAATCCTGAAAGAAGAAGTCCTCCCCGCGCTGATCGAATGGCGCAAGGGCAAAAAAGGCTGCCTGTTCACCACAGAAGCCTCCGTCAACCTGGCCGATGACGACACGTTAATCGAGTTGATGGTCAAAGCCGGTTTCACCCAGGTGTTCGTTGGGATCGAAACGCCCGACGACGTCGCTCTGGCGGAATGCTCCAAAAGCCAGAACCGCAACCGGGACATGGTCTCCTCCGTCAAAAAACTCCAACAGATGGGCCTGCAAGTGATGGGCGGCTTCATTGTCGGCTTCGACAGCGACGACGACACCATCTTCGACCGGATGATTGACTTCATCCAAAAGAGCGGCATCGTCACCGCGATGGTGGGCCTGCTGCAGGCCCCGGTCGGCACCCAGCTCTATCAGCGGATGCTGCGCGAAGGACGGATCAGCCATGCCTATTCGGGGGACAATGTGGATGGTGAATCGAACATCACACCCGTGATGGATGCTAAGCTCCTCCAAAATGGCTACCGAAAAATCCTCGATTCAATTTACTCCGCAAAAGGATTTTATAGCCGGGTGCGGACCTTCCTGAAAGAATACCAACCCCAGCGCCACACCGTCACCTTGCAGTGGCAGGAGGTTGCCGCTCTGTTCCGCTCGATCTTTGAGATCGGGATCAAAAGTGAAGAGCGGCAGGAATACTGGCGGCTGTTCTTCTGGACTCTCTTCCACTGCCCCAGCAAGTTTCCCCTGGCGATCACCTTCAGCATCTACGGGTATCACTTCCGCAAGGTGAACGAACTGCACGTCGCCTGAGCGAACCAATACCATCAACCCACAAAAAGTCCGGCCTGGTGTTCAATTCTGGCCGGACTTTTTGCGACTCAGGGGCGGCAAAGCGCCCAATCCTGTTATAATAATTTGCGCGTAAGGAGCCGAAGGCGGTACCCAGCAAATCTCCCTGATTTAATGAAGGCTGCCGGTGTACTGCTTTGACATTTAACTTTGATTGTCATAGAATTGAAAATTGCATGCCGTTATCATGTGCGTCTATTCCAAGGAGCAAGGAAGGTTTATTAGATGAAAGAGTATACGACTGAATCGATCCGAAATATTGTCCTGGCCTCGCATAGCAGCGCCGGAAAAACGATGCTGGTTGAAGCCCTGGCGAACCTGACCGGGATCACCACCCGCCTCGGTCAGGTCGAAGATGGGACCACCATCTCAGACTTTGACGAAGAGGAAATCCGGCGCGGCATTTCACTGTTCACCTCTGTTGTGCCCATTGAACACAACAATGTGAAGCTCAATTTTTTTGACACCCCCGGTTACACCGACTTCATCGGCGAGGTGATCTCTGCGATGCAGGTTGCCGATGGCGCCCTGATCCTGGTGGACTCCGTGGCCGGCTTGGAGGTGGGCACTGAAATGGCGCTGCAATACAGCGAACAATTCGGCATCCCCAGGATGATCCTGATCAACAAGATGGAACGCGAAAACGCCAACTTCCAGAAAGCGCTCCAGTCCGTTCAGCAACACAGCGAAACCCGGCTCCTGCCCCTGCAGCTCCCCTGGGGCGAGAAATCCGAATTCAAGGGCGTGATCGACCTGCTCTCGATGAAAGCCTTTGAAGGCGACAAGAACGTTGGCGTTGAGATCCCCGCCGAATACAAGGACGATGCGGAAACCGCCCACCTGGCGCTGGTTGAAGCCGCCGCTGAAGGTGCGGACGACCTGCTCGAGAAATACTTCGAGGAAGGCGACCTCTCCGATAAGGAGATCATGCGCGGCCTCAAGAACACCATCAGGCAGAGCAACTTCATCCCCGTCCTGGTGGCCGCCGCCGCTCACAAAGTGGGCCTGTACCCGCTGCTGAACGTCCTCACCAACCTGATGCCCTCCCCCGCCGAAGTAGGCCCCAAGACGGCCCTCAACGGGAAAGGCGAAGAGATCTCCCTGGAACCCAAAGACGACGGCCCCTTGGCCGCTTTCGTCTGGAAGACCACAGCCGACCCCTTCGTTGGCAAGCAGACCTTCTTCCGGGTCTATTCCGGCAAGATGGTCGCCGACGAACGGGTTTGGAACAGCGCCAAAGAAGAAGAGGAACGCTTGGCCGGCATGCAAATCCCTCAGGGCAAGGAAGGCATCCCCACCAACATACTCCATTGCGGTGATATTGGCCTGGTCGCCAAACTGAGCGTCACCACCACCGGCGATACGCTCTGCGACCGCGCCAACCCCATCACCCTCCCTGTGGCGGAATACCCCAACGCGCTCTACCAGGTGGCGGTCTTCCCTAAGACCCAATCGGACGCGGCTAAACTGAGCAGCACCCTGACCCGTCTCTGCGAAGAGGACATGACTCTCTCCTGGCACAACGAAGGCGCCACCCGACAGACCATCCTGCAGGGCATGGGCGATCAGCACATTGATGTCGCCATCCGCCGGGCCGAGAATAAATTCCAGCTTGGTCTGGAGATCCAGGAACCCAAGGTTCCTTACGAAGAACGGATCATGAAGGAAGCCGCAGCCATGTACCGCCACAAGAAACAGACCGGCGGCGCCGGCCAGTTCGGCGAAGTCCATCTGCGGGTTTCCCCGCTCCAGGATGAAGATTTTGAATTCTCCAACGATGTCTTCGGCGGTGCCATTTCCAACAACTACCTGCCCTCAATTGAAAAGGGTATCCGCAGCGTGATGAAGGAAGGCGTGGTCGCCGGTTATCCCGTCCACAATGTGAAAGTGTCCGTCTTTGACGGCAAGGAACACCCTGTGGACTCCAAACCAATCGCCTTTGAAATCGCAGGCCGGGAAGCATTCAAACTGGCCTTCAAGGATGCCGGCCCCGTGCTCTTTGAGCCGATCATGCGAGTCGAAGTAGTTGTGCCCGAAAGCAACATGGGCGACGTCCTGGGCGATATGAACTCCCGCCGGGCCCGCGTCCAGGGCATGAACACCGAGAAAGGCCGTTCCACCGTGATTGCGAACGTGCCTCTGGCCGAGATGCTCCGTTACACCACCACTCTCCGCTCCATGACCGGCGGCCGGGGTTACTTCACGATGGTACCCGACCATTACGAGATGGTCCCGCAGCATCTAGCCCAGGAAGTCATTGATGCCAAACGGCGCGAGGACGAGGAAAACGAAGAGTAAAACCCGCCGATCCTGAAATCCGACTGCCCTGGACTTGGTTCAGGGCAGTTTTGCTTGCCTGGGACTTTTGATAAAATATAGCTATGGAAATTGACCACTGGATCTTCATCTCTCCCCATCTGGACGACGTCGTCTTATCCTGCGGCGGGCTGGTTTGGAGCCTGACCCAGGCTGGTCAGCAGGTCTCCATCTGGACGATCCTGGCTGGCGACCCGCCGGATGAAGACTATTCGGCCTTTGCCCGCGAGAATCACGCGGCCTGGGGAAAATCGGGGCCAGAAGCGATCGCCATGCGCCGCGCCGAAGACGAAGCGGCCTGTGAAAGGTTGGGGGCCGCACCGCGCCACTTTGCCCTGCCCGATGCAATCTATCGCCGCCATCCTCAAACGGGCGAACCTGTCGTCCACAATGACGACGAGCTTTTCAGCCTGCCGCCCGAACCCCAAATGGCATCCAAGGTCGCGGCCTTGCTGGCCAGCGAAGTCCCCCCGGAGGCCAAGCTGGTCCTTCCGATCGGCTTGGGCGGGCATATCGACCATCACCTGGTCGCCTCAGCAGGCGAGAAATTCCATAAAACCGCAGCCTTTTATCTGGATTACCCCTATATCCTGAAGGATTACAACGCGGCCATCCTGAAGGCCGGCAACCTGCAAAAGATCGAGACGCCCCTCTATGAAGACTCCCTGGCCGCCTGGCAGGACGCAGTGCTCTGTTACCCCTCCCAGATCGGCGGCTTTTGGCGCAACGCTGAAGAAACCCGCCTGGCCTACCGGAATTACATGGCTGGCGGCGGGGGACGTCTTTGGGTAAAAACCTAACGACAGGAAGTATTATTAAGAGCAAAGGCGCTCAGCCATCAAAGTCTGAGCGTCTTATTTTTAAAGTCAGAAGAAGCTAAAGGGAGATCTTGTTCTCTTGGCCAGCCAGTAAGCGTTTGATGTTGTCCCGATGGGTGAGCCAAATAATCGACCCGAGCAGCACCCCAAAAAGGATAAACGAAACCTGCGCATACTTCAGCCAGAAAGCAACTGGGATCATCAAAGCCACCACCAGGTTCACCAAACTCATCAGGCGGATTTGCCAGACAACCAGGAACCAGACCACCAGGAAGCCCAAGATGGTCGGGAGCCCAAAATAGGCGCCCAGCAGCCCAAAGATCGAAGCGACACCCTTTCCGCCCCGGAAGTGCAACCAGACCGGGAAGATATGACCCAGAATGGGCATGATGGACACCAGCAGGATATAACCTGTTCGGTCAAAGAGAGCGAAGGCAGCCAGAGACGGCAGGAAACTTTTCAAGAAGTCCAACACCCCCACCACAGCTCCCAGCTTCCAGCCCAAAGTCCGGGCGATATTGGTTGCGCCAATATTCCCGCTGCCCATCTCACGGATATTAACGCCCCGAACCTTGGCCGCCAGATAGCCAAAGGGGATCGAGCCGATCAGGTAGGCCAGGACGCAAGCGAAAATAAGTTCAAATATGGTATTCATCTAAATGTTTAACCCCTAAAACTCAGTTTAGTTACTGCAACGTGCGAGAAATATTGACTTTTGCATTCGTGACTAAGGTTTTTGTCTCAAGCGCACTAAGGCAATGAGCAAACAAATCGCGCCCCAAAGCAGCAGGTAGAAGATACCTAGCGAATCTGTGACGAGATTGCCATTGAACAAAATATCTATACCCATCGTTTGCCTGAAGTTTTGAATCGTTGCTGTACTTGCCCCAGCGAACACCGTTTTTATAGGCCCATCCATCAATATTTTCCGGAACAGGGATGCCGAATGCGTAAAGGGGAAAATCTTCACAACTATTTGGAAAACACTTGATAACTCTCCTATTGGGATCAGGGTGCCGGTTAGAAAACCGATCAACGTTCCCAAGATGGAATTAAACAATGAGTAGGTGTTTAAGTTTTTGAAGAAAAGCGAAATGCAGAATAGGATCAAGGTGGCAATGAGAGTATTGAGGATGATTTTAAACAAGATATCCACCAGGGCGCTCAAAGAAAGCAGCGCCCCACCCAGAGAAACGAGATAGATTTCAGTAGTGAGTAGGACAATTATTGAAAGGAGCAGTGTGATCAGGAGAGTGCTTAAGACATAACCGCCGATGATCTGCAATCTGGAAAGCGGAGTCATGATGAGGTCCTGGTAGGTCCCCTTTTCTCTATCCACTAACATAGCAGAGAGAGACCCCAGGGAAGCGTTGACGGGGAGTATCGCCAAAATGCCGGACATTACCCAGGACCCTGTCAAAAGATTCACGCCGGGGAAGCCCGCCAACTCTTCAAAAGTTACCCGCCCCAGAAAGAGTATATACAATCCCAATACAATCAGTGTACTCAAAAGCGAGAACATTACGACGGTTTTATCTTTAAAGAATAGCTTCAAATTGCGCTGAACAAGGGTTAGCATCTCTTTTAGTCCTCCCTTAAAATACTCATGAATGCGTCGTCCATAGTGCCTTGTTTGACTTCGTAAGATTCAATCAACCCCTGACATTCATTGATAATCGGGATAGACTCTTTTGTGTTTTTCAGGGGGATGAGGAATTTACCTTCCTGATATTTGTAAGGCCTGTTTTGACGCTCGAGACTAGCCTCCAATTCTTCCTTAAAATTGGTATGGATGATGAGGAAGTTATGGCTGTAGCGGTCTTTGATCTCGCTCGGTTTGCCGGAGACTTGCACACGACCCTCATTGAGCATTACCACATGGTCCGACTCGTTAGTTTCCTCTAGGTAGTGCGTGGTTAGGAGAATTGTGACATTTTCTTCATTTCGCAGATTGGTGATCATTTCCCATATCTTACTTCGACTTTCCGGGTCCAACCCGGTGGTGGGTTCGTCTAAGAGCAAAATTTTGGGCGAATGGACCAAGGCTCTAGCGATATCAATTTTCCGCTTCTCCCCTCCGGAAAGCGTGCCATACCTTCTATCGACCAGACCTTCAGCGCCGGTAATAGTGAGTAACTCCGCGATCCGCCTTTCCAGCGTTGCTTTGGTCAGGCCATAAAGCCTACCGCGGATCTCAAGATTCTCTCGGACAGTGAGCACGGAATCCAGTCGGTTATTTTGAAAAACCACCCCCAGCATCTTCCGAATTATTTTATCCGCCTGACCAACTCGGTGACCGTAGATCGCCACACTGCCCGCATCTATGCTGAGGATTGTGCAGATCATGCTGATCGTGGTGGTCTTTCCACTGCCGTTGGGTCCAAGCAGAGAAAAGAATTCCCCTTCTCGGATGGAAAAACTGATTCCTTTGACGGCTTCAATAGGGCCATAATTCTTCTTGAGGTCTTTTACTTGAATTACTTCGTCTCTGCTCATATCATTTCCTCCTTAAAAAGCGTCACTGCAAGTTGGCTGAGACTATATAGTTTTCAAAATCAATCTTTTTCATCTGCTGGGGGGAATTAAGCCGATCAGGGGCAAAACAAGGCTGTCCCGGAGTGTCCACTCGCCATTGCAAGAGTTGACCCTGCCTGCTCGCCTATGGATGAAGGCTATAGAACTCTGTATCAAAAGGAATGCCCCCATACCCAACAGCGAAATTTTGGGAATACTGAGTTCCGTATTTTCAACGGGTACCATAACAATCACAAAGGCATTTATTTTGAATTACAATGACTTTTGGCAAGATGAAATGGTTTTCAAACCTCTTTGCCGCTAAGTAATCCATTCCTCAATGGACTGAAACGAGAAAAAATAGATTGATCAACCAAATTATACATTATCAGAAGAATTTAGGAAACTTTGCCATGACACTTTGCCTTGAGAGGTTTACGCTCGAATATTGCGCGGGAGAGAATGGGGTGTCCCTGTCTTGACAGTCTGCCTCCCCTCAGGTAAAATCTTCATCACCCTAAAAAAAGGGGCCTGTAGCGCAGCTGGGAGCGCGCCTCAATCGCACTGAGGAGGTCGAGGGTTCGAGTCCCTCCAGGTCCACTTGGTGCCCCGCAGCACAAGAGGGCACGGGGTACAATTATTAATGAATGGGTCCAAAGCGCACGCAGCCCCCTTACGGGGGATTGAGGGCGCCGGAAGGCCTGGAGTTAGCAAGTTTATATGGGCCCATAGCGCAGTTGGGAGCGCGTCTCAATGGCATTGAGAAGGTCGAGAG
>WOYI011442145.1_pt1 | contig 19589 bp, 18 predicted proteins | sample 6423411 | NCBI WGS metagenome assembly WOYI01 (sample SAMN13441803, study PRJNA592873) | oil field metagenome | biome: oil field; feature: oil-well bore; material: oil-contaminated soil; isolation source: oil-contaminated soil from oil-well borehole | place: Germany: Wietze | collected 2016-10-18 ... | reverse complement strand
TACGAGACGAACCGGGACGTGAAGTGGATCTGCAAGATGCTGCAGCGGATGGAGGCGCAGGACGAGGAGTTCGAGGCCCGGATCCGGGCGCTGGAGGGGTGGCGGGCGGAGAAGGCGGGGGAGGAGAGGAGGATCTCGACGGTCAGCGCCGGGGCCGGCGGGATCGTCGGGGGGGTGGTGGCGGTGCTGGTGAAGGTGCTGGGCGGGGGGTGAGGGGGGACAAACGCAGGCAAGCATGATCGAAGAAATGCCCAGAAATGATAACTTCACAATCTGTGCACATTCCGGATCGGAGAATGTGACAGAAACGTGATGTCACATTTCGGATCAAATTCAGTTTACATTACGCGCAGGATCTAAGCCAATTGCCTCCTCCACTGCTCTCTCAGGAAGCCCTTCAGTGGCGTAATCAATGTATTTGCCTGAATAGTCCAGGATTCTCAGTATGACACGGTGAAAGAGAGTGCGATACGCAAAGGAGAGCCTGATAAGCTCTTCAAGTTGTTCCTGCCCGTTTGTTGTAATTGTACTGTGGATCATTTTGTTCCGTGTACTTATCGCCTTCCTCTCCAGCGTACCTATATCAAGCCCCAACTCCTGGAAAAATGACTCTATCTTCTCACCTGAACCCCTATTGTTGACGCTTCGCATCTTCCCGAGAAGCCGATCCTTATATGGGTTATCTCCCAGTTTACTGGCGACATTTGCAAGCTCCTCTTCGATCAACCTGGAGAATTCTTCCTTTGGCAGGTAGGTTCCCTTGCTCTTTGAACGTTCAGACTTAAACCATGCGTTTGCCAGGATCTCAATCCCATTGGCTATGATAGGGATGTCGGTGCCGGTCAGCAGTGTGCTCCCGATCCAGTACCTCAGCAGTGCCTCGTCGAGGTTTAGAGTATTCCGCGCCTCAAGGTACTCCGGGACGAGATCTTGGAGCACTGTTTCAAATTGGTCGGTATAGGTGGGAAACCTAATAGGGGAAAACGCCGAAGCCTGGCAGAGAGAGATTACATTATCTCCCCAGGGCCGTACAGCACAGAGTTCCAAGGGGGTCCCGGACTCATCGAAGGCCGAATAGCCAACATTGATGAGGCGCTTCCCCATGATAAATCCGACAATCTCACTGATCGCCTCGCGCTCGAAGGGGTCGGGGATTCGGCCAAACTCTTCCCGGTATTCTATCCCGATGTTCTTTGACCAGGTGGGACCAAGACCTTCAGGCACCTCGTGAACGATAAATCCAAAGTCAGGGCATCGAATGTATGCATAATCTGAGGAAATAGAATGACCGGAATCGCCCTCGAAGCGCTCCTCAGGCTGATGATATACCCCCCGTTCCCGAAGATATTCACTGGTGCGTTGCCGTGTAGTTGAGCGGGTAAAAAACCGTTTACTGTGGACGCCGTTTAGGTACCACTCTGTCAGCCACAGTGGAGGAGATTCTGCAAGGTCTCTGGTTCTCCGGACCTTCTGAATGTGAAGGTCTGCCTGAAATTTATGCACTGGGGTTAAAATCTCGGAAGACGATGACTCACAGCGAGTATCCATAATCAAGCATCCAGTGAGCTCATAGACCTCATCCCGGTTCGTTCCCTTGATCTCAAATGACTGAACGAAACCACCGGGGGATGTTTGCCCTTCTGGGATGTCGCTCTTCCCGAGTTGGCCGGAAATCGTTGCCTCTAAGAGATATTGATCGTTTCTCCGGATCTTCAGTAGTCGAGGAATGCCGGGGAGGGGCTCTGATATCGTAGGATTTTCGATGTTATATTCGCGATAGAGAAACTCCCACTCTAGATGCGAGAGATACTGTTTCGATGACATCTATGCTTATAGTATTTGATTGGCTGACCTTAAATGAGACTTCGTAAAAGCTACATGAAGATGCTATAGATCGAGGTTTCAGGGATGGAACAGGTAGTATGACAGAAGGGAGGCAAAGACCTGGAGAAGATCTCGACAGCGTTGTACGTAACAAAAACGACGCGGAACAACGGGTGCGACGCAGAGCGCGGCAGACCATCGAGTTGAACTCCCACATCTCATATGAGGAGGTCAGAGAGGCGGTTCGTTTCGTCGACGAGATGCTCCTAGAGTCGGAGCCGGTGATCAGGATGGTCGCCGGGGAGGCCTGACCTCCCACAGGAGTTACCTCAGGCTGGCTTCACCGGCTCGAACCTTTCCAACACAAATTGCGCCTGATAGCACTCGTGTTTCATTTAGGGATAACGTTGCACCCAGCATAGCACCACGACGTCGTCATCATCGGCAACCTCGCCACCGGACCCGGCCGGGTAACGACTTCGAGGCTGGAACAAAAGCACCGCTAGGAACGACGTTCCACAGGAACGGAGTTGGAGCACCGAAGGTGCGAGTTGCGTCTCCTTCCCGGGCGCGGATGGCATCTTCCACCAGGCGATCATCGCTTCCCCCGGTCAGTGCTGACGTCCAAACGGTATACCGGGTTAACTTGTAATCATCCTTCTGCTCGCCATAATCCCGGCCGGAAGAAACGTTCAACGATGTTACCTCTCATAGTCCCTGAGCAGTCCCCGCCCATCTAAGATCGACCACTCCTAAAGAGCAAATCCGGCAGGCATTTCATACCGCCGTTACTAACCTGTAAGATAAGAATCCCGCGGGTGAATGCTCCTTCTGGGAGCCAGCACCATCCCGGCCAGAAGTATATCCATGCCGTCCACCATCCCAGACAACGCACCAGCCGCACGAGGCTTCGCCGCCCAGCTCCCCCGCAACCTTGCGGCGAATATCGCCTACTTCTTGGTGAACGTTGCCATTGGGGCTCTGCTAGTGCTGCGCTTCAGCAGATATCACCTGACCAGAAGCAGTCAGAGTTATTCGCCCGCTTTCTTCCGGCCTCCAGACTGGATGAGAACTCTATCCCAAAACATTGCATGCATCCTCTCTCCCTCACCAAATCCCTGCACTGCTCCCGGAGGTGAGGCACTCTGAAGATCCCATTCAGCAAGGCAATGATAGACGTGCAATGGGCGTTTATCAGCATTGTCACGGCATCGCTAGCTCACTTCATCCTCAGGATCGTCCTCGGCAGGGAGCTTGGTCCCGACGGACTCGGGGTATACACCCTTGCTTTCACCATTTACCTTTTCGGGATGCAGTTTGCTGCGTTCGGGATTGGCGCTGCGCTGACAAAATATGTTGCAGAGTTTCTGGAGGACAAGGTTGCCGTAAGAAACTATGTCTCTTCGGGGATGACCAGTTCGATCATCACCGGGGGTCTAATGGGAGTTGTGCTCTTCCTTCTCGCCCCGTACATCGCCATCTCCTTCTTCCACGTCCCGGAACTGGAGGGTATGATCCAGTTGACCGCCCTCTGCTACCCTTTTATCGCCATCCAGAAGGCAGTGCTCGGAACGTTGAACGGTTTCCGCAGGATGCACCTTTATGCGCTCCTGAACATCATCCAGAATGTTGCCGTCGTCGCGGTATCAATCGCCCTAGTGCTGTTCTTCGGGATGGGTATGATGGGCGCAGTGATCGGGTTCGTCGGGCCGACCATTCTCGTCAGCGCTTTGTGTCCGATTCTGATCCGTGAGTGCATCAGGTTTGATATCTCCCTCTGGAACACCGGGGCTCTCCGTGCGACGACGGTCTTTGGGTTCTATGTTGTGCTGGGAAACTCCATCGGTTTTCTCAACACCCAGATAGACAGCATTCTCATCGGATATTACCTGAACCCGGCTGAGGTCGGGATCTACGCCGTCGCCGTGCTCCTTGCACAGACGCTTACGCTCATCCCGAGTGCTGTTCAGCGGGTGACGGCACCAGCGACGGCGACCCTGTACGGGAAGGGAGATATTGAGGGTGTCAGGAACGTTGTTTTCTCGACCATGAAGAAGAGTTTTCTCATTTCGGGGGGTATTGCAGTGACCATTGCAGTTTTGGGTCAACATCTTATTACGATCTTTTTTACCGGAGAGTTTCTTTCGTCGTATATTCCGTTGCTAATTCTCCTCCTTGGCTATACCATCTTTGCGCCCATCATGGCAGTTGGGGCGACGCTCTCCAGCATCGGGAAAGTGCATATCCCTTTCCGTATCAGTGCAGTATGCGGAGTATTGAATGTTGTACTGAATATCCTGTTGATCCCTTATCTGGGAATCAACGGCGCTGCAATAGCTACAACTGTTTCTCTGATCGTAAATTTGGGGTTAAGCACTACGGTGATCAACAAATATTTATCTACTCTTGAACATCAGGCTTTTCAAGGCATAGTCAATCTATCTAAATTTAAATAAAGAGATTGAGTGATCCTCATATATTTTATTTAGATTAAGACAATCATTTATCCGATTAATCTCTTGTTTTAAGGCAGCTCGGGAACCTGTAATCTGAACAGGGAGATTCTCAGACATTGTTCTTTTGTCTACCACTGAAACACTATTTTTGAAGTTCGTCGGGATAGAGTGTTCATCACCCACCCAAATAGCATATATATCAGGATTCAAATCAATATATTCAAACACTGGGTTGGATGTCTGAGCTTCCCTCTGTATATACTTGCCTAATATGTTAAAATCAACAATTAATTGTTCATCATACTCAATTTTATTGAATAGCCAATTGAAACTATCCTCAGTATCATCATATTTGGTCAAGGGGGTACTGCCAGCTTCCTTTGTTAGATTAGAAGTAACCACCGCGACAACAGATAAAATGACCAGTAATATAAGGATTCCTTGGAATAATATCTTATATAGTTTTATTGATTTTGTCTGCCTTTCGATTTTATCAAGCACTGTGTAGATATATATTGCACCGATCGGGAAAAATAAATAAACTATTGGGAAGTTAACGGAACTCGTGTTATAATATGCTATTGACTGGATGACTTGAGAAATAATTAGTGACATTCCCAATAACACTGGAAATTTGGAAAAAGAATATTTTCCTTTACGCATATACAGCAGTTGTACTGCGATAGAGAATATGAGTAAGAATGAACAGAGTATAAGTATACCTAGATACGATATGAAATACAATTGACCAAAAATTGTTTCTTTATAGGAGTATACGTAAGGGACTGGAAATGCTGTTTTACCCGATAATTTTGTTGTAAGTATATCCAAATAACCATGAATATCAAAAGAATCTATCATTATCCCCATATAGGATGATTCCCAAATATGGGTAAATGTTATTGATATTATACCTGAAATTAATAATAAGTATAATATGACACGAAACAATCTATTATCAGAACGAAAACTGGAATCTAGGGAGGCATATTTAAAATGATCAAGTATAAAAGATAAAATATGACTTATACATAGAGAAACAATAATAAATAAAATCATCATTAGCATACTATGCCAATATTGGGTTAAGCTAAATAGCATGATGATAAATATGGCCCAAAATGGCCTAGAAGGAGTCTTCTTGACGAATAAGATGATCACACATAATAAAATTGCGAATACCAGCGTCATTGCCAAGACAGCAACATATAATGAACCATAATACCGAGTAATTATGAAAAATACGATATAATATATACTAATTAATATAATCGTTTTATTTAACACCAGATTTTCATCAGCACGGTTAAATATCGAAAAAATCACTAAAGGCACAAAAAAAACACCTAGCGGCAGTATAATTAATTGATGAGGGGGGAGCCCAGTAATGGAGCATAATATCACAAATATGGATACAGTATTTGGGATCCATGACTCACTTGTCACTATTCCTTGAATTTTAGTAGGGAGGGATGGATCCACGGATAAAGGTTCAGGGTTAATCAGAGGGAAAAAATTAAAGTTATCCAGCGATATATAATCATGCAAAAAGAGTTCGATATATCCAAGGAAAGGTCCTTCAAATCGGGAGATATATAGTTCCCCGCTCGTAAAATAGAGCATCACATAGGAGATTGTTAGAGCCCACACTATACCCAATACTTTAAAATAACGACTATACTTTGGGTACCGCTTATTTTCTTTCATATCTTGCTGCTCCATCAAAATGCACAACATCATACTATTTTTTATTTGATTTTAATGAATTTTTGTGGTCTTACAACATGTGATACGTGAACAACTATTGGTTTTAAATTTAACATGTTTCTCATTTTAACTGAGCATATAATTTTAGTATCTCCTTCACAACATTCTCCCACGTAAACCGCTCTGCATACGTGAGGATCGCCTCTCGGTTCCACTCCCGGTCCAGCGCCACCAGAATCTTCTCTGCCAGATCGTCGGGGTTGGCAGGCTCGACCAGCAGGCCGTAGTCATCTGACGCGATAACCTCCTCACTCCCTCTGTTTCGTGCCGAAACAACAGGCTTACCACAGGCCATGGCCTCAATCTGAACCACTCCAAAACTCTCCGAGAGACTCGGGAGGACAAAGAGATCGCAGGCGTTCATCCAGAGCGTGAGCTGGTCTCCGGGGAGAGACCCAAGCAACTTCACCTTCTCGCCCAAGCCCAACCGGTCAATCTGCCCCTGCAGGCTCCTTCTCTCTGGTCCTGTCCCCCCAATAAAGCAGAGCGCACTGTCTCGCTGGCTACAGACCTGCTCCATTGCATCGATCAGGTAGTTGAAGCCTTTCCTCTTAAATAGCCCACCCAGTGTGAAAATGATTTTCGCATCCTCCGGTAGGCCGAGTCGCTCCCTCGCGATAGATGTGTCGATAGGGTGGAAGGCCGGAGAAAATCCATTGGGGATAGAATAGGCCTGTTCATTGTAACGCTTCAGGACAGAAACATCCTTTTTGTTCACCCTGATAAGAGCGTCGGCACTCGACCAAGCGATGTTGATGAGGGGATGATTCATCCCAACTTCTTGGTCAAACCAGTCTCCGTTCTCATGGATAGTGATTACAACCGGTTTTCCATAATTTTCCTTCAGCCTGACACCAATATACCCAGATGGCCAGGTGAAGTGGGCATGGATTATATCAAACTGGATGTGGTACTTTTCAATGATCTGCTCCACCACCAGCAATCGGTTATCAATTAACACCCGGCTTAACCAGAAAATAGGGATATAGATACACCGAGGATAGTAAACCTCAATATTGTCATAGGTATAGTCATGGCAGATTCTGTCCTTCTTTAAGAATCCGAAGGAGCGGAATATAGGGGCGATAACAATAACTTTTTTGAAATATTGCTTTAACTCAGCTACTTGATACTTGATGAATAGCCCCATAAGTGATTCGTCTCTACCAGGATATGCAGAGGCGATGATTAGCAGATTCTGTTCTCTAAAACTTTCCGGGAGGGGGTAATATTTGTCTACCATCTTAATCATCTGAGTCAGTTTATGCTCAATTTACAATTTCTATTTGGATATCACGGAATGGATTCTCCGCCCTACAACAACCAATGATGTTATGGACCCATGCATTATCTAATTAAGGCTCTCCTAGGCGCATCACAACCCGGGACGTAGATGTATAACTTGAACGCACTGTATTATCAGTACAATCGCTCGATATAATACGATAGGAACTCACCAGGCTCAATGCACTGTATTGGCGTAGATTTTGGTTATCCTTCATCATAAAACCTCGATACTATGCTGAGATACGTTAGGTCCCTCCAACGTCAACAAGTTTTGAAAACAGTACGAACTGAAATAACTGGATGTACCTTAATGAACCAATTTTTTTAAAGCCTGTTTTTTCAATGCCGTTTTGAGAGAATACGTTGTCTAGATCGGTTGATATAAATACACTCCCTGACTTTGGCAGTAGGTTTCTGCACATATTTGTTAGCATATAAGTATAAATTCCATTTCGTCTAAATTTCTCAAATGTTCGACAATAAAATATGAAATAACTTGAGTCAACTTGGAATAAGAGATGATTATTATACAAATAAGGCTTATATTTCTTTAAATCCGCTACAAGGTAATATCCTGCAAGGTTTCCAGCAACAAAGGCAAGATATAGTTGACATCCTTTATCTATAAAATACTTAAATTTCCAAATATACTTTCGAATCTCGGAGTATCCTTCGTATTTTGTTAATTCGTCTTCAGTTGTGATAATGTTAAACTGAACAGGAACCCTAGGGGAAATTTTTGAGGTCTCGCGAATGTCGCTGATTTTATACATGATTATACTAGAATTACAGAAAATGCTTTGCTTAATACATGATGCCCTTGATAGAACAGTAAATAACACCATACTCCACTCCATTCTACAGGGTTCAGGCAAAGTGGTTTCGATGAGTTTCCGGTAAGTATTCCATCTGCAGATAGTTAGCACGTTTTAAGGCGAGATTAAATTTCGCTTTAAAAAGGCAAAGGGCTCTCTCACTGTCATCATTTGCTACAAATTTGAAGGAAGTGGTGTAATCACGGTAGGAGGGAACCTCATAGGGCCACGAGAAGATCGATTCCATTTCTCACCTTCCCATCAGTAATGATACTTGGTGTAGTGTAAGGATGGCCTCTCTAGGCAAGGTCCGACGGAAAATCCTATAAACTGGCCGTAAATTTCCACCAAATGACCTAAAAAACGACTCAATAGTTTCAACACTGGATCCTTCAAAATCAAATTCGTTTAACTTTAAATCGTTTTTAGTGAATTGAATGGCTTCCCAAATCAAGAGTGACATGGCATACTGTGGATTATCACCAATCCCCCCACCTAAGTAGTAACTCCTTTTATTATCCCAAATCAAGAATAGTGAAGCTAACGGGTTATCGTTATCATATGCAGTGAAAATCTCACAGCAATTAGATTCTTTGCATTTTTTGAAGATATTACTCCACAATTCTGGGGGTAATGACGAATGATTTTGCCTTTTCATACTCATTTGGTATAAGAACATGAAATCCCCTATTTGCCCCTTACGGACACTATAGCCTGCCTTTAATCCCCCCTTTATTTCATTTCGTCTTTTTTTATCCATGTTTTGCTGAACCTCAGTAAAGTTATTTAAATCTAAGACATAGGTATAAGCAACATCGACGGCAAAATCCTCCCAGATAAACGGTTGCAAGTCTATATGGTGCGGATTAAATGGATAATATAAACAGACATTATATGCCTTTAGAATCTTCGCAAAATCCCTATTTACGGACTTTCTCCAAGAGGCCTGAGAAACTGGCTTCATACCGGGTTTACATAGAAAAACGGGCCCAGAATATGGTGTTAACTTACTATTATATACAACCTTAAACCTTAAAACACTTTTGTGAGATATTGGTATGGCTGCAACCAATTTATCAGTTTCAAAAACCCCATAGAAGTCTGTAGTGAAGTTTTTCCCCCAGAAGCCATCAACTAGACTTCGCCACCACGAAGTATGAAATATCGTTCCCTCAACTGATTCTTTAACAAATTCGTTATATAATATAAGGTCGGATTCGCTCAATTTTTCTATTTTCGTCAACTCCACCACTCCCAGAGATCTCTTCCACAAGTAATCCATGCATTTTTTCGGAAACAATACTCAAGGAGTTTTTCGTACATCCGGGACCAAGAAGCTCGGAACGGGCAATTAAAATTATTTGTGTGCCAATTGAGGGTTAAAACGCCATTAAAAGATGCTACAGTATCAATCAACCTCTTTGCCATCTCCCATGCCTCATCATAAGATCTCACAGAATCAAACAGTGTACCATCCATAATAACCAGCGGAATCTCCAAGATGTTGACTTCCGTATTATTACGCAAGTTATAAGGTCGGAACGGGTGGCACATACCGTTCCTGAAACCAACCATATCAGGGTAGCCCAAAGTCGTGTCGTACCCGAACCCCGCTTTCTCCAAAGTTTCCCAAGAATCAGGCACCTGAAACCGCAGGTAATGGTTCCGGTAGCCGGTAATCTTCCTCCCCAGAGCCCGTTCCAACCGTTCCTTCTCCCGTCCAATCTCCTCAAGGTCGTTGCAGGCATAGTAACCGCCGTGAAGCCCGACTTCCCACCCACGATCTACAATCCGGCCCAGTTCCCCCTCTAAGTCCTCTATATTATACCTGAAACGCCTGATATCAGCATCTGTAGCAAGGAAATAAAAAGAGGACCGTGCGCCATACTTCTCCTCCAGGTTCATGATCTCCTGGAAGTTCCAGTAGGGGCTCTGCTCCTTTCCATGCAGTTTCCAGAAAGCCTGTCGCTTGAAGCCGCTGAAGTCCAACCCCTTGAGACAGGTCAAGGTAGATAGCAATGTGTGCTTGAGAGGTGGGTAAATCTCATCAACGTCATGGGTGAGACAGACAGCGAATTGCTTGTTGTCGGGATACTGAATATCAAATCCGTTATCTATGAGATATCTTGAAACCGTTGGCTCAAGAATATCTTGGTATACACTATGAGCATATATAAAACGCCCATAACTGTCTAACTGCCGGGGACAGTACTCCTCTTTTCGGGTGTAAAGATCCCATAAATCTCCTTGCTGCCTGATTTTATCATAGAGGTGAGGCATTGCTGTTTCTTCTCCCGACGTCAATTACTCTGAGAGGATGTCTGAGTCGGCGGTGCATCATCCCCCGGAACCGAGGCACACGAATACTGCACCCCAGGGTGCTCTTTCATCTCCGCAAAACTCTGGGGATAGTTCTCAATGAACCAGATCATAAACGCGGTTACATCAATCTTATCAATTAGGAGACATTTCCGTCTTTTAGCCCATTCTTGCTTTAAATCTGGTATCTTTAAGAGAGAGACTGCAAAATTTAGTGCCTCCTTTTCATCACTGAAATTATAAATGAGACGATATTTGTTCTCTAATTCAATAAAATTCCCCATATCATCTGCTCCGACAAAGGAGTTACACCTGATCGCCGGTGTCCCCAATACACCGGCCTCCGTAGCCATAGTCTGGGAATCGCAGAAGAGTAAACGTGCGTAATAAAGCACGTGATGCATCTTTTCAGGCGAAACCTTGAGTTCATATTTCTCTAGGTCTTCACCTAATTTTGATTCCGAAGAAATGAACACGCGGCCGTATGGCTCCAACTGTTTTACGATTTCAATTTTATTCTGAATTCCCTGCTCACCAATATCATGATGAGCTCCCCACGAGACAAATCTAAGGATGATATAGGGGTCATCTATTCCCACTCCAAGTTCATTGAGTACTGAAGCATCGGGCTGGAACGTATTTGGATGAAGATATGCCAGCTCTTTGTATCCATTGTAATAAATCTGCTTCTTCCCTAAGTTAGTTCTGAAACAAGAGGGAGTCAATACCGCCTGGGTAAATGGCATTGTACTCTGCAATATCAGTTTTGCAGGCTCGGAATCGGCCAGACAGAAATATGGAACTCTTCTAAGCTTCGCTGCAATTGCCGGCGAGGGATCCATCTGGGTGAGGACAATATCCGGCTTATAGTCACCAATAACCGAGAAGAATATTTTAGTCCTCTCAATCATTTCGCGGATGTATCCGAGGGGTGTTGTTTCAGCCTTTCCAGTTAATATATACTGAAACCCGTATTTGTCTAGCAAGTCAATCGTTTTGTCCTTGTCTCGTGCAACGATTAAGAAACGATGACCATTTTCCTCCATTTTCCATATCAAGTTCTTAAACAGATGAACATGAGCAGGGTGATTTACGCTTATAAGTATCTTCATATTAGTCCCTCCGGAAATTTAATTGAGCGAATCACTTTCGCTGGAACTCCTGCAACTATGCTAAATGGGGGCACATCTTCAGTAACAACTGCACCCGCTCCAACAATCGAATGTTCCCCCACAGTTACTCCAGGTAGCATGATCACACCGGCACCAACCCAGGCATCGTGGTGTATGCAAACAGTACCAAATATCTCAAATGAAGGGTATATATCCCTGAGAACTCGTAATTCTGAATTGTTTGGATGAGACGTTACGACAACCGTTACATTCGGCCCGAATGCAGTTCTATCTTCGATAGTTAAATTAGACTCATAACCGATGTCGCATGCTAAGGTGAATCCTTCGTTTATGATGACCTTTTCACCTATGTTCACCCCGGCTTTCCGCAGAAAGTAGATCCTCGCGGGGTTTGGTATAAAAGATGATTTACTAATGGAACGACAGATCTTTCTAAAGATTTTACTTATGATATTCGTTTTGCTCAAAGTGTATCCTCCATGAGTACTTTAGAGAAATAACTTCCGGTATACTTTGAATCCGATTTCTGCGACTTTTATCTTCTCTTTTGAGTACTGGTGGGTGTACCTACCATAATTTACCAGTTCGCCGCCGAAGCGCCTCTTGAATTCACGTGGACCATAGGGCTTGTCTGGCTCTCCGGCACCACCAAAATCAAATCTTGAGTAGGTGTTTTCTATGCCCCATTTAAGAATATGCCATACAAGGCACTCGTTCGGGTAAAATGGCAGGGCATCGATAGCCGCCCCGGCATACCAGTCGTATATCTGGTCTTTGTATAGAAGGACAACTCTCGCACCTATGTAGTCATTTTCATGACGCGCCAGGTAAAACTTCGCCATCCCTTTTGGAACAAGTTGCTGAAATGCAGATTCAAACAAAGAGATGTCTGCAAGGGGAACCTTCACGTTATTGTATGTCTCGCAGAGTAACTTGTAAAATGCTGGAATTTTATCCGAGCTTATAATCTCTTCGACAACAACCCCGGCCTTTTCAGCTCGATTGATATTTTTCCGTCTTGACTTGTGGATCTGACCCCAGAGATCCTCCTCAGACTGATTGAGATTAATTATGAAGTTTAAATGATCTACAAAGGAATAATTATCGAGATGATTCAATGTGTCTTGCACATCATACATATTTCTGATTTCAGTATACAGAGAAGAACGACTCGCATGCAGGTCATATTTATTTACTAATTCTGTAGCAACATCCTTATTTGAAGGGGAGCCGACGAGAGGGCCACCCTGTACAATTGATCGCGCAGAGAAATCCCCCAGGAAACCATCCATCTCTCGAACAATGACGCCGGACATTACCCCTTTTATTTCTTGAGAATTCAGATCGGTTACAGCGACGCTTATGGGGAAGTAGTTCTTTGTTTGAGCATACACGTTGTATAAAGCCCGGGTCTGGAATATATTTCCCAACGGATGGGAATACACAAAATTATCCCACTCGGTATCAGTAGTATCGCAGGTGAAACTCTCATCACTCATTATTGCACCATTATCAGAACACTTTTCCCGAAATTAACCACAGCATCTTTGGAGTAACTTATGAGCCACTCACTCCCATCTACCGCCCACCGCTCCGGGTGCACGGTCAGGTACAGCCCCTCCTCTCCGGCAGACCCGATCCAGCGGGCAAGGTCGTCCGTGGTCGCAACCGAAGGCGGGACCGCCCCGGCGCCCGGCATCGCGTCCCGGACCGAGTGCTTCCCGCCCCAGTTCCGGCCGGTGTCGGTGAGGTAGCGGAGATCCTTCCCGGCCATCGAGAGGTAGGCCTCCCCCGCGATCCCGAACTCCCCAAAATCATACCTCTTCCAGAGGTCGCGGTTGTCGTAGCGGGAGAGGGGACTCCCGTGCATACAGATCGTCCGGACGTTGCAGAGGGACCTGAACTCCTTGAGTTCCTGGCCGAAGAGACCGATCGCCTCCTCGTAGTCGCCCTTCGCCTTCGCCAGCACCTCGTAGTGATAGCCGACCTCGTGGCCGAGGGAGAGAACCTGCTTGATGATCTCAGGGATGAACGTGTGCGGGTGCCGGAAGTAGTAGGTCGAGGTGACCCCGAGGGCGTGCTCGATCCCGGCCATCTTCAGGGCGTTCTCCGGCTTCCTATCAACATCGTGGCGGAGGATGACCGTTCTCCCACCGGTGCCGCCGGCGAGGTACCGCTCGACCGTGACCGGCGTATACCCGGCGCCGAGAAGCACACGGCAGAGTTCCCCGTACTTTGCCATCGTAAAGTCCCGCACCATCAGTTGCTCACCGCAGCGTTCGCCTGCATATCAAACAGCATCGCAAAGAACAAAAACTGCATCCCCATCATGAAGACCAGAAACGACAGCACCCCGTGTACGAAGAGCACCGGCACTCCCATCGCGAACTTCTCCCAGAGCGCGATGAGCCCCCCGAGCACCCCGATCGGCGTGAGCACCGCCCCGGCGGCGTAGAAGAACGCGAGGGGGTGAAAGCCCATCTGGATGTACTTCGTCTTCAAGCGGAAGAGGAAGTTCCCGAGGAGGAGCTTCGAGACCCGGGGGATGTAGGTCGAGTAGCGGATCTTCGACTTCTCGCGGCCGTAGCGGGCCGGGATCGCGACGTCCGAAACCCTGCACCCGCAGATGTTTAACCAGATCAGGAGGTGGTTGCAGTAGCCGTAGCCCTGGTAGACCTCGGTGAGCGGGAGGGTCTTGAGGGTCTTTATCGAGACCGCCGTGTAGCCGTTCTGGGGGTCCATCATCTGCCAGTAGCCCGAGGCGACCTTGGTGAGGAAGGTGAGAAGGGAGTTCCCGAAACTCCGCCAGGGCGGCATCCCCGTCCGGTAGGCCTGGTTGATGAGGCGGTTGCCCTTGGTGTAGTCGGCCCGGCCGTCGACGATCGGGTCGAGGAGGTCGGGGAGGTAGGTTGCGTCCATCTGGTTGTCCCCGGCCATCACCGCGGCGATATCCATCTCTAATACCACCCGCCATTATTTCTCTCTGCCTGCATATCAAAGAGCATCGCAAAGAGCAGGAACTGGGCGCCGATGCTGAACAACAATAACGTGGTCACGGCCGGGACAAACATGGCCCCTCCCTCTATGAACTTATAGTAAAGTGTCCAGAATGCGGCGAGCACCGACATGATCGAGATGAATGCCCCGAAGAAGTAGTAGAAGATGAGCGGGTGGAAGCCAAGCACGATATACTTCATCTTCAGGCGCCAGAGGAAGTCCTTCAGGAGGAGCCGGGAGAGCCGGAAGATGTAGGTCCTATATCGGATCCCGGATGCTTCACGGCCATAGCGGGCCGGGTGGGGGACATTCTTCACCCGGAAGCCATAGACATTGAGAGAGACCAGGATGTTGTTGCAGTACCCATAGCCGGGATAGACGTCATTGAGTGAGATGGTTTCGAGGGCACGCCGGGAGATGGCGGTGTAGCCGTTCTGGGGGTCGACCATCTGCCAGTACCCCGAGGCGATCTTGGTGAGGAGGGTGAGGAGGGCATTGCCGAAGAAGCGCCATTTGCTCATTTCACTCCGGAATTCGCGATCGACGAGCCGGTTGCCCATGCTGTAGTCGGCATTCTCCTCAACGATCGGATCAAGAAGATGGTGGAGGAAGGTCGGATCCATCTGGTTATCACCGGCCATCACGGCGGCGATATCAATCCTTTCTTTATCTCTATCATCCTCAAGGGCGGCCTTATAGCCGGTGACGATTGCCGCCCCGACTCCCTGGTTCTTCTCGTGGTGGATGACGGTGACCCTTCTGCTCGTATCCTTCTCTGCAAATGCCCGGGCCCTCTCAAGGGTTGCATCCTTTGAGCAGTCATCGACGACAAAGACGCGGTCAACAAAGTCGGGGATCGTTTCCAGAGTGTCGAGGATAAGAAGCTCCTCATTATAGGCCGGGACGACGACGGCGATTCTGTGGTCACGATACATGAATGGGCACCTGTTGCTGTTTTTGCTTTTGTTTTAGCTTTGGAAGTTGCTGTTGCTGTTGGTTGTCTGGTTGCTGTTGGTTGTCTGGTTGCTGTTGCAAGATGTCGCTATTGAAATGACGAGTGGAAAGTCTAATCGAATAACTATTGGAATGAAAAAAATCTGTAATGATATGGAAGCTGTTTCCGTTCAACTAGTTTACTAATGCTCGTATGAAACTTAAATATTTTGATACGCAGTCGTCTGCGCCCCTTCTAAATCTGATCGGCGTTTGAAAATCCTTCTATTCGTTTGGATGTTTTGATCATGTATGGCGGGGTATATGGGTTGATATTATGCATGGCCTGCTCCCCTATGGCCGTTTAATAAAGATCGGAAGCTGTGGGGGTTAATCGGGTCTGGATTGGAAGATGTTTGTGTTGGCATTCTCTGGCAGATTTCAGGAACTCCCTCCGGGAGGGATGAGGTGGTCAGTCTTGAAGGTAGAATGACCGGGATACAAATCTCATTCAACCTATAGCGTCAAGCGCTTACAGGCAGCACTCGTCTGCTTTGTGTATCCGGTATACTCTGACACTCCTCCCTCCGGCAATCCCCCCAGCCCCCTTCACCTGAAGGGGGGGATCAGGATATCCGGGGAGTCCGGGCAATCGCGGGGGAGCGCCAGTACCAGGTTCGGGGGATGGGTAAGCCCATGGAGGCGCGGTACAGGAGATAGTTGGGATGCGATTGCAGGTGGGTGGCGCCCTTCTTTCTCGTGAGGGGCGCGGCAGGGCGCGCCAGCAATTGATTTTCATCATGGATGGGTGGACGGAGATCGGGTGTCTGCGTAGATGAACTGAGATCCGGGATCTCCAGTGACCTTCTGCATCTGATCGAGATCCAGTACAACAGCATAAGCGCGGGAGCGCTTTCATCCTCTCGGCGGGGCGGCGAGCCCCGCTTGGTGGCAAAAGGCCGCCTACTCCGGGAAACGGAGGGGGTAGAGGGTAGGCGGTGCCCCCCCGGAGGGGCGAGGAGTCAATCCGTGAGATCAGCTCGCGGTGTTAGCATTCAGTCACCAGCGCTTACAGGCAGTGTTCGTCTGCTTTGTGTATCTGGTGTACTCTGACACTCCTCCCTCCGGCAAACCCCCCGCCCCCTTCACCTGAAGGGGGGATCAGGATATCAGGGGGGTCCGGGCAATCGCGGGGAGCACCGGTACCTGGTGCAGGCGAGGGTAAGCCCATGGAGGCGCGGTACAGGAGATAGTTGGGATGCGATTGCAGGCCGGTGGCGGTTTTGTGTAGGGTGAATAGGGGCGGCAGGGCGCGGCAACCATCGATATTGGTATCTTCTGAGTTCCAGTCCAACAACATAAGCGCGGGAGCGCAGTTATCCTCATTTGCGGGGCGGCGAGCCCCGTTCGGTGGCCGAAGGCCGCCCACTCCGAGAGCCGGAGGGGGTAGGCGGTGCCCCCCCGGAGGGACGAGGGGTCAATCCAGATTCAGATGCCTATACCAGCAGATCACCCTTCACAGACAAGCGCTTACAGGCTGCTTTCGTTTTCTTTGTGCATTTGTTGTTCTGTGCCCTCTATCACTCCGGCAAACCCCCCCGCCCCCTTCACCTGAAGGGGGGGATCAGGATATCAGGGGGGTCCGGGCAATCGCGGTGAGCGCCGGTACCTGGTGCGGGTGAGGGTAAGCCCATGGAGACGCGGTACAGGAGATAGTTGGGATGCGATTGCAGGTTGGCGCCGGTTTTGTGTAGGATGAATGGCGCGGCAGGGCGCGGCAAAATAGGTGTGTGCATCTTCTGAGATCCAGTACAACAGCATAAGCGCGAAGCGCTCCCATCCTCACTGGCGGGGCGGCGAGCCCCGCTTGGTGGCCGAAAGGATCGCCCTCCGGCGATCGGCACCTCCCGGCACATCTACCGGGAGGTACCATTCAGTACCCGAACCGGCGATCATAGTTGGTGTGGTCCAGCCATTCGATGATGACCGCGTTTATATCGCCGTCACGGACTACAGTATACATGAACCGCCACGAACGGGTGAGATTATACTTCCAGAGATTCTTCAGCGGCCCGTATTTCTTGTGGTATTCTTTCGGGATCAACTTCTTCGGCACCTGGATCCCGCAGAAGGCATCTGCCGCGATTCTGTCGAGAGCCCGGACCAGCAGTTCAGCTAGCCGACGATCCCCGGGATCCTGGGAGGCCTGAAGAGCCAGGAAGGCCTCCCTCACCTGCTCGTCTGCAAAATAGATTCGGCACTTCATCGGATCCGCAGGTCTTCGCGCATTGCATACTTCTGGACCATATCCGGGTCGTGAATCCAGCAGATTGTCCCCCGCGAATCGCTTGCTATCTTCCCCGACTCCAGAAGATACTCGATGATCGTCTTGAACGTCTGGTACATCATTTTCTTCGGCAGGTTCTCCCACAAGGCCCGCCGTTTGTATTCGCCGCTGTGCTCCTGAATGAACTCTTCAACCATCAGGATCGTCTTGAGCTGGGGACTGTGTGATCCCTGGTTACACGCTGGCATGAGTGATATTTAGTTGTATAAGTAAATATAACCATACGATACAGGCGTCCGGGGTCTTCCCGCTCCGCCTTCTTCACCCCCGCGAGTTAAAACAGTCCTGCTCCAGTTGTTCTCTATCGTTTTTCTTACAGAGAAGACGGCTTCATCTACTGAGCCGCATTTGGAAATGATCACCCGGTTATGCACCCACGGGATCTGCGTCAAAAGTGGCACGGCCTGTGCCACTTTTTGGTCTTTAACAGCGGCAGGCAGAACCCCCGGCTCAATTTGGTCACAGGCTGTGACTGAATTTGATACCTCGCAAGCATGAAATGAGATCCCATATCTCCAGGGACCTTCTGCATCGATGACCGAGATCCAGTACAACCTCATGAGCGCGGGAGCGCAGATATCCTCACTGGCGGGGCGGATAGCCCCGCCTGGTGGCCGAAAGGATCGCCTACTCCGGGAATTGGAGGGGGTAGGCGGTGCCCCCCCTGAGGGACGAGGAGTTAAGATCAATTCGACTGCCATTACCAGCATATCATCCTTCACAGACAAGCGCTTACAGGCAGCGTTCGTTTTCTTTGTGTATCTGTTGTACTGTGACATTTTTCTTGTAGGCAAACCCCCTGCCCCCTTCACCTGAAGGGGGAATGAGGATAGCGTGGCGGTCCGGGCAATCGCGGGGAGCTCCGGTACCTGGTGCGGGTGGAGGGTAAGCCCATCGAGGCGCAGTATAGGAGATGGTACTCTGGCGATTGCAGGTGGGTGGTGTTCTCCTTTTCGTGAGGGAGGCGGCAGAGCGCGCCAGCAATTGATTTTCTGAATGAAAGGACGGAGATCCGCTGTCTCTTGCGTTCCTCTGTCTCTGACGGCGATCCAGTACCCCTCGGAGGAGCGAGGGATCAATTCATGAGATCAGCTCGCGGTGTTAGCATTCAGTCACCCGCGCTTACAGGCTGCTTTCGTCTGCTTTGTGTATCCGGTGTACTGTGACACTCCTCCCTCCGGCAAACCCCCTGCCCCCTTCACCTGAAGGGGGGTGTAAGGATATCAGGGGGGTCCGGGCAATCGCGGGGAGCGGCGGTGCCGGATTCGGGTGAGGGTAAGCCCATGGAGGCGCGGTACAGGAGATAGTTGGGATGCGATTGCAGGTGGGTGGTGTTCTCCTTTTCGTGAGGGAGGCGGCAGAGCGCGCCAGCAATTGATTTTCTGAATGAAAGGACGGAGATCCGCTGTCTCTTGCGTTCCTCTGTCTCTGACGGCGATCCAGTACCCCTCGGAGGAGCGAGGGATCAATTCATGAGATCAGCTCGCGGTGTTAGCATTCAGTCACCCGCGCTTACAGGCTGCTTTCGTCTGCTTTGTGTATCCGGTGTACTGTGACACTCCTCCCTCCGGCAAACCCCCTGCCCCCTTCACCTGAAGGGGGGTGTAAGGATATCAGGGGGGTCCGGGCAATCGCGGGGAGCGGCGGTGCCGGATTCGGGTGAGGGTAAGCCCATGGAGGCGCGGTACAGGAGATAGTTGGGATGCGATTG
>WOYI011270128.1_pt1 | contig 19591 bp, 22 predicted proteins | sample 6423411 | NCBI WGS metagenome assembly WOYI01 (sample SAMN13441803, study PRJNA592873) | oil field metagenome | biome: oil field; feature: oil-well bore; material: oil-contaminated soil; isolation source: oil-contaminated soil from oil-well borehole | place: Germany: Wietze | collected 2016-10-18 ... | reverse complement strand
CTAGCTGGAGAGGTCAACCTCGAGATCAAGGAACGGGGCATATTGCTGTGCTCCGAAAATGTCGCCATCTCCGGCGCTGCCGCTCGGGCGTTCGCGCAGGATCGTGAATTTGATCGCATAGGCCGGATCGTATTCAACGAAGTCGGTCAGCCGGGCGGGATCGACGTTCAGGACATCGCAGACGCTTTCCCGGGTCAGCGCGCCGGAGCGTTTGACGAGGTCGTAGGTCTCTTTCTCGCGGAAAATGACATCGAAGGTGATCTTGTCCGTCCCCGCGTTCTTGGAGCGGATGGTCTTGGCCAGTTCGGCCAGTTTCTTGCGCGTGTTCATGGCAACCTCAGCCGATCGTGGCGGTGTGGGTGGGGAAAAGCTCGAGCGGATCGTCGACGGCCATCGTGTGGTTCACCGTCCAGCGGTAGGCGGGGCTGGCGTGGAGCACCTCGTCAAGAACGAAGGAGACACCCCCCGCAGTGCCCTTCACGTCCGGCAGGCGCGCGTAGAAGAGCTGGCGCGTGCCGGTCATGGTCAGTTCTTCGGCCATCTCCCTCGTCGGCGCGACGCCCTGGACGACGACGCAAAGTTCGTGGCCGGGCTGGTCCTTCAGCGGTTCCATGTCGCCCATGACGCCATTGCGGCCGAACACGTTGTAGTGCAGTTCCCAGCCGTCCTTGCCGAAGCGCTCCTCTGCCTGGGATCGCGCCCAGGCGATGACCTCGTCGACATGGGCGATGGTGTAGGGATCGCGAATGCCGGCCATGCCGACAAAGCGCTCGCCGACCTTGCCCGAGCCTTCCAGTTTGACCCGGAATTCCTCGGCCGGAACGAACTGCATCCCGGTCACGCGGGTGGTCTTGTCGGCGGCCTGCACATAGTGACAATGCGTCATGTCGAGCATGCCGCCCGCGACGAATTCATGGAACGGGTTCGAGCGTTCGTACATCGCGTGGCCTGCGACCGACGCGACGGTGCAGCGCTGGAAGGGCGCCATGGCCGTAACCTCGACCGCATCCCTGGTGATCTCGCCCATCACGGTTTCCTTGGCGCCGTAGGGCTCGGCGCAGAACGACGCGCATTCGAGAACCTTGCCGAGGTAGTAGGATTGCGGTTCCGGGTAGCCCTTGAAGAGCGCCGCGGCCGCGAAGATCGCGCTGTCCGACGAGCGGCCGCCGATGATGACGTCGCAGCCTTCCTCCAGAAGCTTGACGAACGGGTGGACGCCGGCCATCGCGACGATCCGGTCGGTCGCGTCAAGTTCGTCCTCGGTCAGATCCTCGCGCGCGTCGAGCCCCTTGATCGGCGAGCCGCCCCTGATCTTCGCGCGGACCATGTCCTTGCCGACCTCGGAGTAGAACCAGCCGATCTTGAAGGGCGGCAGATTGTGCGTCGCGGCGATCCGGCGGATCGCGTCCACATACATGTCGACCCGGCTGTTGGTGCCGGTATCGCCCGCGGAGCCGATCAGCATCGGCACGCCGATCCTGCGCGCGGCCAGCAGCATCTCTTCCAGGTCGTGCTCCTGCCAGGCCTTCGGGCTGGCGCAGGTGTCGCTGCCGAGCGGCACCGGACCGATGTCGTCGCTGCCCGAGTCCGCAGCAATGAAATCGGGGCCGGCATCGACGCCCAGATGGAAGCTGCCGGTCTTCAATGGGGCGAAGCCAAGGTGTCCGTTCGGACAGATGATCTTCAGGGACGACATGGGTACCTCACGCAGGAAGAAATCGTTGCCTGTTTACATGCAAATTTCGTGCCAGCCTTGATGCCCGCGCAATCTACCGGAAATCATTGCAATTACGGAGATATCCGGCCGTTCCTGTCAGGCGCGGCGTTGAATTCACGCAACGCACGTACGGATCACACGCGAGTCAGAGGCCGAGTTTCATCATCTGATGGCGCAGAGCATGGCGGCTGATGCGCAGGGCGTTCGCCACCTGCTGAGTATTTCCGCCGGCTTCGATCATGGCCCGAGCGATCAGTTTGCGCTGAAAGTCCGCGGTGGCCTCGTGAAAACCCTCGGCGCCGGAACCGGTCGCCGCTTTGCCCGCAGCAGTGCCGCCTGCCCGAACCGCACGGATGATCCGGTCCGGCAGATGACGCGGAAGGATCACGTCGTCATCCTCGAGGATGAAGATCCGCTCGAGCAGGTTCTCAAGCTCACGGACATTGCCGGGCCAGCCGTAGCGCAGAAAGATGTCCGCCGTCTCGTCGGACAGGCCCCGGATCGACCGCTGGTAGAAGGCATTGTAGCGGTCGATGAAATGCTGCGACAGGTTCAGGACATCTTCGCCGCGCTCGCGCAGCGTCGGCAGGTTGATCGCGACGACCTGAAGCCGGTAGTAGAGGTCCTCGCGAAACCGGCCGTCGTTCACCTCGGAGAGCAGCACCTTGTTCGTCGCGGCGATGAAGCGGACATCGACCGACGTGGTCTTCACCGCGCCCACCCGGCGAAACTGGCGCGTGTCGAGGAGGCTGAGGAGCTTCGCCTGAAGCGTCAGGTCCATCTCGCGGATCTCGTCGAGAAAGACCGTGCCATGATTGGCAGCCTCGATCAGGCCGAGCTTGCGTTCGACCGCGCCGGTGAAGGCGCCGCGCTCATGCCCGAAAAGCTCCGATTCCAGAAGGCTCGCAGGGATGGCGGCGCAGTTGATGTCGACGAATTCCCTTTGCGACCGGCTCGACAGATGGTGGATCATCCGGGCGACAAGTCCCTTGCCGGTGCCGGTCTCTCCGTAGATCAGGACCCTTTGCGCGGGGCTCGTGGCGACACGGGCGACGAGGCGCCTGAGGCTTTCCGTGCTCGGGTGGGTCCCGACCAGTTCGTTCTTGTAATCGGCCATGCCCGGTCCCGGTTCAGCACCTCAGGATGGCATCGGACAGGTCTGCCAGTTCCCGGTGCAGGGATTGCCTTCGCTGAATGTCAGCGTGCCGAGCCTACACGAATAAATCGCGGTGGAAAGTGTCTGGCTGGCTTCCGTCTCGCCATGCTGGCAGAGCGGCGCGGCACCGGGCGCGGTGTCCCGGTGCGTCTGCATGAGGCGCGCGGCTTCGGCCACGCTCGGGGTCAGGTCGGGCAGGATGCGGTCGAGATAGGCGAACCGTTCGCCGGAATTGCCGGCGATCCGGTCGCCCTCTGGCAAGAGGGTGTCGGCGGCGTGACCGGGCAGGACGAAGTGGTTGGTGCGCCAGACGCGGCCGCCTCGGGTCACGCCCGGGCCGGACGCCCCGAGTTCCACGGCGGCAGTGTCGCCTGACATATCCGCCAGGATCAGCGTTCCGCCCCCCGCATGCGGCTTGCTCGCAATCAGCCGCAGCGCCTCGTCCACCGTGCCACAGGTCGCGAGGATGCGGGTCATCAGGAAATACCGCAACCAGCCGACCCTGTGCGTGCGGACCGCAACCTGGGTGTCGGCGAGCGCAAGGCCCCTGGCGTTGACGCCGCTCGAATAGGCGGCGGGGCTGCCGAGGCTGCCGAGGCAGAGCATCGCGCCGGTCGTCACATCCGGGCCGGCATGATGGGTGACGCGCTGGATGCCACGGTGGAGGCCGGAATAGTCGCGGTTCTTCACGACAATCGGACCATCGGGTCCGTCCGGCACGGCCCAGGCACTGCACCCATCGCCTTCGAGCCGCGCGCCCGATTTGAGGTCGTTCAGCGTGCCGAGATGAAGATGGGTGAAGAGATCGTCCTCGGACAGGCCGAAGCCTTCGGCGATACCGGCAAGCTCCGCCATCCCGTCGGGGTCGTGGGCCAGATGAAAGGCGCGCTGCCGGGTGAGGTAGTCCCGTGCCGCCGCGTCGATCACGCCGGCCGTCCTGGCGGTCTCGACCCGCCCGACCGTCGCCGCGCGGACCCGGACCGGATCGGCCCGTGGATCGGTGGCCTGCGCCCTGCCGCGCGCCGTCGCATCGCCGGAGAGGACAAGGGCCTCGGCCGGAACGGGGAAAAAGCCACTCATGCCTCGGTGCTTTCGAGCAGCGAGAGGTTCTCGGCCAGCCGGTGGCAGGCGGCCACATGACCGTCGCCGACCGTCTCGGTCAGGGGCGCCTTGCTGCGGCAGGCGTCGATGGCCAGCGGACAACGCGTGTGGAACTTGCACCCCGACGGCGGGTTCAGCGGCGATGGCAGGTCGCCCTTGAGCCGGACCCGGCTCTTGCGGCCAACCGTGTCGATCTCCGGCACCGCCGACATCAGGCTTTGCGTGTAGGGATGGCGGGGGCGCGACAGGACGGAATCGACCGGTCCCATCTCGACGATCTCGCCCAGATACATCACCGCCACGCGGTCGGAGAGATACCCGATCACGGAAATGTCGTGCGAGATGAAGAGATAGGTCAGGCCGAACTCGGTCTTCAGCTCTTGCAGCAGTTCGATGATCTGCGCTTGAATAGACACGTCGAGGGCCGAGACGGGCTCATCGCAGACGATGAATTCCGGGTTGGAAATCAGCGCCCGGGCGATGCCGATCCGCTGGCGCTGACCGCCGGAAAACTGGTGCGGATAGCGGTCAAGCTGGTTGGCCTTCAGCCCGACTTTCTCGATCATCGCGGCGGTCTTCGCGCGCACCTCTTCGTCCGACGCGGCAAGACCGTGCAGCTTCAGCGGCAATCCGACGATTTCCGCCACCGTGCGGCGGGGATTGAGCGAGGCATAGGGGTCCTGAAAGATGATCTGCATCCTCCGGCGCATCTTCTTCAGATCGTCGGCCCCGAGCGCCGTGACATCGGTGCCGTCGAAGACCACCTTGCCGGCCGTCGGTTCGTGCAGCCGCAGGATCGCCCGTCCGAGCGTCGATTTCCCGCAGCCGCTTTCGCCGATCAGGCCGAGAATCTCGCCGCGCCGGACCGAGAGCGTCACGTCGTTCACCGCCCGCACGACGGTCTGCGGCACGCCGGAGAGCCGTTGCCCGAGGCTGCGGCGACCGGAATAATGCTTGGTCAGGCCCGTGACCTGAAGGAGCGGTGCGTCCGTCATTGGCTGTCCTTTCCGACGCGGACGCAGCGCGCCTGATGGCCCGGCGCGGCCTCGCGCATCGAGATGAGCGATTTGCAGACCTCCTTGCGGACCGTGCAGCGTGAATAGAACCGGCATTGCGGCGGCAGGTTGATGAGGTCGGGCACCTGCCCCTCGATGGGCCTGATCGGCTGACCGCGCAGCGACAGACGCGGGATCGAGCCGAGCAATCCTTTCGTGTAGGGGTGCGCGGGGTTGCCGATGACGTCGCGGGTCGGCCCCTCCTCGACCACCTGGCCGGCATACATCACCATCACGCGGTCGCAATGTTCCGCCACGACGCCAAGGTCGTGGGTGATGAGAACAACGCTCATCCCGAGCTTCGCGCGGATGTCGGTGATGAGTTCGAGGACCTGCGCCTGGATCGTCACGTCGAGCGCGGTTGTCGGCTCATCCGCGATCAGCAATTTCGGCCGGCAGGCGAGCGCGATGGCGATCATGATCCGCTGCCGCATCCCGCCGGAGAATTCGTGCGGGTACTGGCGCAGGCGGCTTTCCGCGGAGGGAATGCCGACGAGCAACAGCATCTCGACCGACCGATCGCGGATCGCGCGCTGCCGTGCGCCACGCGCCCTGGGGAGCGTCTCGTCATGCGCCTCCAGCACCTCGCCGATCTGCTCGCCCACGGTCAGCGCCGGGTTGAGCGCGGTCAGCGAATCCTGCATCGTCATCGCGATGTCGCGTCCACGCACGGCGCGCATCGCTTGCGGCGAGAGGCTCCGAAGGTCGCGCCCGTCGAACGTGATCTCTCCGCCGTCGATCCGGCCCGGCGACCGCACCAGCCCCATGACGGAGGAAAATGTCACGCTCTTGCCCGATCCGGATTCGCCCACGACGCCGAGGCATTCGCCGCGCCGCACCTCGACGTTCACACCATCGACGGCGTAGACCCGGCCCGCCCGGGTGTCGAAGACGGTCCGCAGGTCCTTCACGGAAAGCAGCGGGGCGTTCATTCGTGGAACCTCGGATCGAAGGCATCGCGCAGGCCCTGGCTTGCCACGTTGATCGCGAGGACAAGGAGCAGGATCGCGAGGCCGGGGAAGGTCGAGACCCACCAGGCTTCGAGGATGAAGGCGCGCCCGTCGGCGACCATCGAGCCCCAGGAAGCGGTGGGTGGCTGCACCCCGAGGCCGAGAAACGACAGCGAGGCCTCGAGGATGATGACATGGGCCATGCGGATCGTCGCGACCACGATGACAGGCGACAGGATGTTGGGAAGGATCTCGCGCATCATGATATGACCACGCGAGGCGCCCAGCGCCCGCGCCGCCTCGACATATTCCAGTTCCCGCGTCACCAGCGTCTCGCCGCGCACGACGCGGCAGGGGATCACCCATTCCTTGTAGGCGAGTGCGAGGATGATGTTGACGAGCCCCGGCCCCATCATCGCCATGAGCCCGATTGCGAAGATCAGGTAGGGAAAGCCGAGAAGGATATCGACGAGGCGGGAGATGACGATATCGACCCAGCCGCGCAGGTATCCCGAGGCGAGGCCGGCAAGAATCCCGATCGTGGTGGCGACGAGGATCACCGCCGCGCCGATGAAGATCGAGATCCGCGTGCCGTAGATGATGCGCGAGAATATGTCGCGGCCCAGCGCATCGCAACCGAGCAGATAGCCCCACTCGCCGCCGTCGGCCCAACCCGGCGGCTGAAGCCGGCGGAAGAGGTCGGTCTCGTTCGGGTCGTGCGGCGCGACAAGGGGCGCAAAGATCGCCATCAGGACGAAGAGCACGACAACGGCGGCGCTGCCCACGGCAAGCCGGTTGTGGCCGAAGTTGCGCAGGTTCTGGCGAAAGATGGAGTCGGCCCGGGCGGGCATGTCGGCAGCGAGCGTCACAGCTTCACCCTCGGGTTCAGGACGGTGTAGAGAATGTCGGCCACGAAGTTCAGCAGAACGTAAGTCACCGCGTAGAACAGCACCGCGGCCTGAACGAGCGGGTAGTTCCTGAGAAAGATGCTCTCGACCACGAGCCGCCCGAGGCCGGGCCAGCCGAACACGGTTTCCACGATCATGTTGCCGCCGAGAAGGCTGCCGGTCTCGATCGCCGCGACCGAGACGGTCGGGATCAGCGCGTTCTTCAGGGCGTGGCGGAAGATGACGCGACGCCGCGACAGGCCCTTGGCCTCGGCGAAGGTGACGTAGTCCTGGCGCATGACCTCCAGCATCGAGGTGCGCGTCACCCGCATCAGGATCGCCGTCATCGGCAGGCCGAGCGTGATCGCCGGCAGGATGATGTGGGACAGCGCATCGAGGAAGGCATCGAAGCGGCCGCGCAGGAGCGTGTCGATCAGGAGAAGATGGGTGATCGGTTCGATTTCCGCCGAATAGCCGATCCGGCCGGAGACCGGCAGGATGTGGAGGTGAACGGCGAAGAGCATCAGAAGCAGGATACCGAACCAGAAGCCGGGCAGCGAGACGCCAAGCAACGATCCGACAGTGGCGATCCGGTCGAAGATGGAATTCTTGCGGATCGCCGCCAGAACCCCCAGCGGAATGGAGGTGAGAAGCGCCACGATCAACGCGACGAGGCTGAGCTCGATGGTCGCGGGAAGACGTTCGGCGATGACGTCGAGGACCGGGCGCCGGTGATAGAAACTTGTTCCGAAGTCTCCGGTGACGGCATTGCCGAGGAAGACGAAGAATCGCTCGACGATCGGCCGGTCAAGCCCGAGGTCGCGTCGCATCGCCGCTTCCTGTTCGGGCGTGACCGCCTGATCGCCGATCATGATCTGCACCGGATCTCCCGGCGTCAGCGTCATCATCACGAAGACGATCAGGCTGACGCCGAGAAGGACCGGCACGAGCTGGATCAGCCGTTCGATCAGCTTGCCAAGGCTCATGTCCGGTCCTCCCGATCAGGTCCGCGTCACTCGACGCAGGCGTCGTGCAGGTTGATGCGGCTGTCGGCGCTGGGCGTCCAGCCCTTCAGACGCTTGGAGACACCGTAGATGTCCTGCGGCACCCAGAGATAGACGTAGGGCAGGTCCTGGTTCACGATCACCTCGGCCTGATGGTACATGTCCGCGCGCCTTGCGGTGTCGAGTTCAACCGCCGCCTCGTCCAGAAGCTTGTCGACTTCCGGGTTGGAATAGCCGGCGGAGTTGCCGCGGTCGTTGGTCTTGTGGGTCGGCGTGAAGATGTCATAGGGGTCGAGCGAGCCGTTGCCCCAGCTGGTGAAATACATGTCACCGGATTTCGGCGCGCCCTTCGTCCGCCATTTGTCGGAAAGCTGCGCGCCCTCGCCGACCTGAACGGTGGTCTTGATGCCGCCCTTGGTCAGAAGCGAGGCGATGGCCTCGGCCGTATCCTTGAAGGCGCCCTCGGTATCCATCGTCACTTCTATCCCGTCGGGGAAGCCGGCCTCGGCCAGAAGCTGCTTCGACAGTTCCGGATCGTAATCGTATTTCCTGAGGTCCGGCGATGCCGCGAAGGCGTCGGGCGAGAGGATGCCCTCGATCCGCGCCGCGTTGCCGCCAAGGATCTTGTCGATGATCAGATCCTTGTCGACGGCATGGGCGGCGGCTTCACGCACCTTCGGGTCGTCGAAATACGCGCCTTCCATGTTCATCGCGATGAAGAAGCTGCGCGTGCCGTTGACCGTCATCACGTCGGTGCCCTCGTTGTTCTTCACCTGATCGACGGAGAAGGGCGGCAATTCGTTGATGATGTCGACGTCACCGGCCAGAAGGGCCGCGACGCGAGAGGCGCTTTCGGGAATGATCTTGAAGATCACCCGGTCGACACAGGCCTTGCCCACGGGCGGGATGTCGGAGGCACCGCCATAGTAGTCCTCGAACCGCTCCATGATGATCGCGTCGCCCTTGCGCCATTCGACGAGCTTGAAGGGGCCGGAGCCGTTTTCCATCGTCGCCAGACCGGCGGAGCCGACCTTCTCGACGAAGGCTTTGGACACGACTTCCTGGAACGGGAGCATCGCCGGCAGGATCGGCCACGGCTCCTTCAGCGTGATCCGCACGGTGTCGCCGTCCACGACTTCCGCCGAGGCAACCGGTCCCATGAGGCTCTGGCGCGGGCTGGTCTGGCCGTCGCCCATCGCGCCTTCCCGGGTGACGCGGTCGATGGTGAACTTCACGTCCTCGGCGGTCAGGTCCGACCCGTCGTGGAACTTGATCCCGGAGCGGATCTTGAAGTCGTAGACGGTCGGCGACACTTGCGTCATCGACTCGGCGATCTCCGGCACGACCCTCATCTCGGCATCGCGCGTGAGGATGCCGTCATACATGTTGCGGATGATGGTTTCGGTTTCGCGCTTGCGGTGGTTCGCCGGGTCGAGCGTATCGGCGTCGAGCGTGAAACCGACGATCAGATCCGCCGCCGAGGCGACGGGCGCAGTCACGAGGAAGACTGCGGAAGACGCCAGGAGGGCGCGTGCAATGGATGTCATTTTCATTCTCCCTGTTTTCGTTCGACGGCGGACGGGCGCCGTGGCGGTCCGCCATGACGGACACAAACGAACATGCAAATCCCGTGCCGCAGATTGTCTGACCGCAGATGTGATGGAAAAAGCAATCCTTTCATATGCTTGACGGCGACGCTCCGGATCGGAGCAAATCGCCGTATCGGACGGCGCGTGGATTTCGCGCGACATGGGTGAATTGCGCGCTCCGCCGCAACGCGTCTGAATCGTTCCGCTAGGTGCGCCGCGAAGATGCTCCTCGTCGGCGCGCTGCAATGCCGGGCATACGGAGCCCCTCACGGTACTTCGTCACTGTCCTGCGCGCGATCTGGATGCCGTCGTCCGACAGCCGGGCCGCGATTTCCGCATCGGATAGCGGATGCGCCGGATCTTCGGCTTCGATCATCGCGCCGATGCGCGTCCGGACGGCGGCGGTTGATATGGGATCGCCCTCGGTCGCCAGCGCGCCACTGAAGAAATCCCGAAGCCCAAGCGGACCGCGTGGCGTATCCACTCTCAGACCGGCCGTCACCCGGCTGACGGTGCTCTCATGGAGGCCGGTCGCCTTTGCGACATCGCGAAGGGTAAGGGGTTTCAGCGACGCGGGCCCATCCCTGAGAAATTCGGACTGCCTGCGAATGATCTCGGTCGCGATTTGCAGGGTGGAGATGTTTCTCCGCTCCACCGCGCGCGCCACCGATTTTGCCGCATCCAGCATCCGCTGGTCGGCCTCGGTCAATCCCGTCGCGTCCCTGACGGTGATGGTCGGAAGACTGGACCGGTTGAGATCAACCTTGATGCCGTCTCCGCTCATGGAGACGACCAGATCAGGGGCGGCCGAGCCGATGTCGTCGAACCCGAAGGCGAGACCTGGCTTCGGGTTGAACCCGCGGATGGTCGCGAAGTGCGCCGCAATGTCCTTGCGACTGCAGCCGCAGACCATCGCAAGCTCGTCGAATTCTCCGCGCGCGAGCATGGGCAGGTTGTCGAGCAGGCACGACAGTTCCTCGGTCAGAACCTCCGCGTCTTCTGCCTGCAGCCTGAGGCATTCGGCGAGAGATCGGGCGAACAGTCCGGGCGGATCGATATGCTGGATCTTCTGCAAAATCGCCTCCGCCTCGCGTCGATCACATCCGGCGTCTCGCGCGATGTCTGCGACGGACCTGCCGAGCCAGCCCGTCGCCTCAAGCGCTTCAAGGAAATGCCCGGCGATGGACCGCTCCCGGGCGGATGAAAGAACAAGGCAGATTTCCCTCCATGCGTGCTCATGAAGGCCGGCTGCGGCGCTGGCGATCTGATCGACGGGGAAAGGGTCCGCAGCCGCGCCTTTTTTCGCGGCCGCGCGCGCCGCAGCGCGATCCGGCGGGTCGCCGATGGCACCCAGAGAAAGATGTGGATTCACCGCCCCATGGAAGGCAAGGAAAGCCGCAAGTTCGCGATTGCTGAATTTGAGCAGATTGATCGCCTGACCCAGAGATCGCGTTATCCGCAAGAGGCGGGTTTGCTGAAGAACCCATGAGGTGGAACTAGCCAACGTGCTCAAACGCCCGAATTGATATACATGCAGACCACCAGCAAGATACACGCGCTTCAGCGACAATCCAGATCGGGTTTTCTTCGGCGAAACGTGGGCCCGGTCTGGAAGGAAGCCGTGTTTTTAGAAACCGGATGTGTCGGCCCGCTGGTCAGTTCGACAAAGTTCGAGAGGTGATGTCGGCTCGCTCCGGTCGACTTTATGTTTCGGATCGCTTTCCTGACGTGCGATCCGGCTCGATCCTCAGCCCTTCCGCGCCCCCCTGACCCAGATGCCCCGAATCACCCCTGCGCGATCGAGCCGCCTGACCCGGACCAGATCCGCGCGGCGGCCGATCTCGATCCGTCCGCGGTCGTGAAGGCCGGCCGCGCTGGCCGGCGCCTGGGTCACGGTGCCGATGCCGCGGGCGGTGTTGCCCCAGAGGTCGCCGAGAAAGAGCGCCGCGGGCAGAAGCGCGGACGGCACGTAGTCCGACGAGACGATGTCCAGCAGATCGGCCTCGGCGAGAACGTGGGCCGAGACGTTGCCCGAATGCGATCCGCCGCGAATCAGGTTCGGCGCCCCCATCATCACCGCGATGCCATGCCGGCGGCAGGCCCGCGCTGCCTCGTCCGTCGTCGGGAACTCGGCGAACTGCGCCCCGTGTTCGGCCGACCGCGCGACCTGATCGTCGGTGGTGTCGTCATGCGAGGCCAGCGTCGCGCCATAGCGGCGGGCGGCGGCGACCGCCGCCGCCTCGTGCCTGTCGCCCAGCCGTTCGCGGATCGCGATCTGGTTCGCCACATGGCTCTGGAACTCGTCCTCGGTGAGGCCGTGCTTGCCGCGCATGTAGTCGCGCAGTTTCGACAGGTCGCGGAACTGCCGGGCGCCGGGCGTGTGGTCCATGAGGCTGACGATGCCGATACGGTCGTCGGGGCCGAACTTGGCAAGCTCCTCGACCAGCGTCTCGGAGCAGACTTCGGCCCTCAGGTGCAGGAAATGGCTGATCCGGAGCGCGTTGCCCGCCCGCATCGCGAGGATCTCGTCCGCCAGCTGGCGGGCATATTCGCCGTAGCTCGTCCGGTTCCCGGTGACGGCGGAGCCGACCCGCAGCGCGTCGAAGACCGTGGTGATCCCGACCGAGCAAAGCTCCGCGTCGTGCGCGAGGATCGCTGCGTCATGCGGCCAGTCGACCGCGGGGCGGGGCTGGATATGGCGTTCGAGGTTGTCGGTGTGCAGCTCGATCAGGCCGGGAACGAGCAGATCGCCCTCGCAATCGGTGGCGCCGGGCGGAACCGCCCGCCCCTCGGCGATATCCGCGATCCGTCCGTCGCCGAGCGTGACGGAGCCGGCAATCACCTCGTCGGCGAGCACGATCTTGGCATTGGCAAGCACGGTTTCGGTCATCTCGGCCCCCGGTCGTCCGGTCGTGGCGCTCTGTCGCAAGCGAATGTCACACCGCCGTGACAAATCCGTGCGATCGCGGCCTTATGAGTGGAATGAAGCGCCATGCGATCTACTACGCGCCGCCCGAGGGCGGGTTCGCCGCAGCCGCCGCGGCCTGGCTCGGCCGGGATGCGGCCGGGGCCTGTGCGGTGGAGCAGCCGGCGCAGCCCGGCATCGACCTTGCCGCGCTGACGGCGGAGCCGCGCAGATACGGGTTCCACGGCACGCTGAAACCGCCCTTCCGGCTGGCTCCCGGCGAGGATCGGGACGCGCTGGAGGCCGCGTTGGCGGCCTTCGCCGCGACGCGCGCGCCCGTCGAAGCGGGGCCGCTTGCCGTCGCAAGGCTCGGCGATTTCCTCGCGCTCGTGCCGGCGGAGCCGCTGGCGGATCTGGACGCGCTCGCCGGTGCCGTGGTCGAGGCGTTCGAGCCGTTCCGCGCGGCCCTGACCGGGGCCGAGATCGCGCGGCGCAGGCCGGAGCGGCTGACCGGGCGGCAGCGGGCGCTGCTGGCGCGCTACGGATACCCCTTCGTGATGGACGAATTCCGCTTTCACCTGACGCTGACCGGCGCCCTTGCGTCGCCCGCGCCGGCCGTCGCCGAGGCGGCGGAGGCCTGGTTCGCGCCCTGGCTCGGGACGCGGTTCCGCGTGGCCGATATCTGCCTTTTCGGCGAGGATGAGGCGGGCCGGTTTCACCTTCTCTCGCGTCATGCGCTGACCGGCTGAAGCACGGCGAGAAGCCGCGCCAAGGCCTCGTCCGGCGTTCCGTCGTTCCAGATGACCTGGGCCTCGATGCCGTCGGGCAGCTCGAATGTCGCGCGCTCCAGGCGCCGCGCGATGTCCCCGGCGCTTTCCCGTCCCCGCGCGGCGAGGCGGGCGGCGAGAATGTCGGGCGAGACCCGGATCGCGATGATCCGCAGGCCGGGATGGCGTTCCACGATCCCGGGCAGGGCCTTGCGCGAGCCGTTGAAGACGACCGTGCGGCCGTCGGCGCGCGGGGCCAGTTCCGTGTGCCTTATTCCGTAGGAAAGGCCGTGCGCCTGCCAGTGAAATGCGAACCGGCCGTCGCGCAGCAGCGCGTCGAACTGCGGTGAGGTCACGCTTTCGAAGGGCTCGGTTTCCGCAGCGGGCGGCCGCGTGATCGTCCGTTTCGCGCGGTGCACGGCGGGCCGCGCCCGGACCAGCGCCGAAAGGAGCGTATCCTTGCCCGACCCCGAGGGCCCGACGACGGCGACGAGGTGGCCGGGATGCGGTTCCATCTCAGGCCGCCCGCGCCGGCGCGAAGGCGGTCACGTCGATCTCGCGATCGCAGAGCCGCTGGCGGGCGGCCTCGTCGTGGAAGATGCCGGCGATCGCCGCGCCGCGCGCCTTCGCCTCCTCGATCAGCCGCAGCACGACCTCGCGGTTGGCAGGGTCGAGCGAGGCGGTCGGTTCGTCGAGCAGGAGCGCCGGGTAGGGATGAGCGAAGCCGCGCGCGATGTTGACCCGCTGCTGTTCGCCGCCCGAGAAGGTGGTGGGCGACAGCGTCCAGAGCGCTTCGGGGATGTTCAGCATCGCCAGAAGCGCCTCGGCGCGGGCATGGGCCGTCCCGGCATCCACGCCGAGCGCCAGCAGCGGTTCGGCGACGATGGTCCGCGTCGGCACCCGCGGCACGACGCGCAGGAACTGGCTGACATAGCCGAGCGTCTCGCGCCGGAGCCGGATGATCTCGCGCGGGGTGGCCCGGGCGACGTCGAGCCCGCCGATGCGGATCGCGCCGCCGGCGGCGAGGTAGTTGCCGTAGATCATCCGCATGAGCGTCGACTTGCCGGCGCCGGACCGCCCGGTCAGCGCGACGCATTCGCCCGGCCGCACGGTCAGCCGCGCGCCCGTCATCACCTCGATGACCGCGCCGCCCTGATTGTGGAGCGTGAAGCGTTTCGACAGGTTTTCGATCTCGATCATGGGGTCAGACCTGCAGGACGGAGGACACGAGAAGCTGGGTGTAGGCCGCTTGCGGATCGTCCAGCACCTGATCGGTCAGGCCCGTCTCGATCACCCGGCCGTCCTTCATCACCATCAGCCGGTCGGCCAGGAGCCGCGCCACGGCAAGGTCGTGGGTCACGATCACGACCGACAGCCCCATGTCCCTGACGAGCCCGCGCAGGAGGTCGAGAAGCCGCGCCTGCACGCTGACATCGAGCCCGCCGGTCGGTTCGTCCATGAAGACGAGCCGGGGGGCGGTCACGAGGTTGCGCGCGATCTGAAGCCGCTGCTGCATGCCGCCGGAAAAGGCGCGGGGGCGGTCGTCGATGCGGCCGGGGTCGATCTCCACCTTGGTCAGCCAGTCGGAGGCGGCATTGCGGATCGCGCCGTAGTTCCGCGCGCCGATCGCCATCAGCCTTTCGCCGACATTGCCGCCGGCCGAGACCCCCATTCGCAGCCCGTCGCGCGGGTTCTGGTGGACGAAGGCCCATTCGGTGCGTGACAGCAACCGCCGCTCGGGCTCGGACATGGCGAGGATGTCGTGGCCCCGATAGAGGATCTGCCCCTCATCCGCCGCCAGATGCCCCGCCAGACAGCCGAGCAGCGTCGACTTGCCCGAGCCGCTTTCGCCGACGATCCCGAGGACCTCGCCCGGCCAGAGGTCGAAGCTGACCCGTTCGCAGCCGATCCTGCGGCCATATCGCTTGGTGAGGTCCTGCACCGACAGGAGCGGTGCGTCCGCCGAAGCCGTCAGGGTCCTGTCGAAGGCCGTCATGCCTCTCCCTCCGGGGCGAGCCGCCCGCGTTGGCCCGCCGCGCGGCGGCCGGCGCAGTAGTCGGTGTCGGAGCAGACGAACATCCGCCCGCCCGCATCGTCGGTGATCACCTCGTCGAGATAGCTTGCGGACGCGCCGCAGAGGTCGCAATCATGGTCGGCCTTCGTCGGCTCGAAGGGGTGATCCTCGAAATCGAGGCTCACGACCCGGCTATAGGGCGGCAGCGCGTAGACGCGCTGTTCCCGCCCCGCCCCGAAAAGCTGGATCGCCGCCATGCCGGAAAGCTTCGGATTGTCGAATTTCGGGATCGGCGAGGGGTCCATGACATAGCGCCCCTCGACCCGGACGGGATAGGCGTAGGAGGTTGCGATGGCACCATGGCGCGCCACGTCCTCATAAAGCTTCACATGCATCAACCCGTATTCCTCGAGCGCGTGCATCCGCCGGGTTTCGCTTTCACGCGGTTCGAGAAAGCGCAAGGGTTCCGGGATCGGCACCTGATAGACGAGGATCTGGCCCTCGGTCAGCGGCTTTTCGGGGATGCGGTGGCGGGTCTGGATGACGCTGGCCCCGGCGGTGCGTTCGGTCGTGGCCACCCCCGCCGTTCGTTCGAAGAACTTGCGGATCGAGACGGCGTTGGTGGTGTCGTCGGCGCCCTGGTCGATCACCTTCAGCGTGTCGCCGGGCGTCAGACAGGCCGCCGTCACCTGCACCCCGCCGGTGCCCCAGCCATAGGGCATCGGCATCTCGCGGCTGGCGAAGGGCACCTGGTAGCCGGGAATGGCGAGCCCCTTCAGAAGCGCCCGGCGGATCATCCGCTTCGTCGCCTCGTCGAGATAGGCGAAGTTGTAGGCCGCATCCGTCATTCCGCCGCCTCCCGCATCTGCACGCCGGCAGCCTCGCGCCGGAGCTTGCGGATCAGTTCCAGCTCGGACTGGAAATCGACGTAGTGCGGCAGCTTGATGTGTTCGAGGAACCCGGTCGCCTGGATGTTGTCGGCGTGGTAGAGCACGAATTCGGTGTCCTGCGCCGGGGCGCCGGTGTTCTCCTCGCCAAGCTCCTCCCACCGCAGCGCCCGGTCCACGAGGCTCATGGAGATCGCCTTGCGCTCCGACTGGCCCATGACGAGGCCGTAGCCGCGGGTGAACTGCGGCGGTTCGGTCTTCGATCCGGTGAACTGGTTCACCGTCTCGCATTCGGTCAGCTCGATCTCGCCGATCTCGACCGCGAAGCCAAGCTCGGGGATCTCCATCTCGACCGCGCAGGTGCCGATCCTGAGCTCGCCCACGAAGGCGTGGGTGCGCCCGTAGCCGCGCTGGGTGGAATAGGCGAGCGACAGCAGGAAGCCCTCGTCGCCGCGCGCGAGCGCCTGCAGGCGCAGCGGTCGGTCGGCGGGCAGCTCCAGCGGCTCGCGCGTGAGGTCGCGCGGCGTGTCGTCGGTGGCGGCAAGCGGTTCCATCAGGCCGTCGCGGTCCAGCAGCGACAGGATGTGCGGCGCAGGCTCCGGATCGGCGGGCTTGCGGGCCGCCTCTTGCGCCGCGCCCTCGGCCATCAGCTTGAAATCCAGCAGGCGGTGGGTGTAGTCGAAGGTCGGTCCCAGAACCTGCCCCCCCGGCGCGTCCTTGAAGGTGGCCGAGATGCGGCGGGTGATCGCCATGCCGCCGGTCTCCACCGGCGCGGAGGCGCCGAAGCGCGGCAGGGTCGTCCGGTAGGCGCGGATGAGGAAGATCGCCTCGATCAGATCGCCGCGCGCCTGCTTGATCGCCAGCGCGGCGAGGTCGGGATCATAAAGCGACCCCTCGGCCATGACCCGGTTGACCGCCAGCGTCATCTGCTCGCGGATCTGCGCGATCGAGAGTTCCGGCACGGAAGGACTGCCGCGCCGTTCCTCGGCCAGCCATTGATGGGCCGCGTCGATGGCGCGTTCGCCGCCCTTGGTCGCGACATACATCTAGAGCGCCTCCACATGGGTCGAGCGGGGAAGCGCCGCGAGGCCGCTGCCGCTCGTGAAGTAACAATCGAAGCCCAGCGGAAAGCCGACGCGGTTCTCCTGGAAGGCGGCGATCTCGGGCAGGCGGGCCTCGTGCGCCGTCTCGATCCCCGGCCCGGTCAGGCGGGCATTGGGCGGGGTCAGCGCCGGCATCTCGACGATCAGCGTGGCGGACCGGTCGGGGTAGTCCGGCGTGCCGGTCCTGAACCGGCCGGCGGGGTGCAGCGCCTCCCAGGAGCCGAGCGCGACGGCGGCGTCCTCGGCCGGAACGAGCGGCGCGGCGCAGTGGAAGGCGATCCATTCGCGGATCTCGGGCCGATCGTGCGACGGCGCGAGAAAGAGCGGCGTGGTGTCGTCGACGAGCGTCAGAAGCACCGACCCGGCGGCGACCGAGAGCGGCGCGGGCGGCTCGGCGCCCCGGATCTGCTCGATCCGTCCGGGCCGGGCCATCGCCTCAAGGCAGGCGCGGAACGCCCGGGCGGCGTCTTCGGCGGGCCGGGCGAAGCCGCCGGCAAGCGCGGCAGGGGCGGCCATCAATCCTCTCCCCTGACCATGGTGAAGAATTCCACCTTCGTCGCCGCCGCCTTCTCGGCGCGGGCATGGCGGCGGTTTTCCTCGTCGGCGCGGAGGGGGGCGAGGATGTCGGCCTCGATCCGCGCCGCCGCCGGGCCCTGCATCAGCGCGTCGATGACGGCCGCGCGGGCGGCGTGGTCCTTGTCGCGGCCCTGGACATAGGCGTGCCCGACGGCGCCGCCGTCGAGCTTCAGCGCGCAGCGCGTCACCGACATCTCTGCGAGGTTGAAGGCGCCGCCGGTCGCGCCGATCCGGCCCCGGACCATCACCGCGCCGGTTTCCGGCGCGCGCAGCCAGTCGTGGCGCGGAAGCGCGGGCATCAGCGCCGCGAGCCGCGCGGGCCGCGCGCGGGCCAGAAGCCCCATGCGGGTCTGTCGGTCGCGGGTGTTCATATCGTTGCTGGACATCTTGCCGATTTGTCTAGATTACTATACAACTAGACAAATCATCACCCCGGCGCGGCGGATTTGCAAATGAAGTTTCCATGACAAGGCGCGATCCGGTCTGGCGCATGATAGCCGATACGCTGCGGTCGGAGATCGGCGAGGGGCTCTATCCCGAAGGCGCGAAGCTGCCGACCGAGGCAGAGCTCGCCGCCCGGTTCGGGGTCAACCGCCATACGGTGCGCCACGCGCTTTCGGCGCTTGCCGGCGACGGGCTGACGGTGGCCCGGCGCGGCGCCGGCGTCTTCGTCGCCACGGCACCCCGCGCCGACTATCCGCTCGGCCGGCGGGTGCGGTTCCGCCAGAACGTCGAGGCCACCGGCCGAACCCCGTCGCGGCAGGTGCTGCGGATCGAGACCCGGCCCGCGACGGCAGCGGAGAAGGACGCGCTCGGCGTCGACCTCGTCCATGTCTTCGAGGGGCTCTCGTTCGGCGACTCGCTGCCGATCAGCCTCTTCCGCTCGGTCTTTCCGGCCGGAAGGTTCCCGGCTTTGCCCGAGGCGCTCGGCCGGCTGAGATCCGTCACGGCCGCGCTGGCCGAGACGGGGGTCGCCGATTATACCCGCGCCTCGACCCGGATCACCGCGAAGATCGCGCGGGGGCCGAAGGCGGGGCTGCTGAAGATCGCCGACGGCGCCCCGATCCTCAGGACCGAGGCGGTGAACGTCGATCCGGATGGCCGGCCGGTGGAATTCGGGATCAGCTGGTTCGCGGGCGACCGGGTCGCGCTGACGGTGACGCCGGACGGCGCCTAGCCGCCATGGGCGTCCAGGAACGCCTCGGCCGGCAGGCGGCGGAAATCGTCGAGTGCCCCGCGCAGGCGGGCAGGATCCCAGTCCCACCAGGCGAGCGCCAGCAGCCGTTCCGCGACGGCGTCGGGAAATCGCCGGCGCAGGGGCCGCGCCGGAACGCCCGCGACGATCATGAACGGGTCGACATCCCGGGTGACGACCGCCCCGGCGGCGACGATGGCGCCGATGCCGACGCTGACCTCGGGCTTCACGATCGCGCCGTGGCCGATCCAGCAATCGGCGCCAAGGACCGTCCGCCGCGACGCCCGGTGCGCGAAGAACGCGGCATCGTCCTCCGCATCGTCGAAATAGGAGGCCGAGCGATAGAGGAAGTGATGTTGCGCCGCGTTCCGCCAGGGGTGGTCGGACGGGCCGATCCGGGTCATCGCGGCGATATTGGCGAAGCGGCCGACCTCGGTATTGGCGATATCGGCGAAGCGGTCGCAATAGGCGTAGTCGCCGAAGCTCGAGTTCAGGATGCGCGATCCCTGGCCGACCTCGGTATAGGCGCCGAAGCTCGAATTCACGATGCTGCACCCGGCCTGCACCACGGGCGCGTCGGGGCTGAGCCGCGCCATCCGGTCAGCCCCTGATGATCCGGCGGCGGATCCAGCCCGAGAGGCTGTCCATGATCATCACGGTGAGCACGGCCAGCACCATGTAGTAG
>WOYI011029171.1_pt1 | contig 19630 bp, 21 predicted proteins | sample 6423411 | NCBI WGS metagenome assembly WOYI01 (sample SAMN13441803, study PRJNA592873) | oil field metagenome | biome: oil field; feature: oil-well bore; material: oil-contaminated soil; isolation source: oil-contaminated soil from oil-well borehole | place: Germany: Wietze | collected 2016-10-18 ... | reverse complement strand
ATGGTGAGGTTGTCGAATCATAGATAAGTACCACTTGTTCAGCGTTTCCCTAGACAAAAGGTAGTCATTTGCGGCAAACTCGCATCCATGACGACGCAAAAGCACAGCAAAAGCGCAACTAGCGAAAAACAAAATCCAGTAATTCTCGTGCTCCACGGGCCCAACCTGAATCTCCTGGGCACAAGGGAACCGGAAATCTACGGACACACGACACTCGCTGACATCCATACGACAATGGAAGCCCGGGCACGCGTGAATGGCGTCCGTCTGGAAAGTTTTCAAAGCAATCACGAAGGCGAGTTGATCGACCGCGTGCAATCCGCCCGCGTGCAAGGCATCGTTTACATCATTCTCAATCCCGCAGCCTACACTCACACCAGCATTGCCTTACGAGATGCCTTGATCGCAGTTGCCATCCCTTTTATCGAGGTCCATCTCTCGAACATCCACTCACGCGAATCGTTTCGTCAGCAATCCTACTTTTCCGACATTGCAACAGGTGTCATTGCAGGCCTTGGCGCCCAAGGCTACACCTTGGCGCTGGAAGCTGCATTATTGCGGCTAAATATCACCGCTTAAAGCACCTCCACAGAATTGCACCACCGATGCAGGCTCTGGTGGCACACCCCATATTTATAAAACCCGAAAGGAAACCTCCCATGGACCTGAGAAAACTCAAGACCTTGATTGATCTTGTACAGAACTCCGGCATTTCCGAGCTTGAAATCAGCGAAGGCGAAGAAAAAATTCGCATCGCCAAACACTTGCCCACACAGCAAACCACCATGGTCAGCATGCCCATGGCCAATACCGCAGGACAGGGCAATCCAATGTTCAGTGATAATTCCTCTGCCGCCGTGTCACCAGCGCCGACTTCTGCTGCCGCAAGCAGCGCAACAGCAGCAGATACAGGTCATAAGCTCAAAGCCCCGATGGTAGGCACTTTTTATCGCGCCAGTGGTCCGGGCTCACCTTCGTTTGTTGAGGTTGGACAAGCGGTTAAAGCAGGACAAACACTTTGCATTATCGAAGCCATGAAATTAATGAATGAAATCGAATCCGACATCTCTGGCACTGTCACCGCTATCCTGGCCGAAAATGGTCAGGCTGTGGAATACGGCCAGCCACTGTTCGTGATCAGCTGACTGCCATGTTCGGTAAAGTTCTCATCGCCAATCGTGGGGAAATTGCCCTGCGTATCTTGCGTGCCTGTCGCGAACTAGGCGTGCGTACCGTTGCTGTACATTCCGAAGCCGACACCGAGGCAAAGTACGTCAAGTTAGCTGACGAATCCGTCTGCATTGGCCCTGCTACTGCTTCACTTAGCTACCTGAACGTGCCTGCGATAATTTCCGCCGCTGAAGTCACCGATGCCGAAGCGATTCACCCTGGCTACGGTTTTCTGTCAGAAAACGCTGACTTTGCTGAGCGCGTAGAAAAGTCCGGCTTCGCCTTCATTGGCCCGCGTCCTGAAACCATACGCCTCATGGGCGATAAGGTCAGCGCAAAAATCACCATGAAAGAGGCCGGCGTACCCTGCGTTCCCGGTTCTGACGGCGCACTGCCTGATGACTCGAAAGAGATTACCAAAATTGCGCGTGCCATAGGCTACCCGGTGATTATCAAAGCAGCCGGTGGCGGCGGCGGTCGGGGCATGCGCGTGGTCCACACCGAAGCCGCGTTACTCAACGCGGTCACGATGACACGTAGCGAAGCCGGGGCTGCCTTCAACAACTCCACGGTGTACATGGAAAAGTTTCTGGAAAACCCGCGCCACATAGAAATTCAGGTATTGGCAGATGCCTATGACAACGCAATTTATTTGGGGGAGCGTGATTGCTCCATGCAGCGTCGACACCAGAAAGTGATCGAAGAAGCCCCAGCGCCAGGCATCACCCGAAAGCTAATCGCCACACTGGGCGAGCGATGCGCCGAAGCTTGTCGGCATATTCATTACCGTGGGGCAGGCACTTTCGAGTTTCTTTACGAAAACGGCAAATTCTTTTTCATTGAAATGAATACGCGCGTTCAAGTCGAACATCCGGTGACTGAGCAAGTCACCGGCATCGATATTGTCCAAGCCCAATTGCAAATTGCCGCAGGCGAGAAGCTGCGCTTTAAACAAGGCGATGTTGAAATTCGTGGCCACGCCATTGAGTGTCGCATTAACGCCGAAGACCCCTTCAAATTCATCCCCTCACCGGGCATGATCAACACTTGGCATCCGCCCGGTGGGCCGGGCATTCGCGTTGATTCGCATGCCTATTCAGGCTATACCGTGCCGCCTCACTACGATTCCATGATTGGCAAAGTCATCAGCACCGGCCACACCCGAGAACAAGCCATTGCGCGCATGAGTATCGCGCTCTCTGAAATGATGGTGAATGGCATCAAGACCAATATCCCGTTGCATCAAGAACTCATGCTCGACGAGCGCTTTCGGCAAGGTGGTACAAGCATCCATTATCTTGAAGAAAAGCTCGCCAAAAAAAGCGCCGCCATCAAGGAACAATAGCTCTCATGTGGCTCAGCATCTCGGTAAAAACTGATGCAATTCACGCAGATGCGCTGTCAGATGCATTGATGAGTGCAGGCGCAATTTCCGTCAGCGTAGAAGATGCGCTGGCGGGGACTGATCTCGAAACTCCGCAGTTTGGTGAACCTGATGGCCTGATTACCGCCCCTGCCACACCTTTGTGGACTGAAAGTCGTGTCATTGCCTTGTTCGAGCCAGCAACTGATCTCGTCGGGCGCGTTACCCGTGCTGCACTGGAAATCGGCATCACAGACTTGCCGGCCATCGACATCGCCGAAGTGGAAGAGCAAGACTGGGTACGGCTTACGCAGTCGCAGTTCGAGCCCATTCACATTACCGACCGCTTGTGGATCGTGCCCTCATGGCATACCGCTCCCGATGCCGAGGCAATTAATCTCGTACTCGACCCCGGTTTGGCATTTGGCACAGGTTCGCACCCCACGACGTTCCTTTGCTTGCAGTGGCTGACTGAACAAGTCAAAGGCCAGGAGACCGTTCTCGACTATGGTTGCGGCTCAGGTATTCTCGCCATCGCCGCCGCAAAACTCGGCGCAGGGCCGGTATTGGGGATCGATATTGATGATAACGCCCTGATTGCCGCCCACGATAACGCGGTAGCGAACCACGTGTCGCTCGAATTGCGCCACTCTCGAATACCCTTTAAGAAAAATGCTGATGGCAGCCTTGATTCGCGTTTTGATCTGGTGGTCGCCAATATTCTCACCAACCCACTCTGTGTTTTAGCGCCACTACTCGCAGGCTGCGTCGCATCAGGCGGGAAACTCGCCTTATCCGGTGTGTTGGCGCCGCAGGCGCAACAAGTCATCTCAGCTTACGCGCCCTTTATTGACCTCCATGTGGGTGCAACACATGACGGCTGGGTGCGGCTGGAGGGCCGCGCATGCTAACTCAATGCCCTGCGTGCGACACCACGTTTCGCGTCACCGCTGAACAAATCAAGGCCAAAGGCGGCCGCGTGCGTTGCGGCCAATGTCAGCACGCGTTTAATGCGCTAGATACGCTCATCGATGCACTGCCAGACAGCACCCATGCGCCTGCTACTGAAAAAAATCCGGATCATCTTTCGCTACCTCAGCATTTACTCGATGAGGCGGCAACGGACGCAACCAATTCATACACCGGAGATAACGACGGCGCTACCCCTACGATTACCTCTAGTGAAATTGTGGAGTTTCCAGAAGATATTCCTGATTTCGAAACAAACGCTGAAGAACACCGCGAACATTTTTCTGATCATCCTGCCCCTGCAGAAATGCCGCTGGAAGTTGCTTCGCTGACAGGCTCGTTGACCGACTTGCCGGAAGATACCGAAGAAGAAAAATCGGTGGAAAACTCAGCAGTTGATGCCTTCACGCACAACCCGGCAGAGCAAACAGACATCCTGCTGGATGGGCCATTTGCCGACCTGCCCAAATCGACCGCAACTCGCCGATGGCCCTGGATTGTAGGCAGCGTGCTGTTACTCGTCACACTCGGTGGGCAAGCTGTGCTCGCCTTGCGCACCCCGCTGGCAAAATCATTCCCTGCAGCGCAGCCAGCTATCGCCGTACTCTGCCGCATCGCACCCTGCACAGCTCATCTCCCCGCCCAAGCGAACCTGCTCAGCATTGAAGGCTCCGATTTACATCCCGATCCGACCAAACCTGGCCGCCTGGTGGTGTCAGCTACATTAAAAAATCGTGCCGCATTCAGTCAGCAATTTCCACACCTTGAGTTGACTTTAACTGACATTGCCGACAAGGCTATTCTTCGCAAAGTACTGTCTCCCACCGCCTATCTACCAGCAGGCACCGTAACAACCAACGGCATGCTGCCTAATGCAGATGTCGCCGTAAACCTTGTCATCGACATTGATGCGCTGACGGCGAACGGCTATCGACTGTATTTGTTTTACCCTTAAATTCACCTCTTCTGAAAACTGAAAATAATGACTACTCTCATTTGCGGATCGCTTGCCTACGACACCATCATGGTGTTTGGCGACCGTTTCAAGAATCACATCCTGCCTGAGCAGATTCATATCCTGAATGTCGCCTTTCTGGTCCCCGACATGCGCCGCGAGTTTGGAGGTTGCGCCGGCAATATTGCCTACAACCTAAAGCTGCTCGGCGGCACGCCACTCATCATGGCGACGCTGGGCGAAGATAGCGCACCCTATCAGCATCGCCTAAAACAACTCGATCTCAGCACCCAACACGTGCGTGAGATCGCTGGCAGTTTTACTGCTCAGGCTTTCATCACCACCGATCTTGATGACAATCAGATCACCGCTTTTCATCCCGGTGCGATGACTCATTCGCACCAGAATAACGTCAGTGATGCGCCAGGCGTACGTCTCGGCATTGTCGCCCCCGACGGCCGCGACGGCATGCTGCAACATGCACGTGAATTCCACGCCACAAACATCCCGTTCATTTTCGACCCCGGCCAGGGCCTACCGATGTTCGACAAGGCTGACTTGTTAAACTTTTTGCAACTTGCCGACTACTGCACGGTCAATGATTATGAAGCGAAGTTGCTGACGGAACGCACCGGGTGCACGCTAGAGCAGTTAGCCGATAGCGTAAAGGCATTGATCGTCACGCTCGGTGCCCAGGGGTCACAGATTTATACAGAGGGGCGTTGTATTGACATTCCAGCCGCCACACCCGAAGCGGTCATCGACCCCACTGGCTGTGGCGATGCCTATCGCGCCGGCCTGCTGCATGGCATCAGTCAGGGCTGGGCGTGGGAAAAAACCGGACGGCTGGCATCACTGATGGGCGCAATCAAGATTGCCCATCGCGGCGGGCAGAACCACAAACCGACGTATGATGAAATTGCAGCGCGTTACCGGACAGAATTTACGGAAGTTCTTTAATCGTTTGAAAAAGGAAAATCACATGAAAAATTATCGCCTGCTGCTCATCGCCATCTCCACCCTGATGCTCGCCGCCTGCGCCAGTCAATCCGGCTCATCCTACTCGCGCACGCAAACCCGTGGCGAACAATCCGTGCGCATGGGCGTTGTCGAATCAGTGCGCAGCGTCAACATCGAAGGTACCCAATCAGGCGTTGGCGCGGTTGCCGGCGCGGCCGTCGGCGGCCTGGGCGGTAGCAATGTCGGTGGCGGCAAAGGCTCAACCGTTGGCGCTGTCGTCGGCGCCGTGCTTGGCGGTGTGGCCGGCAACGCCATTGAGAACCGGACAACACGTACGGACGGCCTGGAAATCACCGTCAAGCTGGAAAACGGCCAGTTACTCGCGATCACGCAAGAAGCTGACGAGCAGTTCCGCCCCGGCGAGCGGGTGCGCATCATCTCTGGCGGCGGTGTCACGCGCGTTGCACACTGAAGTTAATCTCAAGATAACCGACAGGGTCATGGTGTTGCCATAGTATTAACGGATGGCAACACCACAAGCACAATCTGCTGGAAATCTGCGGGCAATATTCCGCTTAAGTCGCACTGCGCTGCATCTGACAAGCGGCATGCTGACTGTCGCGCTGATTTATCCATTCATCAAACAAGACACCCGCCTGGCCCTCAAACAACGCTGGTCGCGGCAGCTCCTTACGGTGTTGGGTATAAGCCTAAAAGTCGGCGCTGGTGATACGCCGCGAAGCAAGTACCCTTGGGGTGCGGCGAATAACGCAATGGCATCCCATCCAACCGGCCTGCTGGTCGCCAACCATATTTCCTTCCTCGACATTTTCGTCATCAATGCCTGGGCACCGGCGGCATTTGTTTCCAAGGATGATGTGCGTGGCTGGCCGCTGGTCGGCTGGCTCAGCCAGCATACCGACACGATTTTCATGCAGCGCGGCTCACGCCGCGCAGCGCAAGCCACCCGCGACCAACTGGTCAGCCAGTTACGCGCGGGACAACTCGTCGCGGTGTTTCCGGAAGGCACCACCAGCGATGGCCATGGCGTACAAGCCTTTCACAGCGCGCTCTTCCAAAGCGCGATTGATGCCACCGCACCCGTGACGCCGCTGGCCCTGCGTTATTTTGATGCGCACAGCCACCAGCCCAGCCATGCCGCAGATTATGTGGATGACATGACCCTGGTCAGCTGCCTGTGGTCGATTGCCGCTAGCGCCGGACTGATCGCACAGCTTGAACCCTTGCCAGCAATCGCGCCCGATGGCCTTGATCGGCGCCACCTCGCAGCGCATGCGCACCATGCCGTCGCGCATCGGCTGATGCATATGAAATCACTGCGGAATCAGTAAAGCGGTCAATCCCGGCCTGAAGGCTTCACCTGCTGCGGGCACGGCAGGCAAAACACACGCCGATCTTCCAGCCGCACCGCAGTCAGTGCACCACCCCACAGGCAACCCGTGTCGATGGCCAGCAAGTCCGGCTGTTCATGGTAGCCCAGCGTCGACCAATGCCCGCAAACAATAAACTGACCAGCACTCGCCCGCCCAGACATGGTGAACCACGGCACACATCCTGCTGGCCCGTCTGCAGGCGAAGATTTCGCACCGGGCGCACGCAACGCCATCATCCCTTCAAGTGTCACGTAGCGCATGCGCGACATCGCATTCACTACCACGCGCAACCTGTCCCACCCGGTAAGGTCATCTCGCCAGGCAGCCGGTTCGGAACCCCATAGGTGCGCCAGAAAATCGCGGTAGTCGGGCGCAGTCAGCGCAGCGGAAACTTCATCTGATAATGCTTTTGCCTGCGCTACCGTCCACTCCGGCAAAAGCCCGGCATGCACCATTGCCCAAGCGCCCTCCACATGAATCAGTGGTTGCGCACGCAGCCAATCCAACAACTCATCACGATCCGGCGCGGCGAGTACCGCGGCGAGCGTGTCTTCTTTATTCGCCCGCCCAAAACCTTCCGCCTGCATCACTAAATGCAGATCGTGATTGCCTAACACCACCACTGCAACTGTGCCCAATGATTTGACATAGCGCAGTACTTCCAACGACTGCGGGCCGCGATTAACAAGGTCGCCAACAAACCAGAGACGGTCTCTGACTGGGTCAAAGTCAAGTAAATCAATCAGCTGTCTGAGCTGAACAAAACAACCTTGGATATCGCCGATTGCGTAAGTAGCCATAAGTTAATTAACGACGAGATAAAGCGACGGGATATCGCAGAAGAACGAAATCTTATCTTAAACAGGAGCGGCGGCCCGCAAAGAAATTTCACCAGAGAGAACGCGCTCGATGTCGCCATCAACTTCAAGCAACAACGCGCCATCTTTATCAACACCACGACAAATGCCATGTCTCGGAAGCGAAAAATCGGACAGCAACACGACCGGTGCATCCTGAAATGCATGGCGCGCCAACCAGTCCGGGCGCAGCGCCGCAAAACCCGCAATCGCAAAACTTTCCAGCACCGTCAAGAGCTCGCTCAGCAGTGCTGCCAGCAGTACATTGATCTCGATATGGTCACCCAAGGCAGCGGCTGTCGCCCGTACATCATGCGGCAATGCCGCAGGCAGGCGCCGATTGATGCCGATACCAATAACAGCCACATGAGGTGCGCCAGGCAAAAGCTCAACCAGAATGCCACCCAGTTTTTTGCCCTGATACAGAACGTCATTAGGCCACTTGAGCGCCGCACCCCAAGGGGACTTTCCAGAAGCAGCGCCACATTCTCTTCGATCGGATTCAAAGCGCTGCGGTGTATCACCAGCGCCGTCCGGCTGGATACCGCTGCGCATAACTTTTTCCAGGGCACGCGCTACCGCCACGCCGACTGCCAGTGAAAGGCCGATCGGCACGCTGCCCGGCGCAAATCTCCACAGCAGAGAAAAGGTGAGGCTGTCGCCCGGCGTGGCAATCCACTCGCGCCCACGCCGTCCACGCCCAGCGGTTTGTAGCGTCGCAGCCACCACGGTGCCCGAGGCTGCACCCACCTCGGCACGGCTCAGCAGCATCGAATTGGTTGAATCGCATTGCGGCAGCAGATCGACGTCAAAACGGCGCGACGCTTGGCCTAGTGCAGCGACCAGACGCGCTGCGTCAAGCGTTGACGTCATTGCAAAACAAATCGCCAGAAAGCAGATGCATCACGACTCCCCCTTGATCGGCGCATCGTCCAGACCCAACTCCTGAATCTTGCGCGTGATGGTATTGCGGCCAAGGCCGAGCAACTGGGCGGCTTCGATTCGCCGACCGCTGGTGGCCGCCAGCGCGCGGCGAATCAACGTTGATTCGAATTGGCGCGTCAGCTGCTCTGCCACTTGTCCCGGCGCGCTAGCCAATAACTGATCGGCTTCACGCGCCAAGGCAGACAACCAGTCGGCGCTGGCGACACGGCGCGCGGGATCTTTGGCTGGATCACGTCTCGCGTCACGTAACTCCGCCGGCAAATCTGCCACATCAATGCTTTGCCCGGGTGCCATGACCGTCAGCCAATGACAAAGATTCTCCAGTTGCCGCACATTGCCTGGAAATTCAAGCCCTTGCAAATACTTTTGTGCCGCATCTGAAAGCCGTTTGGGCTCCCCGCCAAGCTCTTGTGCACTCTTTTGCAAAAAATGGCGCGCCAGAATCGGAATATCGTCACTACGCTCACGCAAAGGTGGCAGCCGCAAGCGAATCACATTCAAACGATGAAACAGGTCTTCGCGAAACAAGCCGTCCCTCACGCGTGCTTCTAAATCCTGATGCGTTGCTGCAATGACACGCACATTCGCCTTCACGGGCTGATGGCCGCCAACGCGATAAAAATTGCCATCTGAGAGAACACGCAACAATCGGGTTTGCAATTCGGCTGGCATGTCGCCAATTTCATCCAGAAACAAAGTGCCATTCTCGGCTTGCTCAAAACGTCCACGACGCTGTGCCGTAGCCCCCGTAAAAGCGCCTTTTTCATGACCGAAGAGTTCGGATTCCAGCAAATCCTTTGGAATCGCTGCTGTATTGATCGCGATGAACGGTGCATTTTTTCGTGGACTATGGCGATGAAGCGCTTGCGCCACGAGCTCTTTACCCGTGCCTGACTCCCCATTGATGAGCACCGTGGCCAGTGACTGCGAAAGCCTGCCAATCGCGCGAAAGACTTCCTGCATGGCGACACCTTGCCCCAGAATTTCGGGCATGACCCCTATGTCTTCGGTCGCCCCGCCATGCTGCACTGATTCGGCCAGCGCCCGCCGCACCAATGCCACCGCCTGATCGACATCGAAAGGTTTGGGCAAGTACTCAAAAGCGCCACCCTGGAATGCGGCCACAGCAGAATCAAGATCAGAATAGGCCGTCATGATGATGACAGGCAACTCGGGATAGTGAATTTTTACCTGGCGCAGCAAATCCAGTCCATCTGTCCCCGGCATGCGAATATCAGAAATTAAAGCGGCGGGCGGTTGCTCGTCAGCCAGTGCAAGCAATGCTTCAGTCGCCGTTGCAAAGCTTTTGACCGGGATATTTTCGCGGCCGAGCGCCTTTTCCAATACCCAGCGGATTGAACGATCGTCATCAATAATCCAGACGGGGTTGGTCATGATGTTTTTTCCTTGATATTGTCTTGTGTAGTAAGCCGTAAAGCTAACGGCAGCATCAGCGTAAAGCAGGTGTGCCCAGGCCGGGATGTAACCTCGATCGTCCCGCCATGCTGCTGAACAAAACTTTGAGCAATCGTCAGGCCTAGCCCGCTACCATTCTCTCGGCCTGAGACCAGCGGATAAAAAATCCTGTCCTGCAATGGGGCAGGAATACCGGGACCATTATCAATAACCCGTACCTCCAGTGCCAACTGATAATGTTTTTTTGCCAAAATAACCTGGCGTGCGGCACGCGTAGAAAAGATGATTTCGCCCTTATCATGCATCGCCTGAGCTGCATTACGCGCAATATTGAGCACGGCCTGGATCAACTGCTCACGATCTCCGGTGAGATCAGGCAACGAGGTATCGTAATCGCGCTGGACATGCACATCGGGATATTCAGCATGTATCAGCCGCCGCACGCGCTCAAGAATCTCATGGACATTCACCAGCGTGGGTTGCATCGCACGGTGTGAAGACAACAAGCGCTGCATTAAATCCTGCAGACGATCAACTTCCTCGATAATTACCTGGGTATATTCTTTTAGCTGATCATTGTCCAACTCACGCTCAAGCAATTGCGCTGAACCGCGAATGCCGCCCAAGGGGTTTTTAATCTCATGCGCCAGATTTCTCACGAGCTCACGATTCGCCTGCTGCTGCTGGGCCAGTTGCTCTTCGCGCGTGGCTTTCAGTTGCTGATCAATCGGCCGCACCTCAAGCAGCAATTGCGCACCATCCAGCATGACAGGCGTTACCGTGCAATCGACATGCAAAGTTTGAGACGACAGGGTAATTGGAATGTTATGGCTGGTGTAACTCCACTGATTAGCCAGGGCACTTGTCAGCGCAGCGACAAGCCCCTCAGGCTCGCCCAACAGCTTTTTCAAGGATTGACCAACCAGTAATCGCGAACTCACAGCGAACAGATTTTCTGCCGACGGATTAGCATAGCGAATCACTTGATTCTCATCAACTAACACGACGGCCGATGACAGTAAATCGAGACCGCCAACGGCAAGGGAAGAAGGCAAATTCATCTTTTAAAAAGAGTAAAGCAATGTCGGTTTTTAGTTGCAAGAATAAATACTCAAGCAAGAGTGAGCAAGAAGCGCACCAGACCGTTATTCCAGAAAAATTTGGCAAAAACTAACGCAGATTGGCAATTTCTCTTTGGATTGCTTTGATATTGCGCTCATGCAATGTCACTGTATCTCGTGGCACTTGAGTATTGGGTGAAGATCCCGCAGTGGCGGCAAGCCTCTGCGCTTTAGCTAAGTTTTCAAATTCGCTACTCAGCTCTTTTTCCAGAATAGTGCGCCGATCACTATCCCGTGCGCGCTGCTCATCGCCTGAGATTCGGGGAAAGCCCTCCGGGGTAGATGTTGCGGCAGCTCGAGGGCCACGATCACGATGCCCGCGTGACGCCGTAGCGCCGGGTGGATCGCGCTGTTGAGACAATACCGTGCAGGATGTTTTGCCGCCTTGCTGCTGGGTATTTGTAAAAAGAATCTTGCCAGAACCATCTGTGCATTTATAGAACGTATTGGCATGCGCCGCTAACGGTGCCAAAGCAGCTACCCCAAGAAAAAAATTGCGCATGCAACGTACCAAGAAAGCCGGGGAAGCTTGGTCATGTGCTTCAGCACCGAGGCCGACAACTACGCCAATCACTGTGCGGGATAAATAAATTTTTTGCATGGGATTAAGTGTATGCGATGTATGGCGATAAAAAAAGGACGGGCATGCCCGTCCTTTTTGCCATACACCAAGCAAATAATCAATCAAATCGAATAGTACATATCGAATTCGATGGGGTGCGTGGTCATGCGGAAGCGCTGCACCTCTTCCATTTTCAAAGCAATGTAAGCATCAATCATCTCGTTGCTGAATACGCCGCCACGAGTCAGGAATTCGCGATCCTTATCCAGGTATTCCAATGCCTGCTCAAGACTCGAGCAAACGGTCGGGATCTTCGCATCTTCTTCTGGTGGCAAGTCATACAAATTCTTGTCGGCAGGGTCACCCGGGTGGATCTTGTTCTGCACACCATCCAGGCCGGCCATCATCAGCGCGGTAAAGCACAGGTAGGGGTTTGCACCCGGATCGGGGAAGCGGGTTTCGATACGACGGGCTTTGTCAGACTGCACGTAAGGAATACGGATCGAGGCAGAACGGTTGCGAGCAGAGTAGGCCAGTTTCACCGGAGCTTCGTAACCGGGTACCAAACGCTTGTAGGAGTTGGTCAGCGGATTGGTGATGGCGTTCAGTGCACGAGCGTGCTTGATAATGCCGCCAATGTAATACAGCGCGAAGTCAGACAGCCCTGCGTAGCCATTGCCAGCGAACAGGTTTTTACCATCTTTCCAGATCGACTGATGCACGTGCATGCCGGAACCGTTATCGCCCACGATGGGCTTGGGCATGAAGGTTGCCGTCTTGCCATAGCTGTGTGCAACATTGTGCACAATGTACTTGAGCACCTGCGTTTGATCCGCACGCTTGACCAGGGTGTTAAATACGGTACCGATTTCGCACTGGCCAGCAGTGGCCACTTCATGATGATGCACTTCCACCGGCACGCCGCAAGCCTCCAGTGCGATACACATTTGCGCGCGAATGTCGTTCAGGCTATCAACTGGCGGGACAGGGAAATAACCGCCCTTCACTGTCGGGCGATGGCCGGTATTGCCGCCTTCGAACTTGTCGGCGGTGGCCCAGGCAGCCTCTTCGGAAAATATCTTGCAGTAGGAGCCGGACATATCCACTTTCCACTCAACCGAGTCGAAAATGAAGAATTCGGGTTCGGGACCAAAATAGGCAGTATCGCCAATGCCGGAGGATTTCAGATAAGCCTCGCCACGCTTGGCGATGGAACGCGGATCGCGATCGTAACCTTTGCCATCGGCAGGCTCTACCACATCACAAGTCAGCACCAGCGTGGTTTCATCCATGAAGGGGTCGATGTAGGCAGAGCCGGCATCTGGCATCAAGATCATGTCAGAAGCCTGGATCCCCTTCCAGCCAGCAACTGACGAACCATCGAACGCATGACCGTCTTCAAATTTTTCCATGCCAAAAGCTGAAATAGGTACGCCAACATGCTGCTCTTTGCCACGCGTATCGGTGAATCGAAAATCAACGAAACGAACTTCCTTCTCTTCAACCAGCTTAAGTACGTCCTTGGGGCTCATGACTTGCTCTCCTAAAAATAACACCAAAAATTAAAGCGAAAAAATTAAAACCATGCATAAGGGTGTAGCTGCTAGAGCAGTAACTGTGCCAACCCCGAAAATACCGGAACGAATTGTGCCACAGGTGCATACAAAGATTCCAGCGAAAACCCATACTTGTTGCCGCACACTATTCGTGCAAAACACGCTCAAGAGTGCACCGCTATGGTGCGTTTTATTGACTAATGCGTACTTTGGAAAACCAGGGATCCGTTGGTAATGCTTTTGCCAATTGACGTTTTATGTCATCCAACTCTAAGCCTGCTTCGCTCAAATAACTGGCTGGGAGTACAACTTCGGCTTCAGCCCGATTACCCAGATAATGCAAGACGGTTCGATTGAAGTGTGGTGGCTCGCACCCGAGCAAATCACGTAGATGTGCCAACAGTATCGGCCGTGCGGGAAGTTTTAATGACGCATTACCAGAAATGTCATTCTCCGCATCTATATGCACCAATACATCCAGCACTTCGGAATGCTTTTCAAGCACACTGTTACGCGCTGTTTCAGCAATCCAGTGACCTTCTGAAACACTAATGTGCGGATCAACCTGCACATGGGCATCTACCAGCACTTGATGCGCCATGTGCCGAGTGCGCAATTCATGCAAACCGAGCACGCCTGGCGTGGAAACTACCGTCTGGCGAATAGCGGCCACCTCTTCGGCTGATAGCCCGGTATCAATGAGCTCACTTAAGGCTTCCCATGCAAAACGAAACCCGGCGCGCACAATCATGGCACCAACAACAATCGCTGCTACGCCATCCGCAAAATTAAAGCCGAGCAATGCGCCACCAATGCCCGCAGCCACAACTAATGAAGAAAGCGCATCAGCGCGCGCATGCCAGGCATTGGCCACCAGCATGGGAGAACGCAAGCGCTCTGCTGTGCCCAACATGTAGCGGAAGAGCCCCTCTTTGGCCACCAGCGTAAAAAGTGCCGCCCACATTGCCGCCACACCAACGGGCGGCAGACTGCCCAAATTTGACAAGCGTCCGCCTGCGGAAATCAGAATACCTGCGCCGGTACCCACCAGCAGCAGTCCCAGCACCAACGAGGCCGCGGTTTCATAGCGACCATGGCCATAAGGGTGAGCATCATCGGCCGCCTCAGCACCTTTGCGATTTGCATACAAAACAAACCCATCTGAAATGATGTCGGCAAATGTATGCATCGCATCCGCCATCAAGCTTTGCGAATGGGCGAAAAATCCGACAATCATCTGCATCGCAGTGAGTACCAAATTCACGCCGACACTCACCCAGGTAATTCGCTGCCCGTCAGCAAAGCGCTGACGGGCATCTGGAGCATGGCGATGCAAAGGATCGTGGGTTCCGCGGAGCATGGTAAAAGGTATGTGAAAAGTGTGGGAAGTGGAAAAGCTATACTATCAAGCCTGCTTGTTTCTCTCTATTCTAACCGGGCTTCTTATCATGGGACGACTGAACGAAATTCTCACTTTAGCGCAGGCACGCGCCACCAAGCTGCAGCTCCCTTACGCTGGCGCCATGACACCGCAAGAGGCAAATGAAGTTCGCCAGCTTGCGCCCAATGCGACCATTGTCGATGTGCGTACGCGTGCCGAGCGGGATTGGGTAGGGCGTGTGCCGGAAGCCATCGAAATCGAATGGGCAACCTATCCCGACATGCAAGCCAATCCGCAATTATTTATGGAGGCGCTCAAACACGCCGTCACGACCGATGCCTTATTGTTATTCTTGTGCCGTTCGGGCGCACGCTCCAGTGCGGCCGCCAAAGCGGCTTCTGCCGCAGGCTATCCTTCTTGCTACAACATTCTCGAAGGCTTTGAAGGCGATAAAGACGCCAACAACCAGCGCAACCAAACCAACGGTTGGCGCCATGCGGGCCTGCCGTGGATCCAGAGCTGAGTTTATTGCCATGCAAACCGCGACCATAAAATTTGATCATTTCAACGCCCTCGCCGACAAAGCCGCCGGTGAGCGCATCCGCGCGGCCAAGGCAGCGCTGGGCAACAAGGCCGTGCTGCTGTGCCACCACTACCAGCGCGCCGATGTGTATGAACATGCCGACCTGACCGGCGACTCGCTCAAGCTCTCGCGCCTGGCCGGGCAGTCGGATGCGGAAAACATCATTTTCTGCGGCGTGCACTTCATGGCCGAAGTCGCCGACATCCTGTCGCGGCCGGAACAGGTTTCCATCCTGCCGGATCTTGCCGCCGGCTGCTCGATGGCCGACATGGCGAACCTGGCGAAGGTCGAACGCTGCTGGCGCGAGCTGTCTGCCGTGATGGATCCGGATGAAAAAATCACGCCGGTGACCTACATCAATTCCGCCGCCGACCTCAAGGCTTTTTGCGGCGCGCATGGCGGCATCGTGTGCACCTCGTCCAATGCACCAAAAATTCTTGAGTGGTCATTCAAGCAGCGCGAAAAAGTGCTGTTCTTTCCCGATCAGCATCTCGGCCGCTGGAGCGGCTACAAGATGGATATTCCGCTGGACGCCATGGTGATCTGGAATCCCGACCTGGAACAAGGCGGCCTGACCCGCGAACAGATCAACAAGGCAAAAATTATCCTCTGGCATGGCTTCTGTTCGGTGCATCAGATGTTCCAGCCCAGCGACATCATCAAGTTCCGCAACCAGTATCCGGACGGCATCGTGATTTCACATCCGGAATGCAGCTTTGAAGTGTGCAAGCAATCCGACTACATTGGCAGCACCGAGTACATCCTCGAGACCGTCAAGGCCGGCCCGCCAAATACCCGCTGGCTGGTAGGCACCGAGCTGAACCTGGTCGAACGGCTGGCGCGTGAAGTCAAGCATGAAGGCAAGATCGTGCAGTTCATGGCCAGCACGATTTGCATGTGTTCTACCATGCAGCGCATCGACCCGCAGCACCTGGCCTGGACGCTGGAAAATCTGGTGGCGGGCAACGTGGTCAACCAGATCAAGGTGCCTGAACACGAAGCCGTGCTGGCCAAGATCGCGCTGGAACGTATGCTCGCCGTCTCGTGAGCGCCGACTTTTTGCGATGACATCGCCGCAACGCAGCTACCGCTATTACGATTTCGTGATGGCGGCGTTTGTCTGCGTGCTGCTCTGCGCCAACCTGATCGGCGCGGCCAAAGCGGCGCAAATCACGCTGCCCTTCATTGGCGCGGTGTCGTTCAGCGGCGGCGTGCTGTTCTTTCCCATCTCGTATATTTTTGGTGACATCCTCACCGAGGTGTATGGCTATGGCCGCGACCGGCGCGTGGTCTGGGCCGGCTTTGCCGCGCTGGCCTTCGCCAGCTTCATGGCCGCCGTGGTGCTGGCCTTGCCGCCGGTGCCGGATGCCTTCAACCAAAGTTACCAGGCGCATCTCGAAGCCGTGTTCGGCAACACCTGGCGCATTGTGGCCGGCTCGATGATCGCCTTCTGGTGCGGCAGCTTCGCCAACAGTTATGTGATGGCGAAAATGAAAATCTGGAGCGCCGGCCGCAGGCTGTGGATGCGCACCATCGGCTCGACCCTGGTTGGCGAAGCGGTTGATTCCGGCCTGTTCTATGTCATCGCCTTCTATGGCATCTGGCCTGGTGCACAGATCGCCAAAATCGTCCTCGCCCAGTATGTGCTGAAGACGGGCTGGGAAATCGTCATGACGCCGGTGACCTATCGCGTCGTCGCCCTCCTCAAACGTGCGGAGAACGAAGACTGGTATGACTTCGGCACCAACTTCAACCCTTTCCTGCTCCGCCCATGACTTCTACATTTTCCATCGCCACCTGGAATATCCATAAAGGGTTTTCCCAGTTCAACCGCAGCATGATGGTGCATGAACTGCGCGACCGCCTGCGTGCGCTGAATGCCGACATCGTCTTTTTGCAGGAAGTCCAGGGCCTGCACCTGAAACACGCCGCACGGCACGCGCACTGGCCGGATGAACCGCAGCACGAATTTCTTGCCGCCGATGTCTGGCACAACCACGCCTATGGGCAAAATGTGGTGTATGACCATGGCCACCACGGCAATGCGATCCTGTCGCGCTTTCCCATCCTGCATGAACACAATCAGGACATCACGCATCTGCGTTTCGAACGGCGCGGGCTGCTGCATTGCATGATCTCGTTGCCGCAACTCGCCCGGCCGCTGCATTGCGTGTGCGTGCATTTGTCGCTCTTCGCACGCTCCCGGCGCTGGCAGCTCGGCGAATTGGCTGACTACATCGATGCAGTCACGCCGCCCGATGCGCCACTGCTGGTCGCCGGTGATTTCAACGACTGGCGCAACCATGCCGGAGAAATCCTCGCCCACCGGCTGGGGCTGCATGAAGTATTCATTCATGCAGACACGCGCGGCAATGCACGTCCCTCGCGCAGCTACCCCGCCGCGCTGCCGCTGTTCCGGCTCGACCGTATTTATCAACGCGGATTGATCACCGGCACAGCGCACTGTCACAGTGGACCGCCCTGGTCGACAATTTCAGACCATGCAGTGCTGTCGGCCACGCTGGGCATCGCTGCCTGATCGCCGCCAAGTGCCCGCTTAGTTGCAGTTAGTTGCAGTTAGTCACACTTAGCACCACTTAGCCGCCGCTCCATGAGCACCGACTTTTTACCCCATAACGCGCTGCAACTCCTGGCAACAGGAACGGAATATTTCCCTGCCCTGCTGGCCGCGATTGATGGCGCGGCGCACGAAATCCACCTGGAAACCTACATCTTCGCCGATGACGAAACCGGCCGCACCGTCGCCGCAGCCTTGGCGCGCGCGGCACGGCGCGGCGTCGCCGTGCGTGTGCTGGTCGATGACTTCGGCGCGCGTGAATTCGCGGCAGGGCTTGGTGTCTCGCTGGTCGCCGACGGCGTCGAACTGCTGGCCTATCGCCCGCAGCCACGGCAGCAGCGCATACACTGGCACCGCCTGCGGCGGCTGCATCGCAAGCTGGCCGTAATCGACGGCCGCCTGGCTTTTGTCGGTGGCATCAACATCATCAGCGATTTCGATACCGGCATCACCGTGCCGCGTTTTGATTATGCGGTCAGTGTCGTCGGCCCACTGGTCGCGGCGATACATGCCGACATGCGTCACGTATGGCATATCGTGCGCTGGTCGCATCTGGGGCATCGACCGCCTGCGCCGGATTATCAACCGCCCACGCCGCAACCTGCCGGCAGCGTCAGCGCCGCTCTGGTGATACGCGACAACCTGCGTCATCGGCGTGACATCGAAGATGCCTATCTGGAAGCCATGGATAGCGCGCAGAAGGAAATCATCCTCGCCAATGCCTACTTCCTGCCCGGCAAGCCGTTTCGCGAAGCGCTGACAGCGGCCGCCCGGCGCGGGGTGAATGTGATGCTGTTGCTGCAGGGCCGCGCCGACTATATTCTTCAGCATCATGCGACGCAGTCGATATACGACAGCCTGCTCAACGCCGGCGTGCGCATTTTTGAATACCAGCCATCCTACCTGCATGCCAAGGTGGCGGTGATTGACGAAGCATGGGCGACCGTCGGCTCATCGAATATCGACCCGTTCAGCCTGCTGCTCTCGCGTGAAGCCAATGTCATCGCCCGCGACCACGCATTCGCGAGCGGCTTGGCGGCGCACCTGCGCGCAGCGATCAGCCATGACACCATTGAAATCCAGCGGGGAACACAAAACCGTTCGTGGCTGGCGCGGCGGATCAACGCCGCCGCTTACGCGCTGATGCGCCTGCTGGTCGGCTTGACCGGCTACGGCAAGCAATACACTTCACGCAATGCGGGTTGACGCGATCCGCCGCATTTTTTAGGATTGGCTCTTGCAACCCAAATCCATACACCATCACCCCATGCGATTATTCCGGATCATTCTGCTGGCCGCCACAACGCTGCTGCTCACCGCGTGCGGCAGTGCGCCGACAAAAGTCGGTGTTGGCGAGACGGTGCGCTCCGCCGCCGGGCGCGAAAAAGCCAACGAAGTCGTGTTGTTTTCCCTCGGTCTCATCAATATCGACTACCGCTTCGGCGGCAAGAACCCCGAAGCCGGGATGGATTGCAGCGGCATGGTGAGTTACGTTTTCGACCAATCGGCCAACATCAAACTGCAAGGCTCGGCCGCCGACCTCGCCAAGCGCGGCCATCCGGTGGACATCGCCTACATCCAGCCGGGCGACCTGGTATTTTTCAATACGCTGAACCGGCCCTATTCCCACGTCGGCATCTACATCGGCGAAGGCCGCTTCATCCATGCACCCAGCAGCAAAGGCAAGGTCAGGATCGACAGCCTGGCCAAGGGCTGGTTCGCCCAGCGCTTTGAAGAAGCGCGCAGTTATTTTGACTAATTTTGACTAATGCAATCCGGCCAGTCAGCACAAAAGGCAACCAGTCAAATTGTCGCCGGGA
>WOYI010257389.1_pt1 | contig 19638 bp, 20 predicted proteins | sample 6423411 | NCBI WGS metagenome assembly WOYI01 (sample SAMN13441803, study PRJNA592873) | oil field metagenome | biome: oil field; feature: oil-well bore; material: oil-contaminated soil; isolation source: oil-contaminated soil from oil-well borehole | place: Germany: Wietze | collected 2016-10-18 ... | reverse complement strand
TCGCCGGTTGGCTGATAAGGGGCATGAAGTTTGAATTGCATAAAGTAATTTTACAACAAAGACTCTAGCCTGTTTTATAGCTTATGATTTTTTAAGTCTAGTATGCTTTCTGAACAGCCACATGAATATAACAACAATCCAGTGTTGTTAACATAAATCAGGACTTAACATTTGTGAGTTTTTTTAAGATCATCAATGCATCAAAATAGGGTATCTTTTGAAACATTACGAATAAGTATTGTACGAATATCATTCTTTGAGAAAGAAGATGCTCACTGATGAGAAACTCAATGTATATATCTTTTGTTAATGCTCTCAAGAGCAATTTCCACATCTCTGCGAGCCGTCATGTACCTTTTGATACCACTAGATTCAAATCTTCGAGTTAGTGAAGAAGGGAGAATATTGAGTTTTTCAGCGATCCTTTGGTGATTGATCTCTTCGGGATCCATTATTTCTTCTTCCAGTATTATTTTATAAACCTCGATTTGAGAATCGCGCCAACCACTCACTTGCAATGCCGTTAACTTCAGTATCTGGTTAATCAGGTTTACTGTGTCATCTGGCGCTTTTACACTCAGGTGGATATTGGCCCTGCCGTAGTCATTATTTTTGTGGACGAACTCAATTGCTTCGCGGGCTTTCCAATAAACTGGTCCGTCAGCTCCAATACTCATGGTGGGATCAAGCTCAGTTGTCAGAGCGCTAACACCGATTCCAAATCTTAGGCGTATCGGTCGTAAGGCAAAAGAAATTTCGTCAAGTATGTGTAACAACCTATTACTATCTTTAAATAAACCCTGAAACTCATCACCCAAGGTTATCGTAAGTCTTGATGCAAGCGAGGCTTGATGTCGTTGATTTATTTGCTGCAACACACTCTGCAAATCTTGCTGGAATTTATACCTGTCTAGGATGGACTTTGACTTAATAATATCGCCGATTACTGCAATCAATGATAGATAATCCTCAGAACGAAAGTAGTATCGAAATACTGGTGCAAAGTAAGAACATAACACCGGTAATTAATGAGATTAATGAATAATTGAAGTACTTGTACTTTAAATTACAAATTTTCGAGTTTATCAAAATCTCTTTAAGATAATGACTTTCCGAGTCCAATAATGAAGCCTGAAACGCTTCTTGGAATACATCAAATTCCTCGAACGTTGATATCTTTCCATAGAAAAAGTCAGATTGTGGCAATCCGGTCTGATTGAGATGAAGACGTGCACGAAGTGTTAAGACTACAAAAATAAAACTTGCGAGGAATGAAAAAAAAGTAAGACCAACTAATATCAGCAGTAAAAGGGATGGTCGACTACTTTTTTCGAGGAAAACAGTCGTTAAAAAATGTATAAAACTACCGTTATTAATCGAAATTGTTAAAACGACACCCAGAAAAGCCAGTAAAATAGAGGCTTTTGTATCCGCTCGTTCGATCAGATGTTGGATTCGATCAGATTGAGACTCAAGAATATCTATTTTTTGTTTCTGATCCATTTTTGCCTCACACAATAATTATAATCGTGAACAAACGAAAAAGACGACCTTTTAGTCGTCTTTTCGAAAAGAAAGAGAGTTCTGCTGTTACTGACTCTTGTATCGCTTGATCAGTTCCAAAACGTAGTCCCAATTGACAATTTTGTCCAAAACTTCTTCGAGGTGCTTTTTGCGAAGGTTCTGATAATCCAGGTAGTAAGCATGCTCCCAGACATCCAAACCGAAGACAGGGGATTTGCCATCTTTCCAGGGGTTATCGCCGTTGGGGGTCGAGTAGATGTCCAGTTTGCCGTTATCAACTACCAGCCATGCCCAGCCGCTTCCGAAGCGGTTGACACCAGCATCCACCATCTTTTTCTTGAATTCTTCAACGCTACCAAAGGTTTGCGTGAGTAATTCTTCCAACTCAACCGGAATCCGGCTCTGACCAACAGGGGCAAATTGCTTCCAATACAGGTTGTGATTCCAGGCCTGGGCAGAATTGTTATAAAGTTTTTTCAGATCAGGGTTTTTAGCTGAAACGTCTACGATTTCTTCGAGTGAGGCACCTTCCAAATCGGTACCTTTTACAAGATCTTTGGTAGTGTCAAAATAGGCTTTGTGATGTTTGCCATAGTGGTATTCAATGGTTTGTTCAGAAATGACCGGAGCCAAAGCATCTTTTGCATATGGTAATTCAGGTAATTCTAAGGGTGATTTCATCCAATCTTTTTTGTGTTCCATAGTATTCTCAACGTTCTCCTTTATTTTCTTATCTTGATTAGATTATAAAAAAAAACAGGTTGTTTTGGCGAATCTATGTACAAGGTCTGATGGAATACAAGTTCATTCACCGATAATCTTGATCAAAATCCGCTTGGGTCGCTTGCCGTCAAATTCACCATAAAATATCTGCTCCCATGTCCCAAAATCCAACCTCCCACGTGTGATGGCAACTACCACTTCGCGTCCCATCACCTGGCGCTTAATGTGGGCGTCGGCATTATCTTCACCTGTATCGTTGTGACGATATTGTTCGACCGGGGCATGGGGAGCAATCTTTTCCAGCCATGTTTCATAATCAGAATGAAGCCCATGTTCATCGTCATTAATAAAAACTGAGGATGTGATATGCATCGGGTTGATCAGCACCAGACCCTCCTGGATGCCGCTCTCCACTAATGCTTTTTCTACCTCACCGGTAATGTTTACAAAAGCGCGTCGGGTCGGAATATTGACAACCAGTTCTTTGCGGAAGCTCTTCATCTTGTTTCTCCCTCCAGGGTTTGGGTGTCAAGCACTGCTAATTTCTCCTGTTTCTCTTGGTGCATCTGTAAAATCTCTGCCTTGATTGCCTTCAATCGATTACCACGCAGTGGATATACAAACAAGATGAGGGCAGCAATCAACAAACTAATTCCTGGTATGAGACCCATCACCGCACGAATTGCAAATAAAGCCGTCTCTGGTTGATCCAGGAAAATCATACCTTGGTTGGAATTGCGCGTCACGAATTGCCCGGCTGCAAGTGCGGACGCGGTGATGGTTACAGCCAAAGATTGAGCAGGTTTGGTGATCAACGCGTTTGCGCCATAGAATGAGCCTTCCCGACGTACGCCTGTGCGGACTTCATCTTCATCAATCACTTGCCCTAGCAACAAATAGTTGATCACCTGGACGCCTGAGTAGCCAAATCCAAAGATAGCGATACTGAGTGGGATAAGAGCCGCAGGCAAAAAAGTGAGAACGATTAAACTCAGGCCGCATACGAACAGATAAACTTGAAATGCAACGACCGGCTCCACCTTTTTTAAGACAAACTGAACCAGGGGTACGCCAATTGTCAAGGGTATGAACAAAGCCGCCAACAGTGGGATCACACCAGCCTGAATGACATAATCAGCAATGTAATAAATTGCGCCGATACAGATCGAAAACATAAAGGTGCACATGAAATTTGCGACCACAAAGACGATAAACGACCTGCTCGTTAGTGTGCACTTGATCGCTGGCCACCAGGCAAGTGGTTTGTCGACCTGGCTAAATTCTCGCCGTTCTTTGATGTTATAGGAAGCCAGTATGATCAAGAATGCAGCGATGATCCCGACTGCGATCATGGACATTTGAAGTGAAAGAACAGAAACATCCGCAGAACCAGCTTTCGGACGGAAAAAATCAGGGACCAAAAAGCCGATAATAGTTCCGAGCAGACCAAACAGGGTCGCGACGATGGAAAGCTTCCCTCGTTCCTGGTCAGATTCGCTTAATTCAGGCATGAGCGTGCCGTGTACCAGCCCAAGTATGGTGTAACAGGTGTCGTAGAGCAGCATAGTCACAAGCATCCAGATAAATTGGGTGGCATCCGGTGCATGCTCAGGAGCAAACCAAACCAGACTAAAAGTCAACGCAAAGAATGGTGCTGTGAAGCGCAGATAAGGGATCCTGCGACCCAGTTTGGATCGCGTGCGATCGGTTATTTGCCCGAAAATTGGGTCGTTCAGCGCATTCCAAATGGCATAAACGCCCATGGCGATTGCGATCCAATTCGCACCGAGGCCGAGATAGTCCTGGTAATAGATTGTCAACAGAACACCATAGATCCCAGACACGACCGCCATTCCCATACCCGCCAATCCATAATAAATGCGAGTTTTTGTTGAAATTGTCCGAATATCTCCTGATTTCGTCTCAGCTATTGTATTTTCCATGGTTCCTCCATCAATATTTCTCATAATTGTAACGGTGATAAATGCTGCTGAGCGATAATCTTGGAAATTTCTGTGGAACATTTTAAAGTTACCTGGTATGCTGATTGCACCTTACACGTTTTGGATTAGAATGAGACGGCATAGTCACCGGGAAAATCTCCGGTGAATTTATGTGGAATAAAGAGCAAAACATGGAATCGACTGAAGAAACCAACCCTGTAAAAAAGAGGAAAACATGGCAGATATTTATTCTGATCATTATTCTCGGGTTGGCTGTTAACCTGATTTTGCCAAGATTGCTGAACTTAAACGAGGCAGTCACTGTTCTGAAGGAAATGATTTGGTGGCTTGTTCTGACAGCAGTGGTTTCAGAGAGCCTGGTATACCTCAGTTATGGTTATTCGCTGAAAGCCGTCCTGGATATCCAGGGGCACAACCTTTCGGTGCTGGAATGTACCGCTATCTTCCTCTCATCCTACAGCATCGGTATCGTGGCTGGTGGATGGGTAGGCTCAGCAGCGACCACTTTCGGGTTGTTCGCGCAAAAAGGAGTGAGGAAATCAAACGCGGTTGTGGCTGGGTTGTTGCCTTCCATGCTTGCGAACATACCCTTGATTCTGATCGCCATTGCAGGGATCATCACCCTGCAAGTTACTGGTCATTTGTCAGAAAGCCAGCTGATTCAATATTCCATTTTCATCGCCCTGCTACTGGTGTTTTCTTTTGGTTACCTCGTTGGGCTTGCTTTTCCAAAAGCAGCGTTTAAAGTGGTCAATTGGGCTCTTTGGAACTGGAACCGTTTTAGAAATAAACCATACGATCCCGAAGCGACCCAAATGCGTCTGAATATTTTTATCACCGCCTGGAAACAAATGGGAAAAGGGAACTGGTGGCGTCCTCTCTTGGGTACGGTTGGTTATTATTGTTTTGATCTGCTGATGATGTACCTGATCTTCCTTGCCGCAGGATACAAAATTAACCTGGGGATCTTGTTTGCCGGTTATGGTTTGCCGCTTTTGTTGGCAAAAATGGCTTTTATTGTTCCAGGTGGTTTGGGGGTCATCGAGACCTCCATGGCGGCTCTCTTTACCAGTCTTGGTGTACCGGATGACATCGCCCTGGTGGTAATTTTGGTGTATCGCCTGATTTCCTTCTGGATCCCGGTTATGATTGGTTTTTTGGTTTACTTCCTGATCAACCGTAAACAGGCAAAAAACAACCGGGTTTATTCCGAATCATAGTTTCAAATATAGAACATTTGATTTATAATATTGCGCGGAGCAGAATGAAATGAATCAAAATAATCTGCGCATTAACGGCGCGCGTGAACATAATTTAAAGAACATCAACGTAGAAATCCCCCGGGATAAACTGGTTGTTCTGACCGGTATTTCCGGTTCAGGTAAGAGTTCGCTTGCATTTGATACCATTTTTGCCGAAGGGCAGCGACGCTACGTCGAATCCCTATCATCTTATGCCCGCCAGTTCCTGGGTCAGATGAACAAGCCGGATGTCGATTCGATCGAAGGTCTTTCGCCGGCTGTATCGATCGATCAAAAGTCGACCTCCAACAACCCGCGTTCAACCGTCGGCACCGTCACTGAAATATTCGATTATCTGCGTCTGCTCTTTGCCCGGGTCGGCATACCCCATTGCCCGATTTGCGGACGGACGGTCCAAAAGCAGTCCGCCCAGGAAATCGTGGACAGCATCCTGACGATGCCAGAAGGTTCCCGCTTGCTGGTGCTGGCACCCATGGTGCGCGAACGCAAAGGCACTTACCAGTCTCTTTTCAAAGAGATCACCAAATCCGGTTTTACCCGTGTGCGCGTAAATGGAGAAGTTCATTCACTGGATGATGAAATTGAGCTTGACCGCTACAAAAAACACACCATCGAGGCTGTGGTCGACCGCCTTGTGATTCAGGCCTTTGATAATGAAGAAGACCGGCTCAATACCATCACCCGTCTGACCGACTCGGTCGAGACTGCTTTGCGGATTGGCGAAGGTTATGTGACCATCCAGAATTTGAGCAGTGATCCACCCGAAGATCGCCAGTTCTCTGAGAACCTGGCATGTCCGGAGCACGGCTCGATATTAATCGAAATTGAACCCCGCACCTTTTCATTCAACACGCCTCATGGCGCGTGTCCCACTTGCCAGGGACTTGGTTTTCGGGAAGATATCGACCCTAACCTTGTGATTCCGGATAAATCGCTCTCACTCAAACAAGGTGCGATTAAAAATCAGGAATGGGATCCGAAAGATGCTGGTGGTTACCTCTGGCAAATGCTGGAAACGTTGGCGGAATATTATCATTTCAGCCTGGATGATCCATTTGAGAAACTGACCAAACAACAACAGGATTTAATCTTGTTTGGAACAGAAGGTAAGGAAATCACGGTCCATTACGTAGGCAGGAATGGACGTAGTGGGACCTTCAACACTGCTTACGAAGGCGTGATAGGAAACATGCAGCGCCGATACCTGGAAACCCAGTCGGACTGGATCCGTACCAAACTTAGAGCCTATATCACGCAAACCCCCTGCCCCGAGTGTGGTGGTAAACGACTGCGCAAAGAAGCTCTGGGTGTAACAGTGGATGAGAAAAATATCATCGAAGTGACCCAATTCCCCGTCGATCAGCTATTGGACTGGATAAACCGACTCGAATCCCAAAAAGAAACTCCCTTGAACAAACGCGACCAGGTGATCGCAGAGCGCATTCTGCGCGAGATCCAAGCCCGCCTGAACTTTCTGACTGACGTCGGGCTCGAATACCTGACCCTGGAACGCTCCGCCTCCACACTCAGCGGCGGAGAAGCCCAGCGCATTCGCCTGGCAACCCAGATTGGCTCCAAATTGATGGGTGTTTTATATGTACTGGATGAACCTTCGATCGGTTTGCATCCCCGTGATAACGACAAGCTTCTGGATACTCTCAAAGGTTTGCGCGACTTGGGCAACACGGTCCTGGTTGTCGAACACGACGAAGAGACTATGCGCAACGCCGATTGGATCGTCGATCTCGGACCCGGCGCAGGCGAGCAAGGCGGCTGGTTGGTCGCTGAGGGAACACCCGAGGATATCGAAGCTGAGCCAAATTCAATTACTGGCGATTATCTTTCCGGAAGGAAAATTGTGCCTCTTCCCGAGGAACGCCGCCAGGGAAATGGCAATTTCCTGAGAATTAAGGGCGCAGCAGAAAACAATTTGAAGAATATCGATGTCGATATCCCATTAGGGAAATTGGTATGTATCACGGGCGTTTCCGGTTCGGGCAAATCGACCTTGATGGTTGATATCCTCTATAACGCCCTGGCAAGAAAACTGATGCGAGCCCACACCAATCCCGGTAAACATGAGGGCATTGATGGGACGCAGCACCTGGACAAGATCATCAACATCGATCAGACACCCATCGGGCGGACCCCACGCTCCAACCCGGCAACTTATACCGGACTATTCGACAACATCCGCGATCTTTTCGCGGAGTTGCCTGAATCAAAGATACGCGGTTTTCAAAAAGGTCGTTTTTCTTTCAACGTCAAGGGCGGTCGCTGTGAAGCCTGCATGGGTGAAGGACAATTGAAGATCGAAATGCAGTTCCTTCCAGACGTATATGTACCTTGCGAGGTCTGCCGCGGAACTCGCTACAACCACGAGACCTTGCAGGTCCGATTCAAAGACAAGAACATCGCTGAAATTTTGGACATGACGGTTGAGAGCGCGATTGAATTTTTCGACGCATTCCCAAAGATAAAACGCCGCTTGCAAACCCTTCACGATGTCGGATTGGGTTACATTCGGCTTGGTCAACCTGCTCCTACGCTATCAGGTGGTGAAGCTCAAAGAATCAAACTGGCAAAAGAACTTTCCCGCATTGCTACCGGAAGAACGCTTTACGTTCTGGATGAGCCCTCAGTCGGATTACATGCTGCTGATGTTCACATGTTAATTGAAGTTTTACAAGCCCTGGTAGACAGCGGTAACACCGTGCTGATCATCGAGCACAATATGGACATCATCAAGGTGGCGGATTGGATCATCGATCTCGGACCAGATGGCGGTCTGAATGGTGGAGAAATTATCGCCCAGGGCACACCAGAGCAGGTGTGCGGCACACCTGACAGCTATACCGGTCAGTATCTGCAGAAGTATGTTCTGCAGCATCACGAGAAAGTCTGCAAGCATTAATCTTTTGCTGTATTACTGATCGTACCATTTGCTGGGTTAAAATTTGCGATTCAGCCTGAGAAATTATGCCTCCTTTTGGATTGGGCATCACTTTATGGTACGATTCAGCAATCTTATTCATCGGAAGTGACTATGTTCAGAACTCGTTTTGCCCCCAGCCCCACTGGCTACATGCACATTGGAAACCTGCGAACCGCACTATATGCTTACCTGACCGCCAAAGGAGCTGGCGGTACTTTTATCCTCCGTATTGAAGACACCGATCAAAACCGCAACGTCCCGGAATCGGTCCAGGCGATTTACAACGGTTTGCGTCTGGCTGGGATCGAATACGATGAAGGACCCGACAAAGATGGCGGCTATGGTCCCTACGTTCAGAGCCAGCGGCTGCCGATTTACAAAGAATATGCCAAAAAACTGACCAATAGCGGGCACGCGTATTTTTGTTTTTGCCAAAAAGAAGACAAACCCATCCTGGAGAAAACAGGCGAGCGCACGCAGGGCTATCGCGATCCCTGCCGAAATTTGAGCCCGGACGAAGTCAAGGCAAAATTCAACGAGGGGATAATGCCAGTCATCAGGCAGCGCATCCCGGACCAGGGCGTGAGCACCTTTTTTGATCATGTCTATGGCGAAATCAGCATTGATCATGCCCAATTGGACGACCAGGTACTGCTGAAATCAGACGGTTTTCCGACTTACAACTTTGCTAATGTAGTTGATGATCACTTGATGGCGATCACGCATGTGATTCGCGGGCAGGAATACCTGACCTCAACGCCAAAATATAATTTGTTGTACCAGGCATTCGGGTGGGAGCGCCCGGAATACATTCACCTGCCCCACATCATCAAGGAAGACGGTAGTAAGCTGAGCAAACGCAAGGGCGATCCCTCGTTTGAAGATTTAGTCAGGATGGGTTATCTGCCTGAGGCAATCGTGAATTATGTTGCCCTGTTAGGTTGGAACCCTGGCGATGAGCGCGAATACTTCCTGCTGCCAGATTTGGTCACGGCGTTTGATATGAACCGCATCGTTAAATCCAACGCCGCCTTCTCGTTTGATAAACTACGTTGGCTGAACGGTGAGCATATCCGCGCGCTGAGCCCGAAGGAATTTCACAGACGAGCCCTGCCCTACTATCCTGCTGGTTTTGAACGCTTTAATTTAGAGCAGATAAGCGCGTTGATCCAGGTGCGTACTGAAAATTTGAGCGACATTCCTGGACTGGTCGGTTTCTTTGGCAAGTTGCCTTCGTATGAAGCCGAGCTGTTTGCCCACCAAAAGTCCAAATCAACGCCAGAAAGTTCAAAACAGGTTCTCCAGGCAGTGCAGCCGCTTTTCGCAGAGATTGAGGAATGGAGCAACGAGAATTTGTTTGCTGTCCTCAAAGGATTAGCCCTGTCGCTGGGCTTGAAAGTGGGCACGGTCATGTGGCCCATCCGCACGGCATTATCTGGGCAGGAAATTTCCCCTGGCGGCGCCACAGAATTGGCGGTCATTTTGGGCAAAGACGAAACCTTGCGAAGGATAAGTTTGGGCTTGGAAAAGTTGGATTAGAACAACGCTGTTGATAAATCCGAGCGATATTGGCGCACATTTTGGTGGTCATCGCTCAAGACTTCCAACAAACCAAGATAGACAGCTTTAGCCTGCCCGGCACGGTAATTTTTATCCTTCTTGAGAATACCCAGCAAGCCATCCAGAGCAATCAGGATTTTTCCGCGTTTTGCCAGTCTGATAGCATTCCGAAAAGCAGATTCAAGCGGGTTATCGAGCGCGATTTTTTCCAATTCCGGGTCCAAATATGCCTTTGCGACAGGCAATAACACGCTGCTCAAGGCCGATTCTGGACTGGTTGGAAAGTGCTCGAGGATTTGCAAGGCTGACTTGCCATTCCCCTGGTAGAGCAAGAGGCGGGCGTAAGCAAGCAAACCCGCCGGTTCACTATGGCTTTCGATGACATACTGTTCAAGAGCAGTTTGGGCTTCTTCAAATTCACCCAGCAGCATTAAACTGTTTCCCTTGACCAACAATAGAGAGCCAGTGCGTGGCATGATCCGGTCAACGAACATACGCAGGTTTTTCTCGGACAACACGCCCACATATTCAGCAACCACCCGCCCGTCTAAGAAGGCTTTGATAGCAGGGACTTTGGTTACTTTCAAGCGCTCTGCCAGCCGAGCTTGCTCATCAACATTAATTCGTGCCAGGCGAAATTCTCCGTCTGCTTCCTGGGCAAGTCGTGCAAGGGATTGTGACTGCACACGGCAAGGAATACACCAGGGTGCCCACAGGTCGACAACAACCGGCATTTGGGTCGAATAGTTCACAACCTCAAACTCAAAGGTCTCTTCGTTTACGTCGATAATATTTATTGGCATCATCGTAACTCTATTTTATCAGGTTGCTCTGGTTACAAAGGAGGTTGCGAAGGGATTTCGCCTGTAATTTGTCTATCTTGTGGAATTCGGGTAAGCAGGAGAGTTGGAGAAGTGCTAATCCTCATCCCCGTTAGTTACTGCAGGTTGTTTCACTTCCAAAACATCACCTCGATGATTTACCACAACCTGGAAGCCGGCCATGGTCATATACATTCGCATATCATACGGAAAGCCCTTCTCTTGCATTTCAAGAAACTGTTTATCGCGGTTTTCAAACTGGTTGCGTATGACCGCAATCGAGAAAATGTCATCCTGACCGAGCAATTTCGCGGTTTGTTCGCTAAGGAAATCTTCATTTCCTTCAATACCCTGGGACAAAAATTCCCAGACTTGCCAATCAATCTCCCCTGCAGGAACATGGCGTTCAAATCCGCTGTCATCAATCACATAAGTAGGTTCATCGCCAACATAAACAACCGGTAGTTGCCTTCCAACCGAATCAAATATCATACCTTCAAATATTGCCTTTTTCACAGAAGTCCTTTCATTCCTGTTCTGGCATTATTATAGAAGTTATTTATAAGTATTAGGTTAACAATCATTCTTTCGGTAAATCACCGTAGCCAGTCACCACATCCACTCGCGTTCCAAGAACGTCATCTTGAAAATATTGGTTAAATGGGACTTCAGGGGTCGTCCATCGATACAGCCACTTAGCGTCATCGTTTTTCATATTGATACAGCCATTACTCATCACGTGACCCCAGTTCGCATGCCAATAAGCACCATGAAAGGCAACGCCTTCGATTGTGATGTAACTAACCCAGGGAACGCCTGGCAAGTCATAGACGTTAGGGTTATGAGGTTCATTCACCATCCGGCGGCAGGGACGTTTGCGGTTGGTCATCCAGCGCCCGATAGGAGTAGAGCCATCGATCTTGCCAGACGAAACGGGTGCCTCCCAGACAGGCTTGTTGAATTCGTAAGCACGAACAACCTGGTAGCCCAGTTCCAGCACCAGGCGCTTCTGATCCTGTGGAACTTCAGTTCTCATGGGTGTGAGTTCTTCAGCTTCGAAGCGGCGAATCGTGTTAGCTTGCACAAAATAGGACACTCCGCTAAGGTCATCCCAAAGCTCGTACCAGGGAAAGCCCTTCTCATCTGTCGTTTTACCGATAATCCAGAAGTTATTTTCGTAATAAAAGGTGCGATGAATATCCCGAACATTTGGCTTGCTGTAAACCGGGGCAAGCGGAACGGTAATCTCACCCAGGCAGCCTTCTTCCGGAATTGGTCGGTTATCGATTGGGTTAGGTCGGTTATAAACTGGTTGAACCCAGGTTGCATCTACGTATTGGCCAGGTCCAATCTCATACCAAGGCAGCTTTTTTCCGTAAATGTTGGTGGTGTGGAACATCCTTGAAATTGGCACAACCTCATCGTACATGAGCGTATCCACTGAGTCAGCCAAATGATTCGGTTCTTTTTTGACCTGTAATTTAAAACGCAGTATCCGTCCCAGACGAGTATCCGGACCCCAAACAAATAAAGCGGCGGAGGCTGGCGTGGCTTCAGTCATCATCATGCCTAAAGCGCCCAACCCCATAGATTTAAGAAAATTTCTACGAGTTAGTTTCAAATTTTTCATATTCAATAGTGTACGTTAATTGGAATCCCTACGAAAGCCCAGTTGTATAACCAGCCGGCTTCGCTGGTCTCCATATTCACGCAGCCGTGGCTCATCGGATAACCGAAGTTGCTGTGCCAGTAGGTGCCGTGAATTCCATAACCATTATAAAAATACATCACATAGGGAACATCCGGCAAGTAGTAACCGGGTCCGGTCATGTCGTCATAAAGCAACTTAATGTAAACATAGTAAGTTCCTGTGACCGTGGGCGTATCGGGCAAGCCAGTGGACACCCAAAACCAATCAACCAGCGTGTTGCCTTCATAGGCGTAAAGCTTTTGCTCACTCAAATTGATATCGATCCATTTTTCACCCAAAGGCTCCACACCCGGAGGCAGAAAAGGATCAGGCTCGTAAACATAAGGAATGATCTCGACCGTGGGAACAGGTGTTTCAGTGGGTGTTTCAGTGGGCGTGGGTGTTGGCGTAGGCGTGTTTGTCGGCGTGGGGGTGTTGGTCGGAGTAGGCGTGGGAGTGTTGGTAGGTGTGTTGGTCGGTGTGGCGGTATTTGTAGGTGTCAGGCTTGGTTTAACCAGCAAGGCGGTCTCGTTCTTGATCAAGAATTGCTGCCCGGCAACCGGTCTGTCAGGGATAATGCCTACAGAGTAAAGACTGAAAACGATCAGTCCAGCCAATAATAACAAGCTCATCGTTGCCCAGGCAGGTCTCTTTCTTGGCTGAATTGCTGTTGCTGGTTCCAGACGAGTTAGTTTAGCCGGGGCAACCTCGGGTAAGGCTGCCGGGGTCCATTGAGAAGCGCTTTCCTGGCGGGTTCGGGTGCCTGCCCAGTGCATGGCTTTATGAACATACGGATTTTGGGGGTCGTTATCGAGCACATCACGCAAGAGACTCAGGCTGGTTTCAGGCTCAGAAAGCCCTGCCAAAATCAGCTTGGCATCGCTGTTAGTGAGTGAAAGCTGCAGCGCTTGCTCTGCCAGTCGCCTGGCAAGCACTGCATCACCAGCCAAAATGGCTTGCTTCGCCTGGATGATCAGCGTTCCAGCGCTATTGCTTTGCTCGGTCATTAGTTTTTCTTAGCCAACGAATTATGGCTGTTGTACCTCTTCATTATTCATGTAACAACTGATCCCCTTGGCTATACCCTCCGCCAGAAGCTCCGGCTTGGTTGTCAGGATCTCCTGATCAAGGTTCATGAAACCAAGCTCAATGATCCCTGCAGTAGTATATGGGTTGATCTCATCAAAAACATGGTAAGAGGTCATGTCCGTTGTTACTGACTGGTAATGATACCTTAAACCAGTGATATTGGCATACCGGTCCGAGAGGCATTCCACAAGCCTCGAAGAACTTTGATCTGCTTTTTGAGAGAAGGCCGCCGCGACTTTGAAACCGGTCGCAGAGTCGTTGATGTAGTCACAGGAGTCCGAATGAATCGAAAGCAGCAAACCGGATTGGTAGTTGTTCAATCGTGAGTCAAATTCGTCCAATAATTCCACCTCGAAGCCTGCTTTGATCAGCTTTTGTTGGACGTAGGTGGCAACGTTGCTATTAATTTCCAGTTCGGTCAGACCGTTGGCGCAGACCGCGCCGCTGTCATGCCCACGATGCCCCACCACAATGCCTATTTTGTTGCTGGGGAAGTTGGCGGGTAAGGCTCCTTCAGCAACCTCCGCCTGGGTTATTCCTTCACCTTCAGCCACAACATCTGCCACATTCTGTCCCAGGCTGCCCGGCATCAAACTGCCTGGCATCCACATCGACAAAAGTGTTGCGGTAACAATTCCTGCCAGGATGACTGTTGAAATTACTTGCCAGATCAACCCTAAAATGCTTGTCACTGCTTTACTGTTTGGCGGCAGGAGTGGTTCTTGCCCTTCCCTTAGAGTTTTGATCTGCCAGTTTTCAAAGGGATTCTGTTTGCCCATCCCATGCTCATCCTGCCCGGCTGGTCCGTTGTTTCGAGAGGAAACCTGCTCTGCTTCCGCCCTTAAAAAGAAACTCGATTGTGACGCCTGCTCGTCTGCACCTGTTTTGCGGTGCCAAACACCTGCGCTGCCTGGATCTTCTTCGTCGTCTAAATGGTGCATTTGCTTTGACATAATCGTTCCTGTGTTCAAGTAATATTTGGTAAGGATGCTTAATATTTGTATAATTGAATAAACCCAAATTGGTCTGAAAGGAATGGTGCAAATCCTATGCCAGAGAAACTCAACCTGGATGAAAAGAAGCAACTGCTAACTATCGCCCGTGAGGCAGTCAATGCCACCGCGCTCAACCAGCCTTTAGCCAGGCTCGACCCTCATGATTTCAGCCTCACGCTGAACGATGACGGCGCCAGTTTTGTGACGCTAACAATCGGTGGCGGACTGCGCGGCTGTATCGGCACACTGGAAGCCTATCAGCCTTTGTTCCTGGATGTTCAAAAAAGAGCGGTGCAGGCTGCCAGCCAGGACCCGCGCTTCAGCCCGGTCACACCAGGCGAACTGGCTCGGATCAAAATTGAAGTTTCCAGGTTATCAAAGCCTGAACCACTGGAATACAACACACCGGGAGATCTGCTTACGCTGTTGAAACCGGGAGAGGATGGCGTGATTATCTCAGATGGTCATCGGCGGGCAACTTTCCTACCTCAGGTTTGGGATGAGTTGCCGGACACGAGACAATTCCTTTCACAACTGTGCCGGAAAATGGGCTGCAGTCCTACTTTTTGGGAACACAATAAACTCGATATAGCCATCTATCATGTTGAAGAGTTTTCGGAATAAAAACAGAGCGGGAATGACATCTCGCTCTGTTTCCTTTGTGTGATTGATATCTTATATTTTGTCTTCAGAAGCAACGTAAGCTTGACCTGCCAGGTGCGCGACCATTAACTGGCTGTACGCCATAGTAATTACAACACCGATAGCAAATAAAATTGAGCCCAATGGAGAAATGATGCTTGCTATGACCATACCGGCAATGACAAGCAGCCATGCGGTGAAATTGTTGCCCAGGCGTTTGAAAAATAGTCCAAATTCAAAGCCGGAAGCAAAAGTATCCTTCACAGCAAAGTTCGCCATCATGATTGGCTGAAGGACCGTCAGGAACAAGCCATAAACCAGCATCAGCAAGCCGCCAAGGATCAGGAAGATCACTCCCAGAGCAGTGATTGAATTATTACTATTTAATGCCATCGCCGGAATCATCATCAGTCCGACAACAAGCAAGACCGGTAAAGAATAGACCAATCCGACCAGGTAGAATCGAAAACCACGACCCAGATCATCACCGAATTGGTAATCCGGCAGAGGGTCAACCTCGTTTTGAACAACGTTTTTAATTGTTCGCAGCATGTAACCCGAGAATGCCATCGGTCCAATGAGAGGGACCAGGCTGACCAATACTGGAATAATCAATTTATCGAACCAACGCTTATCATCAAATATGTAGGTAAATGCTTTTCCAAAATTAACCATAAAAACCTCTCTGTTTTCAAATATGATTACTGAAACATGTCCATTATATACCCTGACAACGATGCTTTTGTTGCTTTGGCTACAAGTTAGGTTGTTTTTGGATTAAGTTCTGCAGGATCCAAAATGATCAGAGCTGGCTGAAATCTTCCACATCCAGAACAAAGACAGTTGCTTGTTTTTCTCCGTCGGTTTCAGGGATCGTTGTTGTTTCTTTAATGATCCGTAACGCCTCTGCTACGCGTTCATCATCGACACCAATGATAAGTGTACTGCGACCACTGCGAAAGAAACCTCCAGTCGAGGCGACGAAAGTGACTCTGAACTTCTCATCAGTAAGTTTTTTGGATACTCGGTCATTATCCGCGTGTTTGATGATCGCCATTATCAATTTCATATCAATACTCCTCGAAATGATTTACTTTCAAGATAAAGATGGTCACCCCGCCTACCATGGTCTCTGCAGGGATAATCATTGGAAAGGGAGTGTAATCCATGGTGGCAGCCACATAACTGATGCGTTTTTTTGCGGCTTCTGAAAGGCGGTCGACGATTGTCTGTTTGTTATGTTCGTCTGTTGCAATTAGGAAGGTTACATTTTTCTCGAGCAGAAAACCACCAGTGCTGGGAAATTTCACGTAAGAGAAGCCTTCTTGCTCTAAAGCCATCTCAACAATTTCACAATCCTGGCTATGAACCACCGCCAGGACCATCCGGGTAACTTGCGTGTCGAATTGCGTCATATACCTCCGCCGGAATAGTGTTGCTGAGTTTATTCTAACGTAAAACCAGGGATTTGACAAACGAATTCAACACGAATTCAACAAGTTAATAAAATCGATCGCAGCGGTATCCTCACCGTTTTTTAACTTGGGATCCGGTTTTGGCAGACCCTCTGTCAGATTGTCTGCTCGATCTGCCTACAGGTACCTGTGGTGCTGGGGTAATATGTAAGACCGCTTCGATCCGGGGTTCATGGTTGATGCCCGCCTTAACCCTACGATGTTCTTCTATAGGGAACGGGTCTGCTGTCAAGCAACCATATCCTCTATTCAAACCAATTAACGACCATATCTTCCAGGTCGACGTCGTCGACCTCTGATTCACTAACCACCTTCCCAAAAACCGTACCGCCGGCCTGTCGGGCTGAATTGGGATCGCCGGTTCTGAGCGGGTGCCACCAGGGTAGGTCCTCACCATCCGCAACCAATCGATATGCACAAGTTTTTGGCAGCCAATCCAAATGCCTGGCAAGTTCCGGGGTCAGCTGGATGCATTCGGGTACATTCTCATGACGATTGGGATAATCGCTGCACTGGCAGGTTTTCAAATTAAGATAGCGGCAAATCACATTGGTAAATTTGACCGTTTTTGTTTTAGTTTCCCGAAATTTGATGAGACAGCATTTGGCACAGCCATCACATAAGGATTCCCATTCCACTTGGGTCATTTGTTCAAAGCTTTTCTCTTTCCAGAACGGAGTCATTGCTGTTCGTTTCCCATGGCAGGCGGATAGAGTTCTTCCTGAATGAACGGGATAAGGGCTAGTTTGACTGCCATGGCGTAGAGCTCAGCCCGCGTAATCAAGTCATTAGTCAGCAACCCGACACCTCCGTTGGCTTGTTTGCTATTCGCTTGCCCAAAAACGATATCGTCTGCCTCACCCTGCTCCATACCTACACGGATCAAGTCAGCAATTTTGTTGGGCAGAATATAGGTCGCCGACCGCGCATAGCCTGGCTTTTGCTTGCCGAGGATAGATACCCAACTGTAGGCAGCCAGGCTTTGTTCACCGTTATCCAAAACACTCAATCCGCCCTCCAGCCCTACCCAGTAGTCTGCCTGCGGGTAAACATTTCGGGCATTCGAGGCGCGGTTTTGGGCACCGGTCAGGGTCTCCTCGTCACCCATTGGTTGACAGGAGACATTTGAACTGACCTCTGTAGTGAGAAAAACAAACTCGTGTTCCGGAAATACAGCCTGAAAACCCATTTGGACTGCATGGAGTTTGCTTGGATTTTCAGAGCCGACAACGACGATTTCAGTCATAGACACCCGCCATCGAAACCTTACAGCCCGGCACGGGTCTTCATGAGCGCCTGAAGTTCAAGAATGAGTTCCTCTGACTCTCTCTTCAATGCTCTCGCCTGCTGCAACAATACAATCGCTCTGTTTTCACCTTCATAACCCATCAGGTTGATTTCAACGTTTAATAACGCTGCTTCCAAACCTGCCCTTGCCTGGTAAACCCCGGATGCGGCATCAGAAATTGCGTTCAAGTTGCCAATTTGTGCCATTCGCAACGCTAATTTCATCACCTCCAAACACATTTCAGCGGTTTGCAGAGGTACAGCAGCAGCTGTAAAACTGGCTTCCATGATGGCTTTATCGCGGATTTGAGCGTTTTCTTCCGTATCACGCGGCAGGCGGCGGGCAGCGATGATGCCCTCAAAGGATTTGGCATCCAGCTCAATTGCCTCGGTGAGTTGCTTGCGCAGCACTTCCCCCTTTTCAATTGTCTGCCAACATTCTTCCTCAGTGTCTTTATATTTGGCTTTTCCAGTAGTCAGGCGAGCAACCATCACTGCCAATGCACTTCCAAGCGCACCGGCATAGGCTGCAGCCGAGCCCCCGCCTGGTGCGCTTGTGCCCTCGGCTACTCTGTCCAGGAAACTAACCTGGGTATTTCCACCCTGGCTTTCCTGCTCAGAAAATAAGCGATTTTCAAGGAGTTGTTCGTGCTCAAACCCGTCCAGCTGCAGGTAATAACGACCGGCATTGATGATTGCCCGGCTGGGGACCAACCCAACGATTTCGGAATGATGAATACCCACCCCGTAGCGCTGAGCTTCACGGCGAACAAATTCGGTCACCTGCGCCATGGGTGAACGCTGGTAATTGGTCAGGTTCATCGAAACTTGTGCCAGCCCATTGACCATAACGCCCATGCCCTTGACAAAATGGAAACCACCAGAGGAATTGCGCACTCGCCGGGCAATTTTTTCAGCGATGCTGACATCTGGCGTGTTGAGGTAGATGTTATAAGCGATCAATGGCTGGCGTGATCCAATGACCACTGCGCCGGCTGGACCCATGACTTTCGGACCGAAATCTGGTTCGCGGTAAGCGTCTGTGGCGATCGTTTCCTTTATCTTCTCATATTCACCCCTGCGGATGTCTTCCAAGTTTTTTCTATCTGATCGTACGGCAGCATCTTCATAGAGATAAACCGGGATGCCGAGGCTGTCAGCGACACGCTTGCTCAAGCGCCGGGCGATTTCGATACATTCCTGCATGGTAACATCCGAGATCGGCACAAAAGGCACCACATCGGCTGCCCCCAATCGGGGATGTTCGCCCTGGTGGTAGTTGAGGTCGATCAGTTCAACCGCTTTGGCAATGCCCTGGTAGGCAGCTTCTTCCACACCAGCAGGATCTCCGATAAAGGTCAGCACGGTGCGATTGTGGTCCATATCAGAGTGCCGGTCGAGGACGTGGACGCTGGGTACTTGAGCGATAGTATCGATGATTGCTTCTACTACCTCGGGACGCCTCGCCTCAGAAAAATTGGGGATACATTCGATGATTTTCATAACCAGAGTCTCTCCTTCATCAATTGTTTTCATTATACCAAGCAGCTAACCAAGCCATCCTGAACGAATCAATAAGAAGTCATCAAAATCTCAGTTTTTCATTTCGTCATCATATTCCCCGATTTGTAATAGTTGTTCCGCAAAAATGATTATTGCAAGATTTATTGA